>Ga0114919_10004836_pt1 | contig 10797 bp, 8 predicted proteins | sample BlataG_FD_88682 | JGI IMG/M metagenome (GOLD analysis project Ga0114919, IMG submission 88682) | Deep subsurface microbial communities from Black Sea to uncover new lineages of life (NeLLi) - Black_00105 metaG | ecosystem: Environmental > Aquatic > Marine > Oceanic > Sediment | place: Atlantic...
TCACAGAATACCTTACCAACCAGCAAAGCGGCAAAGAATTGACAAGCGACAAAGAATTGACAAGCGACAAAGAATTGACAAGCGACAAAGAATTGACAACCGGAGCACCAGGTACTATCAGCACAACAACCACTGTCAGCGAAAAAACACCTGTATTGGATGGTAAGTTACCGGTGCATGAAGACAGTGCTTCCGAAACCCAGCAGAAGGTGTCGGCGGGGCCGGGGAAATCCGCTTTGATTGCTGGCGAGCCGGTCGAAAGCCAAGCCAATATTGGTCAGCAAGAACCGACTACTATTTCGCAAAAGGTTACAGATGGGAGGTCGACTCAAATACCCTCAGGATTGTCACAACCTAATACTAAAGACCAGGCCGACAATACGCCAGGCGATTCTATCTCTCAGAAGTTAAACCTGGCCTGGGTCCAGATGTCCACCAGCCAAACAAAAGACCCTGGAAGCTCGACCGCCGATGATGGCGCTAACCCGGATTTTGAGCAAATACTCTCTCACAATAGTGCCCAAACACTCGTTACAGAGCAATCGTTCACCTCTTCCCAGGTCGCAAAGACCGCCAATAATACTTTGACCGATGATGTTTCTCCAGACGTTGGTACGCAGATTCAGGAGCACATCCACAGCTCCTTACGCCAGGGCGACCAGCAAATCACCATTCGTCTCAACCCTCCCGAGCTCGGAAAGGTTCTTGTAAGATTCCAGGAGCAGGAAAACCAAATCATCGGCTTATTGGAAGTTAGTAAGGCGCAAACCAGGTATGAGATTGAGCAGGCCCTTCCGCAGATAATCCGAAATCTTCAGGATTCAGGCGTCCAGATAAAGCGACTCGAAGTTGTGCTGACAGACCAGCCGGAGCAGCAGGCTTATAAAGACCAATCCCTGCAGGACGGTTTGTTCCAGCCGCGTGGCTTCTCCGACGGAAAACATTCGGACAATACAAACGCTAATGAATGGCTGACAAATGATGACAGCTATCAGGATATTTCCGAACCGCAGGTGCAAATTACTGACAACTCCATAAATATACTGATATAGGCGAACCCCAAAGCGCCATCCTCTATCAAGATGAGGTAGGGACAGACCGAATTAACTGAAACTACAAAATTTTTTCGATTTTTTTACCACTTTTGCCATCTTGCTTGCAATATAAGTACCTACAACAACAATATTACCGGTCCAACGATTTTCTGGCTATCCCGCATGAAAAACCCCTTAAGTTCCTTCTGATTTGGCCGATAAAGCCCCTTGGAAGCAAATCTTTATAACGTGCTCGGTACAATAAGCAAACCGAGCCTGACAGGGCAAAAGGTGGTTAGTATTTTTTAAGGAGTCAAAAATATGTTAGCAATTAAGAACAACATTATGGCGGCAAACGCTGCCCGGCACTTGGGGACAAGCTACGATGCCTTGGCCAAATCGGTCGAAAGGCTCTCGTCCGGCTTGCGCATCAACAGTGCGAAGGACGACGCAGCCGGCCTGGCTGTCCGTGAGTTGATGCGTGCCGACATCGCTGTGCTCCAGCAAGGTGGCCGTAACGCACTGGACGGTATCAGTATGTTGCAGACTATGGAAGGTGCTCTGGCAACTGTTGATACCGCCTTGGTCCGTATGAAACAGTTGGCTGAGCAGGCGGCTACGGGTTCGTATTCCGATACACAGCGAACCATTATGGACAGCGAGTTCGACGAAATGCGTCAAGAAATCGAGCGTATCGCAACCTCAACCGAATTTAATGGCATCGGTATGCTCGACAATTCTGCTACAGTGTCGATTCACTTCGGTGATTTAACCGACAAGATTGACGTCGCCGGCAGTGATATGACCAGTGCTTCGGGCGGTCTTAACATTACGGGTGTGACCATCGCCAACGTGAACAGCGCCAAGGCAGCTTTGGCAACTCTCGACAGCGCAATCAGTATTAAAGACACAGCTCGCGCCTCGTTCGGTTACAAGATGAACCGTCTGGAAAGTACCGTAGAGGTTCTTAATATTCAGGTTGAGAACCTGATGGCAGCCGAATCTCGTATTTCGGATGTCGATGTGGCTACCGAAATGGCGACGATGACCAGGAACCAGGTGTTGGCACAAGCCGGTACTGCTATGCTGGCACAGGCCAACGCAATGCCTCAGATGGCACTGACGCTGCTTAGATAGAAAAAACAGCATCCAATATTGAACGACCGTTGGGGGAGATGACTGTGGCGTAAACCAGCAGTCATCTCCCTATAAGCTAAACACACAAGTAAGAAAGCAATACCACATAGGTCTCACAACGGTAATGGTTATTCCTGCGAAGGCAGAAAGTCATTTTGAAAATTTGCGATGATGGCCTGAAGCCTTCAAATATGTAACGGAGTTATACAATGAAAGGAGTCGGAACATACCAGACTGCTGCAGTGACCACACAAAGCAAAGGCCGCCTCATCGTCCTGCTTTACGAAGGTGCAATCAAATTTATGAAGCTGGCAATCCAGGAGTTGGAGGCAAACAACTACGAAGCAAAGGGCCGATACATAAACAGGGCCAGGGATATAATCAATGAGCTCAATGCGATTTTGGATACGGATGCCGGCGGCGAAATAGCCGCTAACCTTCGCAAACTTTATCTTTTTATAGATAATCGCCTATCAGAGGCCAATATAAAACGTGACCCTCAAATGATTCGCGAGGTAATTACTTTGATGGAGGAGCTCAATCAGGGCTGGAAGGCAATCGCAGGGTAACCGGCTAATCAATTACGACGTCATTGTTGCAATAAAGAGTTTTTTGGATATGGCATTCCAAGCGGTGCAGGATGTGTTATGGCCTGCCTTATTATGTGGGGATGCTGTGGATAAGAATATGAAATGTAAAACCGTTTGTCCTTCATGGCAAACTGCTGTCGAACTGTCTCATCGACTTTGTAAAATACTTTGGTATCCATAAAATGAATTGGCAAAAAAAGGAGAATCCGATGCTCACACCCAGGGACATTATGACAAAAGATGTAATTACTGTAAGAACAGACACCCCAATATATGAAGCTATGGAGCTTGTTGCAAAATATGATATATCGGGTCTCCCTGTGGTCGATGATGATATGACTTTGGTGGGGGTTCTTTCAGAGAAAGACGTGATAAATCTGCTCTATGTCTCTGAACAGCGGGAAGAAAAAACAGTCAGAGATTTTATGACGCAACCTGCACTTTACTTTGAGGAGGATGAAAGTTTGCTGGATGTCTGTGACTTCTTAAGGAAGAACGTCTTTAGAAGAGTTCCTATCACATCAAAAGGAAAAGTGGTTGGCGTTATCAGTATAAGAGATGTCATTGCATATATTCTTCAGCTAAAGCATGAAAGTGCCGACACCGGCTGATGTGAAGTAGTCAGCCCTTAATCTGACGCTTTTGCTGTAAGTAAGGTCAGAGCATTGGTACAGCAGAACGATAGGCTGGTACATAAAACGATCTCTGATACTGGTGCTTTGAGTGTCACGGCTTTGTTGCTTTCGGAATTGTTTTTGACAGTTGTACGTCCTCGACCTGCTTTTGCTTGCTGACATCGGTTATTATGCCCTCAATTTGAGTTATTTCACCCTTATCATTAAAAACAGGCTCACCTTTGTCGATGACATAACGCACTGAACCGTCCTTATGAGTAATTCGATACTCAATTTCAAACCCGACCCCCTTGCTTTTACACTTGGCAAATGCGGCAAAAACCTGTTCCCGGTCGTCAGGGTGAATCATATTTGTCCAAAGCTCCTTATTAGCATATATCTCAGCGGCACTATACCCCGTTAATTTCTCGACGTTTCTTCCGGCAATGAAAAAAAACTGTGGCCGCTCCAGAGGAAAGGCCGAGTAAGGAACTTCGGGAACTGTGTCAATCAACCGATGAAGTTCTTTGTCCAATGGCGTTAACTCGGATTCATTTTTCTCCTCTTGCATCTGCCGGTCCTTTCCAAATCTGTTGCACCTTCCTGCTTTTCACTACTCTGCTGTTTGTCACATTCATATTTAACTTACCTTAGCTGACCTGCCGGCGGCCGTACTTGCCCCCGGCCCTTTTTAGCTCTGCTGCACCAGAGCTTTTCTCCTTAGAGGCCTTCGTAACACCACCAATCATATTGCCAACGTATTTACTCAATCGTTTTTTTCAAGGTATTGCTCCCCTCGGTCAAGTTATTGATTTTTCCTCATCCTCATCTTGTATTAAGGAGAGGGTTACCGTTGCTTCCAGATGTTATATCGGCTAAACTACTACTCAATTATTAGGTTTTGTTAGAGTGCCTAAGTACATCCATTTTAGTCTCTGCTGATATACCCTAAATCCTTTCACATAACAACCCAAGTTTGCTTGCTATTACTGTAAGCGAAAACGACAAACCCAAAGAAATCAGTGGTGCTATTATCCAAACTATTAACGTCTTCTTTACAACTGCACGGTCAAGGATTTCCCGCCATCCAGTTTTAGAAATGCCTAATGCGATTATTGCTGCTGTATTCAGCTGAACTAGTGATGTAGGAATGCCCTTTATTACCGACGCAAGCAATAGCAAACTTGCTGTAATTACTGAAACCAGAACAGCTCCCAAAGGCCCAAATACTATTATTTCTTTTCCAATTGTTTGAGTTAGTTTTGAACCAAAAATTGAGCTTCCAATGGCAAAACAGGGAGCAACAATTAGTGTAGCAAGAATCATAATTACTATAAAATTCCCATTGCTTTCACCAATATTTAATTCATTTAAAATCATTGGCACTAAAGGGCCTGCTGCATTTGCCACATTATTAGAACCAATTGCAAATGCCACATAACACGATGCCAGCACTACTGTAATTCTCAACAAAGAATGATCAGATATTTCGCCAAACTTAATAATACCTCTTTGCTTTATTGGTCTGTAAATACATTTCCCAATAAATAATGTAACAACAAAGGACACTATCGGCAGTATAAACCAGGTAGGTATTATTTCAAAAATTAGTTTATCTGTTTTGAGAATATTAAAGTAAACGGCAGGCCCAATAAGAGCAAAAACCGTAGCTTGACTTGTTGACTGAGGAATCTTTAATAAGTTTGCCATTAACAGGGAAATTGAAACAGATAACAAAATAATTGTTGTTATTGCGACTCCCATAGCTTCTTCTGGCAAAATACCTTTACCGATTGTTAATATCACTTTTTTGCCTGCGATAATGGCTCCGAAAAAGACGAATAATCCAAACAAGCCTGGTATTAAACCTTTTCTTACAATGTTTGCTCCATAAGCAGCGGAAAAAGACGGTGAAGTTCCGCTGCCTCCCATATTTATTGCCAAGAATATTGCTGCAAGAAGTGGAATTAAAAGTATAGAAAACATATGTTTTCCTTTAGTTTAGGCCGACGTTGCTCTGGTTAATTACTTTCAGCTCATTATTCGCTTTTATATAATCCCCACCAGATATTATTCCAGGCATGTTTCATTTTTACATATATCTTAGTGATATCAGGTTCTGCATCATGTAATTATCTTCTTTGTCTTGTGCCCGGCCGCTTCGTTCGAAAATTTTTGTCGTTTTCAATTCGTCTACTATCTTTTCGACGGTGCGGCTTCAGATTCAACTGGATTCCAACAGTATTTATTGGTGATTCCACGCTTAACATTAGTTCGCCATGTTCGTGCGGTTTTCTTAACCTTATAATATGAGTTCTGCGTCAAAAAGCAAGTGTCCTGATCATTTTTTCGTCAAATCCTTTTGATGGGTGTGGCCTACCCACAAAAAATTGTGTCAGCTTGAATTAGAGAGTATCCGAAAACAGAAGTATGGTTTTACAAGGAAAAGATACTCTTATGAAATGAAAGAATCACACACCTGAACAGATCGTAAGAATGCTCAGAGAAGCCAATGCAAAAATCACAATCGGCTTAACTGTCGGGCAGTTCTGCAAAGGACTATGCGTTAGCGATGCCACCTACTGCAACTCGCGGAAACAGCACGGCGAAACGAAGCTTGGCCAGATAAAAAGGGTAAAACAGATGGAAAAAGAAAATGCCCGCCTCAAGAGGCTGGTGGCTGACCTCTCTCAAGACAATAATTCGAACTTTTCCTAATGTTGTTAATATCTGCGATTTCAGAACTTAGCAATCGGTAGATATTGCATGCTTTAATAGTGCCCCGTTATACTGTTTATGACTTACGCCGCTCCTGTATTACGAGTTGGGCAAAGCTAGAGCTTTGCGAGGTAGACAACCAAATCCAGGAAATTCGCAATGTGCTTAGGAGAAATGACTTACAGAACTATCCCCGGTGCGATTCGAACGCACAACCTCTGGCTCCGGAGGCCAACGCTCTATCCAATTGAGCTACGGGGACAGAAATCATCTGCTTATCTATTACGCCAAAACGACAAATTAGTCAAGAATTTACCGGCCGTTGTGGTTTTCCTGCGGCTCCGCAGCAATTTTTCGTGCAAATTTTGCCTGTATATGGTATAATAATTGTATCAGTCTCGAAAGGGGTGATGACTGAATGTTAAAGAACAAAGGCTTTTCTGACTTGAAGACATCTTTCCTTATGCTGCTCGTTCTGGTTGTGTTTTGGACTTCGGCGGTTCAAGCAGGCCGACCCGGCTGGCAGCGGGAGGAGGTCGATTTGCGTGTGACAGGCGGTGGGCGCATCAAGGCCATTTACTACCCCCAGGATAGACCAGTGCCGACACTTGCTAAGCAAGGACGCGGCCGGCGAAAGCCTCTGCGGAGAAAGGCGCTGCCGCCCGAGGCGGCTTCCAGACTTGCGCCACTCGGTGAGGAGCCAGCAGGGGCAATTTTTGCCACTGTTATCGACTCACCTCCAATAGACGGGTTTGTGCCCTGGATATCTGTGGCCGTTACCGATAAGCGTCATTACTGGTCAGATATGATATTCGATGCCAACGACACAAACTCTGTCGAAGGCAATTATCTGGCTGCCAATCCCGAGGACGACTATGCCGTTGGTATCTTTGACTCTGGTGCCAGTGGTCACGTAATGGCGCACGATGCAGCCACGCAGGCTGGCCTTTCTGGTGATTATTTGACTTCGACTATGGTCGAAATCAGCGGCGTTACGGGCTCGGTCTGGGCCGTGGTGAGCCAGCCGATAGGCATTTTTGTTGATGGAATCGGCGCAATAGAGCCCAACGGCGTGCTCTATGATACCTCCGGAATGGTCGGTGAGTGGAATACGGCTATTCTCGTTGGCGACGCTGTCGAATCACCGAATTTGCCCACGGTGATTGGTTCACCCTTGTCGGTTTATTTTGCTGCTGAGTTCCGCAACGACCAGCAGCTCACAGTCACCCACAACGGGCAGGATTTCAACAGTCCCGACATATTTTTCTACGAGCTGTCAGATTCCTGTTGCCCGAGCTATCCGAACGCGATACCTCTGGAACTGCGTCCGTCATTCGGCGTTTTTGGTGTTCAGTATATTTTCGACCCTTATGACCCGTGGTTATCCCCCGTAAGCCCTTCGGTAATAATGGGGGCGGGCCTGCAGCCACTGCAGAGCGTCTTTTTTGTTTCGAGTGTGGACCTTTACGAAAAGGGAAAAAGTGCCATCGACAAGAACGGCTTTATGTTTGACACGGGTGCACAGGTTACGGTAGTTGGCGCAGAGATAGCAGCGCGTCTGAAGCTTCACCCGGACCATCCCGATTTCGAGGTTGAGATACAAGGCGTCACCGGCGACAGCATCATGGCCCCCGGCTTTTACATCGACGCCCTCGAAATACCCGCATTGGGCGAATGGCTCTGCTTCACAAATATCCCTGTCATATATCTGGATGTTTTTTCGCCGGAGGGTGGAACTCTCGAAGGCATAATCGGGATGAACCTTTTCGTTGAGCTTAACTTTGTCCTTCGCGGCGGTGGTATGTTCTTGCAGGAGCGCCCATGGGTGAAATTCGGGCCTATACCTTATCACATTATTGCCGACATTTTCCCGCGAGGTGGTGACGGCGTGGTCGATTTCTTGGACCTGGCCGTTTTTACTAAAGCCTGGCTGGCAACCAGGCAGCCTCGCTCGGCCAATTGGAACCCAAAATGCGATATGGCCCCAACCTTGAATCCCGACGGCAGAGTTGACCTCCTCGATTTCGCCGTCTTGGCTGACCATTGGCGGGAGACCACGCCTTAAGTTCCTCAGCGGCTCCAAACACTCTTTATGCGATTTCGTGCCACTTCCGGCAACTGTTTGACATATCCACACTTCACAAATATGATTATGCCATTATCTTTTTGCACGGATTGCCAATGAAAATTTTAATTGATTTTGTGTATTTGCTGGCCGCTGCTGCTATAAGTCCAATGGTTATATATCGGATTGTCAGGCACAAACGCTACCGGACCGGCTGGGCCCAGCGTCTTGGCAAAATCACTCGCAGGTATCCCGCAAAAAAATGCATCTGGCTCCACGCTGTAAGTGTCGGCGAAGTTAATGCAGCCAAAACCATTGTTGAGCAGCTTGAAAATAGATTCGGCGATTTTGAAATCCTGATCAGCACCACCACCGACACCGGCTTTGCACGTGCGAGCACACTTTTCGGAGATAAGCATACGGTTGTATATTTTCCTTTTGATTTTTCCTGGATAATGAGGCGTGCATTCCGCAATATCCGTCCATCTATCTGTCTGCTGATGGAACTGGAAGTTTGGCCTAATCTGGTCCAAATAGCGCAGCGACTGGAAGTCCCCGTCGTGATAATCAACGGCAGAATAAGTGACAAAAGTTTTTCTCGGTACAGCAAAATAAAACCGATTGCTAAAAAAATATTCCAAAAGGTCAGTCTTATTCTTGCCCAGACGGATGAGTATGCTCAGCGTTTTAGAGGAATTGGTGCCCCGGATGAAAGAGTGATTGTCACCGGCTCGCTGAAATATGACACTGCTCAAATCACGGACAGAATCGAAGGTGCAGATACTCTTGCGGCGCAGCTTAACATCGGCGATGAGAGATTGTGGGTTGCAGGCGGCACAGGAAATGAAGAAGAAAAACTATTGCTCGATGTTTATAAGAACCTAAAAGAACAGGACCAATTCGGTGACCTGCGACTTGTAATAGTCCCCAGAAAACCCGAAAGATTTGACGAAGTTGCACAATTGATAGAACAAACTGGTTTACCTTTAGTCCGCTACAGCCAAATAAAAAGACCAGCTACAAAAAACACCGAGAAATTGAAAATTGAAAATCGAAAATCGAAAATTGATACAGTTATCCTTGGCGACAACCCACCCCGTCATTCTGAGCGGAACGAAGTGGAGCGAAGAATCTCAAAGCAAGCTGCAATCCTTGGCGACACTATGGGCGACTTGCGGAAGTTTTACTCACTTGCAACTATCATTTTCGTTGGCCGCTCTCTTGTGCCGATGGGTGGCTCTGATATGATGGAAGCGGCGGCTCTTGGCAAATGCACCATATTCGGCCCACACGCCTCAAATTTCAAGCAAACGGTCGATGCGCTTCTTGAAGGTCGGGGTGCTATTATGGTTAAGGACGAACACGAGCTTTTGGAGACAATGCGAAAATGCCTTCGTGAACCGGCTTTCGCCGAGCGAATTGCCCAAAATGGCCGCGAGGTAATCAGAAAAAACCAGGGTGCCACAGCAAGAACCATAGACCAAATCGCAAAACTCCTAAATGCCGGCTAATAAGACAACACCTTGGTTAGAGCACGATTTTAATAAAAAAAGGGTCGATTTCGCGGGGTGTTTTTCGAAGCTTTTATGCCCGCAAACCCGACAGCAGCCCTAATCATTTCTTTGGGCAGAAAAAACTTGCAAATGCAATGGCAAGCGATTATAATCCCGAAAAAGTGAAAGACGAAGAATGTAAGGCGAAAAACTGTGGAATTCGAAAGATGTTGATAAAAGAAGACAAAACGAAAATCATCAAAGATTTTGAGGTGCACGAGGGCGATACCGGTTCACCCGAAGTGCAGATAGCATTGTTGACGAAAAGGATAGGTGAACTTACCGAACATCTCAAAATTCATCGCAAGGACCACGCTTCCCGGCGTGGTCTGCTGAAAATGGTCGGGACAAGGTCGGCATTGCTCAAGTACATAAGCAAAAAAGACATCAAGCGTTATCGAGAGGTAATATCCCGGCTCGGCTTGCGAAAGTAAATCAATTGATTATTTTCTATTGGTTATTCTCAAGGTCTTTTACAATAGTCATTTATTAAGGAAAGTGTATGTTTGATGTATGTAAAGTAGAAAGGCAAATTGGGGGCAGAACCTTATCAATCGAAACCGGCAGAGTTGGCAGGCAGGCTGACGGAGCCGTCGTAGTCCAATACGGTGAAACTGTCGTTCTTGTTGCTGCCGTAACTGCGCCGCCCAGGTCTGAAGACATTGATTTTTTCCCGCTCAGTGTTGACTATCGAGAGAAGCAAAGTGCAGCGGGCAAATTTCCGGGCGGATTTATCAAACGCGAGGGAAGGCCAAGCACTAAAGAGATTCTGACGGCAAGGCAAATCGACAGGCCTATTCGGCCGTTGTTCCCTGAGGGTTATTTTCAGGAAGTGCAGATTATGGCGAACGTTTTAAGTTTTGACGGCGAAAATGACCCTGATGTTTTGGCGATGATAGGGGCCAGTGCGGCGCTTACCATAAGCAAAATTCCGTTTTTGGGGCCCACTGGTGCCTGTAGATTAGGCAGAATAGACGGTAAGTTTGTGGTTAACCCTACGCATAAACAACTGGAAGCCAGCGACCTGAACCTGCTTCTTGGCGGCCGAAGAGAAGCCCTGAATATGATTGAGGTCCGTGCCAAAGA
>Ga0114919_10004837_pt1 | contig 10796 bp, 11 predicted proteins | sample BlataG_FD_88682 | JGI IMG/M metagenome (GOLD analysis project Ga0114919, IMG submission 88682) | Deep subsurface microbial communities from Black Sea to uncover new lineages of life (NeLLi) - Black_00105 metaG | ecosystem: Environmental > Aquatic > Marine > Oceanic > Sediment | place: Atlantic...
CAAAGCTTTGAATGGTGACTTTAGATAGGAAAGGAAGTAGAAAAATGTGTCTGATAGTTGATGAAGAAAAAACTCAAAAGATGAAAAAAGAAAAAGGATGGAGAACTGTATGGAAGGTATTGAAAATCAGACCTTCATCTACAGATAATGGTGCTGATCACGTGATGTCTCCGTTCCAACCAGGACACTATTGGAAATCAGGTCGCACCATTTGTAATCGACCTACTGCCAAATATCCATATAAGCATAAGGGTAGCGATTGGCAGGCATGCCCTGATGATTTTGATTATAAAGGATGTGGTATAAGAATAAACAGTGGTATTTATGTATGTTTGACTCGTCAAGCAGCGAGGGAATATGTTAAAGAGATGAAAAAGCACGATCATAAAAATCTGGTTATTTTTCGTTGTCGGACGCATATCATTAGTCTAATAGCAGTAGGGACTTGTGACTATTTTTCTTTTGCTCACGATAAGATGGCTGTGTTCCACAATGTTCACATTAGTCCCGAGGATTGGGACAAAGCTTTGAATGGTGATTTTCGATAAGAAAGGATGTAAAAAATTAGTGATGTAATGAAGACACAAGAAGCGTTGGAATGTATCGATGATTCGATTGAAACGATGAAGATGGCAAATAAAGAATGTGAAAAAGTTCAGGATTCTATTCCTTCAGGTCTATCTGATGATTCAAGAATTGTTGTTGCTATGTTGATGAGAAATCAGGTAGTAGTAGCAAATATTTTTTTTGCTTTGATTCAGACCGTTTTGACAAATCAGGATGAACTCAAGAAGGAGTTGGCTGCATTGGATATAAAGAGATTGGGATAACAGATTTACCTTTCTATGGCGTAAGATGTCGGTCTGAATGATTTCTACTGATATCTTATTTTTTTGCCGAAAAAAATAGAAGGACTTTTAGAGAAAAGATTAAATAAGATTTGACAGGACACTTGAGTTGGGGTATAATTACAAATAATGCGTATATCCAACAAACAATTTGTACTACAATCATCACCACGCTTTGCGTGTGTCAGGGTCTTTTTCCATTATTGGGAAAGACCCTTGGCCGAACGCAAAAGTCTCTAATTTTTTCAATAGTCCCGAAAAAACAACAAAGAGACAAAACACCAGGAAAGGGAAAAACTATGACTATTTTCGATACTCTTAAAAATCTAGGAATAAATGTAAACGCCCTGCAAGGTGTTGGTATTGATACACTTAAAGACCTCAAAGCCCTTGATTTTGTGTTGTCTAACGACATAGAGTTTATAGATAACCCTTTGTTTCACCAGGATATAAGCAATCTTTTCTCGTTGAAATTGCCTGATGGTCCTGTGTGGAAAAACGATAAGGCAAGTACAAAAGTTCTCCTAACACCTGAACAAGAAAGAATTGCTTTTCTGCGGTATAACTTTTTCTTGAGTGTTGTTGTAGAAAAAAAGGATTTGCTTGATAATACAAAAAACCAGCAGGTAAAACAGAATATTGTCAAAAGCATTTGGGAATGGTATTGTCAGGCACAAACGGTAAAAGAATACATTGTGGCCTGTAATCTTCGTTTGGTTATGTCTCAAGCACGTAAATTCAGCGTTATGTATAGGTTTGATATACATGAATTGGTTTCGACCGGTTCTTTGGGTTTAATAAAAAGTCTGGAGAAATTCGATGTGGCACAAGGCAACAAATTCTCCACATATGCTTATTGGTCTATCATTCGATTGTTCAATCGTTTGAATGAGGAAAGAAATAAAAAGAAAAATATTTCCACTCAGATTGTAGAGTCAGACGATAAGTGTGGGAATACTATTGAACCCGTTGCACCAGACAATGAGAATGCAGATTCCATTGACATGATAAATATTATCATGGATCAGAATCTGGCCAATTTGACTGAGATTGAAGATACGATTATTCGATTGAGGTTTTTCAATGGTGGCAGAAAGCCTTCTGCTGTAACGGTTTCCGAACAATTGGAAATAGCACCTGCGAAGGTCTATTCTCACGAAAAAAGGGCTTTTGACAAGATTCGTTTTGCTATTCGAGATAAATTTTCGTAATTATTGAAAAAGTTCCGAAATTCATGCTATAATGAATTGATAAGTCAAAATGCTTAATACGAAAGGAGCATAAGATGAATGACGAAGTTGTTGAAAATGTGGTTGATGAAGGAAATCATACAACCGAAACCGAACAGACGGAAGTCGATTTGCTTGCGGCTGTGGAAGATTCAAATGAGGTCGTGGATGCTGATGCTGGCACCAAGGCCGTAGAGACAGTAGAAACCGATCTGGAGGCCGAGGCTGCGGCTGAGGCCGGTGATGCTGCTGAAGCTGCTGGTGAGCCTGTTGAAGCCGCTGAACCTGTTGAAAAGAAGATCTTTCACAAGATCTATTTAAACAAGGAAGGCAAGGAATACAAGCGTGTTCCTCGTGGCCAGGGTCGAGTTCCCGCTGATGCGACACGAGATGCCGATAATAACACGGTTATCCCGTGGCGTGAGCCTGTTGAAAAGAAGGTCTTTTACAAGATTTACCTGGACAAGAATTGCGTTGAATACAAGCGTGTTCCTCGTGGCCAGGGTCGAGTTCCCGCCGATGCGACACGAGATGCCGATAATAACACGGTTATCCCGTGGCATGAGCCGAAGGTGGCAAAGCCGAAGCCTGTTGAGACGGAAACTCCTGCTGAGACTCCGGTTGTGGCTGAGACTCCTGCTCCTCCGGTCGAGGTTGTTGAGCCTGTTGGGACAGCCGAGCCTGCCGATCAGATCTAAGAAGTCCCGAGCAAAATCTGGTTGAATAGTAGGGGAAGGAATAGTCCTTCCTCTACTATAATTTTTTCTTGGAGAAAAAATGCCTAAAAAGAAAAAAACAGAAATTGCTCAAAAACATATGAAACTTGAAGATTTTTTGGCTTTTTTTCAGCCAATAAAAACGGGGAAAACGCCCGATGGTAAGATTATTCGTTTATATCATCCTATTGTGGTAGGACATTTGATTCTGCCAAAAAAAGGTATTGATCTTTTCGATTCTGTATTTGCCAGGGTTACTATCAATTGTTCAGATAATACAATCAGATTTTGGGCACACGGTGCAAAAAGAAGGGTAAAAGATGCTGATGGTCATCATTTTGAATACCATTATGATGATCCGCCCAAGTATGAAATCAAGGAACTCCTAAGTCCCGAAAAAAAGGACGATTAGATAGTAGAGTTGGTATAGAAAGAAAGGTATTGATATGTTACTTGACATTACTAAACATGGCAAAGCAAGCGGTGGGAACATTCTTCAAACGAATACGTTTGGCATCGGTAACATCGGTGTCATCATAAAAATTCTGAGAAGTAAGATGTATGCTAATCCTATTAAGGTTATTTGCCAGGAAATCGCTAGTAATGCAAGGGATGCACATAGAGAAGTTGGATGCGGGGATAAGCCGATTGAGATTAAACTTCCTTCTCGTTGGGATATGACTCATCGTATTCGTGATTTTGGTCCTGGTATTACCCCCGATAGAATGTTGAACGTATTTATTAGGTACGGCGAATCGACTAAACGTGGTAATAACATTCAAAATGGTGGTTTTGGCATTGGAGCAAAATGCCCTTGGTCTTATTCTGATATGTTCACCATTGTCAGCATTACTCCTGAAAATGGAAAAAATATTTGCCGAAAATACACGGCTGAAGTTTCCAGCAGTAATGAAGGCAAGTTGATTTTAATGTCAGAGGGTGAGACTGATAAGCCAGTAGGAACTGAAATTATTATTTCTTGTAAAGATAGTGATCTACAGGAGTTCCGGCGTTGGACTATCGAAGCATGTCAGTTTTGGACTGTGAAACCGGTAATTACTGGTGTCAGTGATTTTGAATGGCCGGAAATCAAAAAGGAATTTACAGGTGACAGATGGTTTGTTCTTCCGCCGTCTGGTAATACTTACAGTTACACGAAGATTCAGCCTTATGCGTTGATTGATGGGATTCCCTACGCATTGAATTTTGATAATATGCGGTTGACTGAATTGGATACTAATATTCAGAGTATTTTGAATAACATGTTCGAGCATCCGGTTTATTTGGAATTTGATGTTGGTGAAATCCCTGTTGCTGCCAGTCGAGAAGAAATCGATTACAATGATGATTCTATTAAGAAGATTCAGGATTGTTTAGTCCAGTTGGCAAGTGATATTGTGGAAGAAATTTCGCAGAATATCGCTTCTTGTTCTGATTTGTGGGAAGCCAATCTGGCTTGGAAGAAAATCGATTATAAGTATCGTGAATTGATTGGTAAGGCTGTTTGGCAGGGACATCCTGTTTCTGGAAATGTTGACATCCGAAACAACAATGTTCGTGTTTTCAATTATACCAGGAACAATTATAAGCAACATAATTCTTACAGACATCGTAATACGACTGATGATCCCAATGCTTTTCGTAAGTATCGCAGTACCAACATGTTTGAGATTCACGATAAGCGTTTGGTTCTTTATTCTTGTGAAAATTTTTCTAATGCACCGAATCGTCGTAAGTTACGTACTGTATTTAATGATAATCCTGATATCGGTCAGGTTATTGTATTGGTTCCGATATATGTCGATCCTGACATCGTTGATCCTGCTTGTAAAAAAAATCAGGATGAAATGCGAGAAAAAGGTAAAAAGAAAATTGATGAAGTAGTTCAATTGTATAAATTCGATTGCTTCGACAATTATGATAAAGCGAAAATTGTCAGAAATAAAAACGGTCAAAGAAAAAAGAGTGTCACGAAGATATGGAGCTTCATCCCCGATTCTGGCAATAGCAGTAGGACTGCTTGGAAGGATGAGGACATTGAGATCGATAAGGGCACAGGTATCTATGTGATATTGAATCGCAAATGTGCATCTCGGCCTGACCAAGAAGACCGTACAATTGCGGTTTATTGGTTGAATCAAATGGTCTTTCTTTTCGATCCAGGGGAGATCCTTTATGGAATTTCCAAAAGACAAAAAGCCAACATTGGTCCTGGTTGGATTTCGCTGGAAACGTGGATGAGAAATAAAATCGTTCAGTTGTATAAAAGTCCTGATTATGTCAATGCGAAACAGATTACGAATATACAGGATAACGCTTATTCCAATATGCGTTTTTTTCATTATGTGTGGTCTACGGTCTGTTCCCATTGGAGAACCGAAATCCGTAATCAGACTGGTTTGTTAGCCCAGTTTTGCGAGTGGTCGGAATTTGCTTCTGCCCAGCATCCTATAATCAAGAAGATTGCTGATTTGACTCAGCATATGCAGAACCGGCTGGGTGTTGATGTTCCTGTCCCTCCCGAGGTCGAATCGAAAGTTGATTTGATGGAATTGTGGAAAAAAGTTAACAAGGCATATCCCTTGTTGCGGACGCTGGGATATGATACAAAGTCTTACGACATATATGCTTATGTCAATAGTATTGACGACAGGATGCGGATGAATGGCGAATATATTGAGTAGGTCCCGAGGAAAGGTAGACCATGTATGGTTTGTGAACTATCTTAATTATTTTTCGGCAAAAAAAATGAAAAATCTGTAAAAACGGTCTATAATGCATAGAGAAAGGAGCATAAACATGACCAAGTATGAAACACACTTTGAGACGGACGATGGGATTGTCGTTATGTTTGACGATGATACAGTAAAGCAGATCGGTAACACTAACCCCCTCTGGGATAGTGTGAAGGAGAAGATCTATGCTCAGAAATTCGATGAGTTGTTTGACTCGATGGATTTGGCGAGTCGAATTAAGGCTTTCTCGGGTGGTCTTTTTCACATGGTAGATGGACGAGTCTTTGTGGGTTCTGACGAGTTGCCGGATGCTTTGGGCGGCGTTTTGATTCGGTTGTCGATTGCTGATGCCCCTGTGGGGCCGTTGATTCGTTTCTGGGAGAATCTGAAGAAGAATCCCAGTAAGGATTCGGTGAAGCACCTATATGGTTTTATCGCGGCAAACCATGTCACGATTACCAATGATGGTTGTTTCGTCGCTTACAAGCGGGTTGATAGTGATTACAAGGATTGTCACACGCACAAGATTGACAATCACATTGGTGTCGTTGTAACGATGGACAGGGACAAAGTTGATCCTGATCCCACCATTACCTGTTCCAGAGGGTTGCACGGTGCGGCATTTGAATATGCCAAGAATTTTTATCCGAATGGAATCCTGGTCGAGATCAAAATCAGTCCGGAAGATGTTGTCACTGTCCCCGATGATTATAATCAGCAGAAGATGCGTATTTGTAAGTATACGGTTCTGCGTGAGTGTGAAGGTAAGCGTGAGGAAGCCGTTTACACTGATGATGATTACGACGATGACGATGGTTTGGAAGATGCTATGCGTGCTGGCGATGATGCCTGGGATGCCTGGGATGCCCAGGGCGACGTTGACGATGATGACGTTGACGATGCTCAGGAATCCATTACTGTCAAGCCTGATGCTCGTGGTCGTGTGGCTATTCCCAAGGCTTTTACCGAGATGTTGGGTGTGAAACCTTGTTCTTGGGTTAATGCTTTTGTTAAAGATAACACCGTTGTTATCTTTGGTGATTCCAATCTTGCTTGTGATGATTTGACCGTTTACACAGTTGACCGAAGTGGTAATATCCGCGTCACCCGGAGCATGTTGACAAAGGCTGGTTTAGATAATTACAAGTCGTTCACTGTGTCTTACAACGCTGATGACAATACAATTGTAATCAGCTAAACCTTATCTTTCTATGCTGCTGTTAGTTGTTTCTTGTTCGTCAGGCAGGGAAGGAATGCCTCGTGGGCATTTCTTCCCTGCTGCGGTAGGTCCCGATTTTTTCGGCAAAAAATAGAAGTAGAAAGGAACCATAAAATGAAATATGATTATCCAAATTTGCACCGGAAATTCGGTTGGAGTTGTGGAGTCCACTCGGCCCCTCATAACTATGAACATCTGTGGCTTACTATTACACCAGAAGAGACGATTGGTCACTGGACGCGAACTGAGGCTCGGCAAGAATGGAATAAACAAAGGTAGTGAATAATGACAGTCAAAGAATTGATAGAACAGTTGCAGAAAGAAGACCCAGAGAGGCTAGTTGTGATGGCAAAAGACCCTGAAGGTAATGGGTATTCTCCATTGAGTGACTTCTGGACTGGTGCGTACAAGGCTGAAACAACTTGGTATGGTGAGGTGGGTGCGGAAAGTATAGACGACTTCACCGAAGAAGATTTGAAAGCAGGATTTGGTGAAGGCGATGTTATCAGTGATGGTGTTCCTGCTATTATTTTGACGCCAATAAATTAAGATAACACTATGAAAACAATACCAGAAACAGAACGAATACTCAAGTTGATGGATCTTGTCAAAGTCTTTCGAGAATTCTCTAAAGAATTGAAGACAGACCACAAAATCACTTATCATTATGATAAAGATGGTGAAAGCGTGGTCAAGGGGAAGACCTGGGTGGATATCGATGGTGTACAAGCTATCCATTATGGTCATGGTAACGATAAAAGAGCAGAAAGAGAGCCTGATGCCGTATTCTTTCATCTCGCTACTATTAAGCCGAATGGCAGGAAAGTTCTGTGGTCTTCTCACTATTATGGACATGAAACATTTGATCTCGTTTCACTATCTTCACTGATAATGATCCATGTGTTTGAAGAAAAGTCATATAGATTTTATGCAAAAAAAGAAAAAGAGTTGAAAAAATATGAAAATGATGCTATAATGTAATACAAGATCGCGGAGTGGACTGGAGTTAGTTCCCAGCTTACCCTCATAAGGTAAATGACATGAGTGCAAATCTCATCTCCGCTAGTTTCACAAAATATCCTTCAATTAATTCTGAAGGATATTTTTATATCGTGTGACCGACTGGTCCCGAGGATTTCCCAGGACATCATAATATAGAAATGGAGTAAAATAATGATTAGACTATTAGATGCTTTCGCAGGAATTGGCGGTTTTCACCTTGGAGTTGAAAAAGCCTGTGAACAACTTGGTGTTGATTTTAAGTGTGTCGGTGCTATAGAGTTTAAGAAAACAAGTCGGCAAACTTACAAAGACAATTTCGGTGACGATATTGATTTGTTCGAGAAGTATGCTGGGGACATCACAAAGATACCCATGAGTGAGATTCCAGATCATGATGTCCTTACTGGTGGTTTCCCCTGTCAACCCTTTTCAAGGGCACGACATAATAGAGCCTCTTCCGCAGGACTTCACGCGGATCAACAGGATGATAGGACATCTCTTTTCGAATATCTGTGTCAGATATTGACGGCAAAAAATCCCAAGATGTTCATTTTTGAAAATGTATCGGGGTTGTTGCGAGAGAAAACTTCTGATGGGGAACTGATGATCAATAAGATTATCGGACATATTAAAGCAAGTGGAGATGATGGGTATCATGTACAAATGCATGTTTTGAGTTCGCATAAATTTGGTGCCCCACAAAAACGAGAACGAGTGTTCTTTATTGGGTGGAGAAAAGATTTAGATGACACATTTAGAGGGCCGAAACCAGAAAAGAAGCCAAAGAGAACAGCTAATAGAAAGATCCAAATTCCGGCTGGAACGCATACTCCAAGATGCGTTGGTGACATCCTAGAAAGTGACGTTCCAGAAAAATATTTTCTTCACAATCTGTGGAGTGGAATTAAAAATCACAAATTGCCTGGAAATCGTTATGATGCCATTCGCGTGGCTTATCATGGAGGTAAGTGGCCCAAGCCTACGGATAAACAGAATAAGGTCGTGACATCTGCGAGAGTGGAAGGTGATACACCTTCTGGATGTTCTCGGCAGAGGGACAGGGTATTTAACTCCCTTGGATTGTCTCCCACATTGACCTGTTCGACACCTATCAGTATTAGCATTGATAGTGAGGATATTTTGAGACAACTGACACCGAGAGAATACGCCAGACTACAGACATTTCCTGATAGTTTTATCATACCAGACAAAGATGGTGTGGCCTATGGACAGTTCGGGAACGCCGTGTGTGTGGTTGTCGTGGAAAAGATCGCCCATGCCATGTTGAAAAAGCTGAAAAAAGGCATTCCAAGCCTATAATGTAATGTAGCAAAAAATGAGTAAAGGAATATATAATGCGTGATGAAAATGAAGTCGGGAAATTGGTAAATTTGTTTTTTGAACGAAATTTCTTGAACGAACTTTGTGAAGAAAGCAAACAAATGAAACAAAACGGAAAACAAGGCAAGAGAATATTGTCTGGTAAAGAAATAGAACAGTGGGTAGTAGGTACAGGGCCTCCATCACCAAAGTCAAAGAAAAAGGAGACAGGGAGTCAGAAGAAGGCGAGAAGGGAAAAAAATAAGACGTGTTATTTACAATCTGTATGGGGAGAAAAATATATTGATATAGCATCATCCCAACAGACTTATGATGGCAGACAGTTGGTTGATCCTCCTGGCGGGCTTACATTTACTGCTCGTAATAGAAATCCTGAAGAACCCAGGGACATGAGAAAAGTACATTATGTCTATCGTCTATTTGAAGTTAAAACAGCTAAGGATGGGAGTTTTCTGACCAACGACACTCCTCCAGGTGATACTTGCTGTGGGATTCAAGTGTATTATATTCTTGTTCGTTTTGACATAAATGATAAAGACTCAAATTATTTGGTATGTGTTGTTCGTGGAAATTTCATAAGTCCGAAATCATGTGATGAAATCAGAGACAATATTGATGTCGAGAAAAGGGATAAGGTAAAATCTCGTTTGTGGGACAAATATATTGATAATTCTTGTTCTGAGTTGGATTTCAAACCAGGGGCAACCAATAATCACAAAAAGGATTATGATAATTTTATAAAAGAACTTGATGAACATGCGGCTCTCTTTAGAACTCATTATCACACCATCACAGTATCAAAAATTTTACAAAGATTTGATAAATTGTCAAAACTTCCTCGTTATTCGTTTATATCTGATCAAAAATGTGCGAACCTACAAACGCTTACAACATCTGACCATGGATTCTTTTTACAGATACCAGAGAAAATGGACTTGAATGCCACAATGGAATTATGTAAAAATCAGGAAAAAGCAATAGCAATGGCAAAGAAAAAAGTAACAGGTACAAACAAAAAATCTTACAAACCAGATCCAATAACGAAGGTTTGGTATGATGCCGATGGAAATGAAAAAAGAAGCGAAAAAAATGGTCGTGGTCGCGTTGCTAATGATATCCCTATAAGAAGGGATGCTGATGGACATAGAATAGCGGTTATGGAAGGCTGGCCAAACTGGGCTGAGCAAGAAACAAAGCAGCCTGTGATTAAATCAACACCAGAAAAGAATAATAGCATCATTAGAATAACACCGTCGAATCAGATGATGTCACTTTTTGGCGGCGTGGTCGAGGTTCCCGATTTTTCCGCATAGAAGAAAAATAGGGATTATAAATTGCCAGTTCCACAGGTCCATCGAGTCGATATTGGTTTGATAGACCTGTGTAATTTTTTCCGCAAAAAATAATCCCCATCACCCTATAATGAATCACCCTATAATGACCTGTGGCTCGACTGATGTCCCGAAATTTCCCGCATAGAATGAGACACAGAAAGGAAGTAAAAATGAAAATCCAAGAAATCAACGTGGCATCCGGGCAATTTCGGGTTATCACCCAAGAACTAGGCGAACTTGTCAAAGGTACTGTTAGTTCCGCAGGTCTGAAAGTCAATGCGGTATTAGACCATGAAGATGTTACATATAATGACTCCATTGATGTCCTTGGAGAATTTCTTCTCGCTATGACATGTGAAGGACTAGATGTGA
>Ga0114919_10004839_pt1 | contig 10795 bp, 12 predicted proteins | sample BlataG_FD_88682 | JGI IMG/M metagenome (GOLD analysis project Ga0114919, IMG submission 88682) | Deep subsurface microbial communities from Black Sea to uncover new lineages of life (NeLLi) - Black_00105 metaG | ecosystem: Environmental > Aquatic > Marine > Oceanic > Sediment | place: Atlantic...
CTTTCTTTACCCATTTTACTCACATATCACATCTAATTTCTTCAAAATCGATTCTATAGTTTCTTTTGTGTATTTAACTTTGTCTGGCGAATCTTTTGGGTGATTCACTATCACTTGTATGTCGGCTAAATCGCTTTTTATTTCGTCTACTAAATATTCTAACACTGTAAGAAATTTCATTTAAAATACATCACCATTCTCAGCTATCTTTTGATCTTCATATTTTGCTAATATTTCCTTTGTTATTTTCTTAGCAGTTAAACGCAATTCTCTAGCGAATATTCTATAACGAGCTTTATTCCAAAATTCTGAATATTCTTTCGCTGTTTTATGTCGTAAACAATAACTATATAAAATATAGTTCAAATCTCCATTTACTTGTATTCCTGCTTTTCCCATAAATTTTATTTTTTTATCACAAACAATAAATCTAACATCATCAGCATCTACATCTACATCTACATCTATTATTGATGCTTCTTCAGCTCCTGTTCTTCTTTCAATTTCTGCTGCACATTGACACAATTCTCCACAAAAATTTTTATAGTTGTTATAGCTAGGTTGAATATATTGATCACAAAATCTAAACAAGATATAAAGTAATTCATTTTCGTACAAATAATTTTCATGTAAAGCTTCTATTATTTCATCCATCTTTGGTCTTATTTCTTTTTTTATATAAGGCATTTTAATCTTTTCTCACTTATTCATTAATTTTAGGAGATATTCTTTTTTCTTTTTAGAATAAACAAATCTCCATTTGAATTTTTTCCAATTATTCTTCAATATTATTAGTTTCACGAACGTACCAATCCTCTAATTTTGACATTTTATCGCAGTACCAACATACTACATGATTGTCAACTAAATGTCTCTTTCCACTTTCACGTTTACAATGTGGGCATATCTCTTTTATCATTTATAAAAATCATCCTCTTTATAATATTATCAACTTCTCATCCCAATCTCTTTTGTGGAATTTTTTAAATTGTTTTATCGTGTACTCAGTTCCCCCAGTTCTATCTGGAGCAACGAGAGCTATAAGATAATCTAGCGGTTCTTTTGCTATCTCCTTATCTCTTTTATAATAAATGTTACACATTGTAAAATAATTAAACCATCTATGGTTTTTAAAATCCATAGGTTCGTTGGTTTCTGGATCTCTTATATGCTTAACATCTAATTTACATTTATAAATCTGCGAAAGATATATAGCAAAGAAATCTCCTCCTTCGTCACAATCGCCTGTAACTATTGTAACATCTTTTAAATCGCCACCAATATCATTAAATTTTATCTCAAGTATTCTAAGATCTTCTATTGATTTTCTTCTCCTACTACCAACTATTCCAACAATCATATTTGCATCATATCTCCCATTTCTTTTCTTTCGTTAAACATAGATTTAGCTATTTCAAATGCGATTTTTGGTGGAACTGCATTACCTATCATCTTATATTGGTTCGATTCGCTTCCGAAAAATTTGAAATCGTCTGGAAAGCTCTGAATACGAGCTAATTCTCTTACTGTAAATTTGCGATAACCTGTTGTTCTCGGATAACCATTTACTAAATCTAATTTGCCATCTATCCACTTTATAGGAATACTTCTAATCGTTTTACATGGTTCGTGAATAGAATACTCTTCTGGATCTAAAAGGTTTGTGTATGTTATCTTAGGTGGAGTTGTAGTTATTGTTTGATTAGGTGAATCTATTTCGTTGTATGGTTGACGAGCTTTATTATCAAACGATCTTGAATTCATAACTTTATAGGGAGTCATATATGGTGGTATATACATAATATCTTTTAGAGCTTCCCATACTGTAACGAAGTTTTCTTTTTCGTGAGTGTGTTCTGGTGGGCAATAATCACCAGCGAAACATCGTTTTCTTGTTTGAGGCACACCGTAATAAGTACAATTAAGAATATTAATTTCAGGAAATCTTGTAAAAGATAGATGCTTAAAAAGTCCTGGAACATTCTCCATTACCCACTTTTTAGGCTTAATCACATCGATCCATTCTCTAAATATATTTACTAATTCCATACCGAGTTCTGGGTTAGGAGAATTTTTAGCTGTTGAAAAGTGCTGACATGGTGGACTACCAATAACTACATCGACATCTTTAAAATCGTTTGGATCTAAATCTTTTATGTCTGCTAAGATAAATTCTGTATTTGAATGGTTGTATTCGAAAGTTTCTTTACATCCTTTCCAAATATCTACAGCATATTTTACATTAAAACCAGCCCCTAAGAAACCTAAACTAAATCCACCTGCACCACAAAACAAGTCTAATACTGTTTTCATATTTGCATCATATCTCCCATATTATCGCCAGAATCTTCTTTTTCCCACGCAATTTCTTTAAGAAGTAATTTTTCAGTCATTTTACAGTACTCTTCTGATATGTCGAAACCAATGTAATTTTTTCCCATTGAACGAGCTACCCTAAGGGTTGTACCACTACCAGTAAATGGATCTAATACAACACCAGGCTCAAAACCAGCATTACATCCACAGTCTGTGTATGTTAAATATTTTTCGTGTTCTTCGTAGCCATCTCTAAGACTATTGTTACCGAGAGTATCTTTGTTTTGTGCCATTTTACCTTTTTCTGGTTTTCTTTTACTAATTAATTTTCCTTTCTTAAAAGTAGGAATTCTTGGCTTCCCACATTTTTTACAGATAAATTCAGGACAACCAGCATCAATAGGTATCTTAACTAACTCAGGTGGGAATACAGCGAAATGTGCTTCTTTCGAAGGTTTAGTATTAATATTCCATACAGTTCTTTTATTTCTTCCTGCATTTTTAAAGAATTCTTGTCGTGTTCTTTTACCATCGTGTATCCCTTGACCGCCCATTGTGGATTTACCTATAGCATCTGTCTCATAATAAATATTAATTAGTTCTGGAAACAGATCTTTTAAATCTGGTAATCCTTCTAATACAAATTTCCAATCATCTCTAGTTGGATAAGAAAAACCACTTTCATCATATCTAAACCAATGCCCAACGGTAGTTGGTGGTATTGGTATATTATCTATTATCTCTTCCGCAGTTACAGCTTCCCGCAACTTATCGACAAATTCTTTTTGTGGTAATAAATTTCTCTTTTCAACAAATCCATTACCTCTATTACTGTGCATACCTTGACGGTAATTAGATTCTTCCATAATAGAATCATATTTCTTATTCATGAGTTCATTCATAAGTTTTTTATTAATCGCTTTATCTGGGTAAGGGTTTGGTCTATATTGTTGTTCCTTTGGTGTTTTATAAGGTTCTAATTGTTGTTTAAAGTAATATTTTTTATTTTGGGTAAACAAGAAAAGATATTCGAAATCAACGGTAAATCTATCGTTTGCCGAAGTAGGTATAACATTGTTCTTTTGCCATATAATTACATTACGGCAAGTCCACCCACGATTACACATTTCTATTGCAAACCTAAAAGGAGCGAGTACTAAACACTTAGTAGGTAGTAAACCCATTCCCCTTATAGCATTAGCCATGTGAATGTTACTTCTACCTTCTGGTTGTCTACTCACTATCTTATCGAAATGAAAACCAGAACCACTTTTAGTGTAATGTGTATCACCTAAATTAACCCAAAGCGTTCCATCATCTCTTAAAGGTCTTTTTAATCCATCAAAAATATCACATAAATGTTTTACATACAATTTAAAATCTGGTTCTAATCCGAGAGTTCCTTTCCAAGCCCCACACTTCTTGCAAAATCCATAGCCTAAGTCTATTTTCTTCCAAACTTCTGGAGCGGATTGTCTTGATACTCCTTCGTTTTGCCAGTGGGCTCTCTTATCGTTGTCGTACATTTCAACTTTATGTTCGTAAGACACAAATTCGTGTTCACAACTAGGATCTCCATCCCAAACAGACGGTTCGATTCCATAATGTCTGAGCGCCCAATACGGTGGACTTGTAATGATTGTGTTAATAGAGTTCTCATCTAATTTATTAGATAAATCTCTTACATCTCCACAATAAACTTTATTTAGTTCAATCATTTTTGCATCATATCCCCCATTTGTCCAGCTTCTACCAACGAATCAAAATCTTCGCCAAATATTGATAATATGTGTTCGGATTTCTTATACAACTGAGTGTTTCTAATGTTACTATAATTCAACTTAAACCCTAATTTCTTTAATTTTGGTATGTCTTCTTTGTAAAAGCTTAATTTTAAGTCTCCCATACAATCGACAAACTTACCATTTATTTTTGATGGGTAATCTGAAAAAACTCCTAAGAATGGATTGTCTCCTGGTTGAAATTTAGTTCCTAAATACTTAGTAGCATTTCTAGCTCCAGTTGCTGACTCATTACTATCTGGATATTTATCCAATCTCTTTTGTAACGGAGCTCTCTTACACACATAGTCCCAATCCTTTTCTTCTAAAGCAGAATCTAATTCAATACAATAATCTGCGATAGAATCTAAAGGCTCTTTTTTGTAGAATAAACAATCAGCTAAGTTATTTTGTAAATCTGCTGAAACTTGACTCGTAGATTTTTTCTTTAAATCCATTCCTTTTATTTCAAGTTCTGGTTTGTCTAAGATTTCACCATCAGCATAAAGATTTCTTTTAATGTAGTGTTTTTTAACATCGACATACATTTTATCAGAAACTGTTTCTAAACCTATACTGATCGTGTTTTCTTGAATGTTGTAAACCTTATTTAAATATATACTAATTGCTTTATTTAAAAGATCGCAAATTTCTTTACCTTCTTTTATTTGTTCCTGTAAAGCAGGTGATTTTAATTTTAGAAATAGCGAATCTGTGTCACCACCAATTACAGTATATCCCATAGCTATAACTTTATTTAGGCACATCATTATAACATCACGACAACTAACTGTACATGCATTAAAACTTAATTTGTTGTATCCCCTATCAATTGGTAAACCTAATATACCAAAGTAAGCGTTCATAAAGTTCTTTAAATTAAACTGTTCAACCCATAACCTTTCGTATTCTTCTGATTTAGTCGTTTTATATTCTTTAATATAATCCTTTAATTTTCCTTGAGCTACTAACCTTCTCTCTAACCACATGTCGAAAATAACTGAATTTAACGACTTTACATCCTTTCTAAAATAAGCTACTGGCGTTTCTATTACATTTTTCCTATCGTAAATATGTTCTATTTCTTCTATTTCTCCTGTATCAGTATTCAAAACTTTTTTAATTTCTGTAACACAAAACCAATACTCTTTTTCGAGATCAATTAAAGGTAGGATACCAGCGTTACAGCTCTTAATCATATTAGGATAGTATTTAGTAAAATCTATTACACCAATATCTTCGTACACTCCAGCCTCTAAGTCGTGAACATACCCACCAACTTTATGAATATCGAAAAGTGTTTCGTAATGCTGACCTTCTCCCATTCCAGACTTTTCTAAATCTCTAAGAGTTACTGTGAATTTTTCTCCTATTTGTTTCTTACCTTTAAGCGGTGTTCTATATTTATCTCCGCCGTAGTACTTAGTGTCAAAAGCATAATCTTGTTGATAAATTGTCAATTTAGCATGATCGTGAAGTTTGGAAGGCATTATACCATCTTCTAAAGGCGATAAGGATACATCACACCTACCGCGTTGTTTACCACTCATGTCAAATTTTTTGTCTAATTCTACAAGTCCCCAAACATCCATAAGGTTGTAGTCTAAAAGAAATTTTAAATCGTTATTCAACCAAAAGTAAACTGGTTGATGTCCTTCTTTATCTAATTTATTAAAGTCGGTAAAATAAGCCATCCAATCGGCTAATCTACCACCACGAAAATCGTAAGATTTCTGTGCGACTTGTAAGACTTCATCGCTAAAAACCCAGTCGATTTGCCCTACACCTTGTATTACAACTTCGTATTTCCCACCAGCATTTCTAGAATAAACGCTACCGAATGGGGACATCTTTTGCATTTGATCGAGCATCCCTAAAAATTTAGATCGTTCGTACAAGAACGGTGTATCAAAACCGTTGTTCCACCTTCTTTTTTTACCAACTTTCTTATAACCACCTTCTGACCAATATCCTAACATATCATCATATTTTTTCTCAGCAAAATGATTGAAAAATTGATCGACCATATCTCTTTCGTTCTTCATTTCGCATTGAACGATAGAAGGAATAATTATAGTTTTATCTTTTTCTGTTATATTATGATTTTTAAGGTAACGAATTCCATTCTCTTTAATGTTTGGATGCCAAACAAACCTATAGTAAACTTCATCGTAGTTATCGTAACAGCTAATCGAAATTATCGGGCAAATATCAGCATCTTTATACCCATCGAATTGCGTAGCTTGTCTTCCGTCAATTTCAATATCCCAATCACAAATTCGTTCAATTACTTTAAATCTTCTTTCTTCTGGAATATTTTTAATATCTTTTACTTCTAAATATCTATAAGGATAATCTATCGGTATGCTGATGTAAGGGCTTTTTAACCCACATATTCTTATAATTTCGCTTATAGCCATCTTTTCCCATTTCACATCAGCTTGAAAAGTCCAAGAGAATAAATCTCTTATCTTAGGAACTTGCCACGGGAATTGAGTGTATATACACATAGTTTCTTCGTTGTATAACGAAGGAGGACCATTTTTTATTGTTAATGGGGTTTTTAAAATATCTACTGCTCGATCTACTACATTCGTTTCTTTCTTTAAAAAACCAAATCTAGGAGCGAGATGTTCCATGTCAAATATAGAAACTATATGAGGTTTTAACTCCTTATCTTTTGTCTTTAGTAGGAGAACTGGTCCTTTATTACTGTTTCTATAGGCATAATGGAGGATTTTAACATCTATTCTATTATTCTTCAATTTGTTCATCAACAAAGTCTTTCAAGATGTCTTCCAAAAAATTGTCTGGAATATCAAATTCATATAAACCTTTTTTCTCTTCTGTATTTTTCAGATCTCTCCGAGCATAGTATATTCCTCTTACATTTATACCTATTAGAATTATTTGTTGTAACGAAAACCAAGTGTCCCAACCCCGTACAAGCGATCCCCATGTAATTAAGAAGAAACAAGCTATTAAGTAACAACTAAATGAAAACAGTCTAACTTTGGAATTTACCACAAACTTAGATGAGATCGTAAATGCTGCGATTAGTATGAACAAGAAACCTAAAAAATCTACTATTGCTATTATATCTAAAATTTTTTTCACCTTTAAAAATAAAAATTGAGGAGAAATTTTTTCTCCAATACTTACATAATAAAGTTAGGTGCGCCAGGTTTTGCTTTCCAGACGATACCGATCCAGTTTGGTGGAATGTAGTAAGACAAACCATCTGCATCGAATATTCTATGGCTTTTATCGCCAGCTATCGACAACTTCAAAGGAAGATGAATCGTTATTTTAGCTCCGTTTGGATACAAATATTCCCTAAAAAGCTCATTATTAATATCAATAAACCTTGAACGAGAATAGTTTATAAACGGTATTCCTTGAGGTATATTTGCTTCTGGATCTTTTTCAGTTTTTACTTCTTTTTTCATTTCTCTTCTAACTTCTTCTTTAACTTCTTCTATTATATCTTTTTTAACTTCTTTAATTTCTGGTTTCTTTTTTGCTGGTGGCATTTTGATCACTTCTTTATGCTTGGTAAACCAATGTTAATTTCTATTTTAGATTTTTTATCAGTCGATTTAATCCAAATAACTATACTATTATCAGTTTCAACCCTTCTAATGTTAAGGGTTATCTTATCAAATAAATTAGGCACGATTGTCTGTATGTTATAGAAATCTTCTTTAAAATCTAATAGATCGTTACCTAAATCTATGTAATCTATTGTGTGCTTCCCTTTAGTACCTGCATTAGCTTCGCCTTTAAAAGCTTTTAAAACACCATCTTGAAAAGATATTAGCGTCTTATTGTCTTTAGTAATATCTAAAGCATCTCCAACGACTTTTAACAAATCTTCTTTAGGCACTTCTATTTTCGTATTAAAAGGAATTTTAATCTCTTGTTTTGTTTTATCTACTAAGGTAGCTACGAGAATACCCTCAAAGTTTACGATATTTCCATCGATCTCTTTTTCGACAACTTCGAAATTATGACCGTTTTTCCATGCATTAAGTAGTTTAATTTGTCTACCTTTTTTCTCTGTGAAAATTTCTATATCTTTGTTGTCCCTTTGTCTGATTTCGTAACCGTCCTTTTCAGATTCTATGAATATTTTAGTTCCTTCGTTCCAAACAGTAAGAGTTCCTTTACCCAAACCACGACCCTTTAGAACATCGGTAATAGCCTTATAGTCACTTATCGTAATAGTACCTTCTTCTATTACTTCTATACCTCTTACGATTGCATTCATTCGAATTTTCTTTTTAATAGTATCAATAGTTAAAACTTCTAGTTTATCTCCATTAACATCGAGGTAAAAGCAAGAAAATAGGGGACTTTTTACAGCCGTACTATCCCTAAATTTTATAACCCCTTCACAAGATGTTTTTGTTAAAAACTTCAAAAAATCTTCTTTTTCTATTCTAAATTTAGCCATATTTATCACTTTAACTGTAACTATAACCTAAAATGTTATAGTTTGTTCTTTGTAATCCTTCACTATTTATTTCTATAAAATTATTAATAGCTTTTAATACTCTATCTATATGTGCTTGATCTTTACACATATAACTTAATTCTATATCTACATATCTTTCTTCTGTTTGATCGCTTATTTCTAACTTTATTACTAAATCTTCTATTTTTTTTTCTTCTTCTACCATTTTATTCACTTTTTTAATTTATTTAAATATAACACTTTCACCAAATATATCGTCATCTTCAAATGTTCCATCTTCTTTCTCTACCTCACCAAGGAGACTCGGAGCGAGTTGTTCCATTATATCGTAAAAAGCACACACCCTTCTTGGTGTGTAGTGTATTGTTCTATGAAATTCATCGTCCATTAGAGTTGATCCTTCGAATCTATTCTTAATCTTAGCCCAATATTTAGCATTTTCTCCTTTTAATCCGTTGTTTTCTAACCACATTATTAAATCTAAATCGTACTTAGTTTTAGGAGCCCATTCAATTTTATAACCTTTTATTAAATCCACATCCTTACCTTCTTCTTCTGCTGTTTCCTTTTCTTTCTTTAGCCATACTGGATGTTTTGTTTCGACTTTATATGTATCAAATTGCCACCCTCTATATTGTCTTTTAGTTCTTAATGTACCTACCCACCAGCCGTTTCTAATTTTCCAGTAAGATTGTTTAATTCCGTCGAGAGACGAGCCGTAATACTCTTTACCTTTTTTCTTACCATGATCTTGAGGAGCTAAAGCCACTTCGTAAAGAATTCTAAACTTATTGTTTAAAAGTTCGTCTAACGAAGTCATTGAGTCGAGAGACAAAGCAGTCGTTTCTGGATTGTCTTTTACAGCAATAATAATTTCGTTGTCTATTTTTTGTTTCGTTATATCAAAATCTTTTAAAGCTATTTCCTTTATAACATTGTTAACGAGTCCTGCTTGTCTTTGAGGAATAGGAATACTCGTACTAGTAATAATATTATTTTTATAAAGTGGTCGAGCTAATTTACCGAATATACCTATCTTACTAAGAGTTCCATAAGAACAGTCTAAATCTATAACCTGTACTTTTTCTACTTCTGGAACGATACCTTCTTTAATTAATTGTTTACATTTTGGATACTTATCAATTCTAATGTGTCCACCTTCCTTCAACGAAGAAGTCGTCCACCATTTTTGGTTGAAATAACCAGAGAGAGTATATAATATACTCTTTCCGCTATGTTCGTAGCCTATAAAAGCTACATTTAAAGCTCCAGGACTTTCTTCCGAGCCATCTTCATATACTACATCGTCAACTCTAATAGGAACTTCTTTTTTTGTTTTAGGAGACTCGTCAAAGTCTTCCCAATCATCTTCATCAAACTTTACCATTTACATGTCGCCTTCTAACTTTTCCTCGTATTTCTTCATAATGCCTTTCAAACCCTTTACTAACTTTATACCCCTAATTTTAGGAATTGGTACAGCATTTTCTGGATCTTTAACATATTTACCAGTGCTTTCGTCATAAACGCTACTACCCCTAGATGTGGTTAATGTAACATAAACTTCTCCATTTTCAATATTGGTCGGTAACATATTTACAAATCCAGTGAATACAGTGTCTGGTATAGACCAATCGGTTAAGAGCATTTTAGGTTTCTTACTTGCTTTAGTAAAGAATCCTTTATAATTACATTTACAAAAAGCAAAAGCATCGAAATCGACATTATCCCATCCCTCTTTATTCTTATCGATAATAAGTTCTTCGTCTTCGTCTTCTTCGTCTTTTATTACCCATTTAACTGCGTAATCCTGATGATAATCGTCAATATCTATCAAATCAATTACAGGAATGTATTGCTTACCAGATTCAGCGCTACAGAACTTAAAAAGATTAGCTTCTTTAAGAACTTCTTTAGCTTTTTTCATTAAATCTTCGTCTTCTTTTTCTTTAGCTTCATCCCTCATTTCAGCAGATTTTCTATACAAATTTCCATATAGTTCAGAAACTCTTTTGTTAATAAGTTTTACAAGTTTTTCGATATTAAATTCTTTTAGTCCTAATTCAACAGCACCCTTACATGTTCCTCGTATAAAAGCAGAATTACTAGTAGTAGCATTTTCCGAAGCATTAAACTTGAGTGGCATAAACCAAATCAGTTCTTTACCTAAGAAATGTTCGTGATGTGGGTTAGCTAAAGCTCCGAAAAATTGAATGCGCGA
>Ga0114919_10004840_pt1 | contig 10795 bp, 8 predicted proteins | sample BlataG_FD_88682 | JGI IMG/M metagenome (GOLD analysis project Ga0114919, IMG submission 88682) | Deep subsurface microbial communities from Black Sea to uncover new lineages of life (NeLLi) - Black_00105 metaG | ecosystem: Environmental > Aquatic > Marine > Oceanic > Sediment | place: Atlantic...
ATTTCCATCTATATGCCGCTAAACTTTCCAGGTATCCGGCAGGATGATATTGGTTTTATTCCAGATAAAGGTATTATGAAGTGTAAGAAATTTTTTAACGAAAGGAGTTGAGTATGAAGAAAAAAGGGATTCTATTAATTGCCGTAATCTTGTTGAGTACGGCGGGCCTTGTCCAGGCCCAGGAAGGTGAGCTGCACGGAGTTGTCGATGTAACGTTTCAAGGTAAATACGTCTGGCGCGGCTTCGATGTTTATGGAGACAAGAGCGCGATTCAACCATCTGTTAACCTTGATTTGTATGGTACAGGCTTTGGAATCAGCGCCATGGGGCACAGGGCCAATTCGAGCGGATATGAAAATTCCGAACGGTGGGACTACACTTTGTATTACTATAACAGTATCTTTGAAGGCGAAACTTACGCCACTAACTACATGGTCGGTTGGGTCTATTATAACTACCCGAATATCTCCGATGAGCTTGCCGATCTGGAGGAAATATACGCGGTTCTTTCCTGGCCAGAAATTTGCCCTGCGGGCATCGTTCCCAGCTATGTCATTTGTAAACTGTGGCCTGCCAACAGCGGCTCCGTAGTCGGGAGCGGGGCCGCGGGAACCGGAACCGCTTCCGGTTTTGCACACATTGTCATGCTTGACTACGGCTGGACCATACAGGGTTTGACGCCCGATATCCCAGAACAAACTCTGAATCTGCACACTGAGGTAGTCTTCAACGACGGTGTCGGTCCCGCCGGCCAAAATGTGGACCACGATTGGTCAAATGCCGTCTTCGGTATCTCAACGGGCTTTGAGCTTGCCGACAATCTCACCTTCACGCCGGGACTTTATTATCAAGTAACAATGGACGATTCGGTCAATGATGATAAGGACGAAACCTGGCTCACCTTTAGTATGACGTACAAATTCTAAAAGGTGTAGCTAATTTCTATGTAAGCAAAGAAGGCCGGTCCTAAAACCGGCCTTCTTGTTTTGGCCCACCAGGCAATAGTTAGCATATAGCGTATTGCAAGAAACCGGACACTAAGCCCTAAATTGCCCTCTCGCCCGCAAATCTGGCTGTCTCAATCAAGGCTTCTTTAGCATCACTTTCTTTCAAACTGCTCAGTGATGCAATCGCTTTTGCGACAAAGTTCTGCGCCCGGCTGTGTGCGTATGCCAGACTGCCATAACGCCTCAGCATCTCTACCAATGCTCCCCTATCTTCCCCCTTGGTACTCAACTTAGTTTTGACCGCAGTTTTTTCGTTCTCGTCCAGTTCTGTCAGCAAATGTATTACAGCCAGGGTCAGTTTGTTTTTATCAACATCACTGCCGAGCGTTTTGCCCGTTTTGCTTTCATCGCCGATTATATCGAGCGAATCATCGGTAATTTGAAACGCAATGCCGGTATTCAGGCCGAAACAGGCAAGGGATTGGGCTTGTGTTTCGCTCGCCCCGGCTAAAAGGCCGCCAAGATAGCAACAACTACTAAAAAGAGCGGCAGTTTTTTCGGTGATTATGTCGATATATTCCGATTCACTCAACTGCCAATTCTGTCTTTGAATTACCTGCCGCAATTCGCCTTCGCAGACCCGAACTGCGGTAGCAGCGATTATCCTGGCCACCTCCGGCTCCAATTCCGAACACATCTTAAAAACCCTGCTCAGTAAGAAATCACCCAACAAGACAGCGGATTCGTTGCCCCACAGACTGTTCACCGTAGGTAGCCCCCGTCGTTTTTGCCCTCCGTCTATAACATCATCGTGCAATAGCGTCGCATTGTGAATTATCTCAACAGCTGCCGCGATACGGATGTGCTCGTCTGTAATTTTACTGACAGCGGCACCGGCAAGCAAAACCAGCCCGGGCCGAAGCATCTTGCCGGTGTGGGTATTCACATATTCGACCAATTGGCTGACAGGCTCATCACAGTCAGACAGTTGCCTATCTATCAGTTCTTTTACCTGGACTAATTGGCCATCGATAAGGCCAAAAGCACTTGATATGTCCTTATGTGCCGGTAACTGCATAGCGTTTAGATATAGCGTTAGCGCATAACGTTTTTTTTTACTGTTCGCTATCCGCTATCGACTATCCGCTATTTCTCCTTTCCGTGGGCGTATTTGAAGAACTTTTTTCTCAGCAGGACTGTGTACGGCCCGGGCTTGCCGTCGCTGATAACCCTGCCGTCAATCTCGACGATTCCAATGACCTCGGCGGCCGTTCCGGTGAGGAAAAATTCGTCACAAATATATAAATCAAATCTCGTAAGATTTTTTTCAACCACCTCAATGTTCTCCTCCCTGGCCAGTTTGATAACGATACCTCGCGTTATCCCTTCCAGTGCGCCGGCTTCAAGCGGTGGCGTGAAAATACGGGAGTTTCTCACAATGAAAACATTGTCGGCCGTTGCTTCGGCAACGTATCCTTCGTGGTTGTACATAATCGCTTCGGGCACATCGTTGTCCAGCGCCTCAATCTTGGCTAAGATGTTATTTAAGTAGTTTAAGCTCTTGAGCTGAGGCGGAACCGCCAGCGGATGATTGCGAACCGTGGTTGCACTGATTACCTTCATCCCTTTTTCGTAAAGCTCCTCCGGATAAAGCTGAATGTTATCGGCTATTATAAATAATCTGCCATCCTCACAGATGAAAGGATTCAGTCCCAAAGTTCCCACACCGCGGGTAACCCCGAGTCGAATATAACCGTTAATAACGCCGTTAGCTTCAGTGGTTTTCTCAACCGCTCTGATAAGTTCACTCTTGCTCATCGGGACATCAAGACGAATCGCCTTGGCCGATTCATAAAGTCGCCTGATATGGGCCTCCAGCTCAAATATCCTGCTGTTGTAAACACGAATACCCTCAAAAACCCCGTCGCCGTATAGCAAGCCGTGGTCAAAAACAGATATTTTAGCATCTGCCTCGTCAACAAGTTTGCCGTCAAGCCAAATTTTCAGTGCCATAAAAAAATCTCCAAAACCAAAAGCGAAAAATGCAAAACCGTAGCGTAAAATTCAAAAGTTTTAAGCTTTTAATTATAGTTTTTAGCTTTTCACTTTTAGCTTTACGATATTTTGCCGTCTGCCAATGTTATTATCCGCCCGGCGATTTGCGCGATTCTTTCATCGTGGGTTACCATTACAATCGTCTGGCCGGCTCTATTCAATTCTCCAAAAACATTTAGGATAGCATTTCCTGTCGCAGAGTCAAGATTTCCTGTCGGCTCATCGGCCAAAAGCAGCCTCGGCTCATTCATCAATGCCCTGCCGATAGCCACTCTCTGCCTCTCGCCGCCGGAGAGCTGATACGGCTTATGACCGGCCCTTTCATCCAAATCAAGCTGGACAAGCAATTCTCTGGCCCGCCTCTTCGCCAATCTCCGGCACGCAAGCCAGCCGACTACGCCCTTTGAGACCATCGCCGGCAGGAAAACATTCTCTAATACAGTTAATTCGTCCAATAAATGATAAAACTGAAAAACAAATCCGACCATTTTATTGCGGAATCTATTCAATTCGCCGGCACCAAGCCGGCTCAAATCCCGCCCCTCAAACCTCACAACGCCCTTATCCGGCCTATCCAGAGCGCCCAATATATGCAACAGCGTACTTTTACCGCTGCCCGAGGCCCCGACTATTGCCAGAAATTCACCCTTCCTTACGGCCAAATTGATGCCTTTGAGGACGCTAACCTTTGTCGCACCCATCCGATAAGCTTTATAAAGCCCTTCGGTTCTTAATATAAACTCGTCCTTGCTCATAGAATCACTAATCAATAACGCTGTCGTTGCAGGGCCGGCTCGCAATGACAGAGTTGGTTAACAATAATCAATAATCAATTATAATTGGCTCACCTGTAAGGTCTCTACCGGCTTTGACCTGGCCGCCTGCCAGCTTGGCAGAAGCGCACCAATCAGGCAGACTACTATAGCCGAAAGTATAATGCCTGCCAAAACCTTCAAATCAATAGCGTTGGGAATATCACCTATGGCATAAATTGTCCTATCCCATAATTGAAACTTAAAATGTTCGAACAGCCAGTCTTCTATTTGGTTTATATGCACCAGGAACCGCCATCCGCCTACCGCCCCGATAGCAGAGCCCAGAACTCCCACTAAAAAAGCAAAACCCGAAAATAGTGTGACGATATTTCCGTTCGAAACACCTACGCTTTTCAATATACCTATGTCTTTGCTCTTATGGCTGATAATCATATAGAAAACAACAAAGACAATAAAAACAGTCGTAATCCCCACAAGGGCAAACATCACAATCAGCATTGTTTGTTCCTTTTCCACTCCTGCGATTAACTCGCGTCTGTAATCCTTCCAGCTTTGCACAGTCACCCTATCTAACAACTCTGCTTTTCTTTCCTGTGCGAACCTCTGCCACAGTGAAGTAATCTTTTCGCATCCGGCCTCAAGTTTGATATCCGGCTTAAACTTTATATGGAGCCAAGAGACTCTTTTGAACGGCCCGGCCATACCGCAAAGCAATTGGGCCTGGTCGAACGGCAGGTAAACTGTTGAACCGTCTACACGGGCCAATCCACTGTGCGAAGTGTCACTGTAGTAGAAAGTCTTTGTATTAACCAGGCCCGCTGCGGCTTTGGCCAAAGCGCCTTTTGCGGTCAGAGGAAAGCAACTTACAGAATAAGCTATCTCAGCAGGGCTGGCTTCATAAAGATACCTGCTCTTAGCATCACGCTCCAGCGTCAGGTCAATCCCTAATACACAGCCGATTTTTTCCAGGTCGTAGACTGGCTCAAATGCCTTTGACACATCGTCTTTGCGGTGATGCAGCGTTTTGCCAAAACCGGTGGCCCCGCTATGCCTGACCGCGTCAATACCCATAATCTCAACACCATAGCTTCGTTCTGAGCCTACGCGACTTATCAGTGCATAGCTTTTTATCACAGGCGAGACGCTTTCAACAAAATCTTCTTTGTCCAATATCCTTATAAAATCCTCGTAGTATGTAAAACCAACCAACGATTCGGTGCCGACAACACAATCGCCCACAAAGCTGTGATTCTTCTGCTTAAAATCGGTCACCAGGCCCGTCATTACGGTCATTACTACAACAACAATAAAGACGCAAAGTGCAACTGCCAAAAACGCCAGATAACTGATGCGTTTCTTGAACAGGTAACGAAATGACAAAATAATTTTATACATTTATGAAGGTATTTATTCGTATCTTAAGATATTGACCGGTTTTGTTCTTACAGCAATAATTGCCGGTATCGATGCTCCGATGGCCGCAGCTATAACCGCCGAAAATAAGATAGGCAAAGCTGAATTCCAATCAATCTCGTTGGGTATCTTACTAAACATATATACACTGCTCTTCCAGAGCTTTAACCCAAAGATTATCCTTATCCACTCTTCAATAATATTTATATTTTTTGTTATAGTATAGCCCAGTATCGCCCCAAAGGCCGAACCGATTATTCCAACACAAACGCCAAAGCCGGCAAAAATCAATGCCACCGAACTGCTTGCTGTCCCGCAGCTTTTTATTATTGCGATATCCTTCTGCCGGGTGATTACGATCATATAAAATATACAGAAAATTAGCAGAACCACAGTGAAACTTACAACACCAAATATCAATAACAGAACTCCCATTTGTTTCCGCAGCTCAGCAACGTATCGGCTTTGCATCTGTTTAGCCGTTTCGATATTGGTGTATCTTATAAGGTACGCGTCCCAAATGAGCTGCTCAGAAGCGAACGACTGCCAAAGGCCCCGAATCTGTGCCAGAGCCAACTCGGGCTGGGTATTGTCTCTGAGTTTAATTTGAATTTGGTCGGCAATTCGCCCGGTCTCGTTCGGGTATAATTTTTTTTGCAATTCTTCTATTGGCAGATACACATAATTCTTATCAAGAAGATAGACACCTGTGAAAACAATATCCGTTATGGTAAACGGCACATTCTTTCTCTTAAATCGTTTACCGCCCCTGCCAGACTCATCTAATGATAAAATCTCTGCCGAATCCTCATCGGTCATTGAGTCTATCTCCACTCCTGTAACAAGAACTACGTCTCGCCCGAGCATACTCTTTTCAATCGCATCAAAGTCATACTCATCGGTCTTCTCGTCAGGCTCAGCCACCACACCGATTCCCACAAATCCTCCGACCTTTTCACCCGCTGATTCGCTTTTGCGAAGCAAAACGGCGGAGGGAATCTCAAAGGATGGTTCGTTAGGCAATTGACTTTGTTTGCGCAACGACTGTTTTAAACCGGTTACTTTTGTTTGCTTTCCAGGTTCAATTCCCCAGATTTTCACGGCACGCACGTTGCCTTCGCCCAAATGTAACAGGCCCTGTGCCGATAGCGTTGCTGTCGCCGCCTCCACCGAACCCATTTGCTCCAGCCGTTCGATAAGCAGCGGGTACTTTGCAAACTTAATCGGGGGCGCAAGAACAACATCGCCTATTGTCTCAACTGCGCTCTGCTCGAATGCGTTGATAAAGCCGGTGAACAGGCTGGTAACAACTATCAGCAACGCGCAGGATAAAGCAACCGCAGCGATACTCAACAACACTATCTTTCTCTTACGCAGGTATTTGAGCCAGAGAAATAATTTCAGCATTTCTTCGTGCCTCGTCGCTCGTCGCTCGGGTCACGGGTCACGGGTGACGGTTTCAGGGTCGGGAACAGTATGACTTCGCGAATACTTGAAGCACCGGTCAGGACCATAATCAGCCTGTCAATTCCGATACCCAGCCCTCCTGCCGGCGGCATACCGTATTTCAACGCCGTTATAAAATCGGCGTCCATTGTTGCTATCGACTCTTCCTGCCCGCGAAGCTGGACCTGAAAATTCTCCTCCTGAACAGCAGGGTCATTCAACTCCGTATAGGCGTTAGCCAGCTCCATCCCGGCTATATACAATTCAAACCGTTCAGCGAATTTGGGATTGTCTTTTTTGCGTTTGGTCAACGGACACAGTGCCGCCGGATAATCAAGCACAAAAGTCGGGTTGACAAGATTATCCTCAACGGTAGCTTCAAACACCTTATTGACGACTACTGCATCGTCCATATCGCCTTCGTCCAACCCAAGTTCCCTTGCCTTTTGCCTGATGGCCTCGCTATCTCCAACATCACAGCCACTGTGCTCTCTTATCAGCTCGGCGTATCGCACCCGTCGCCAGGGATTCTTCGTATTGAGTATATCGTATCGCGTATTGCGCTTTTCGCTTTTCGACGCATCACGCATCACGCACGACACATGACGAATAAGCTCCTCGGTCAAATCCATCATCACATTATAATCGGCGTAGGCCTGATACAACTCCAGCATGGTAAACTCCGGGTTGTGCTGCCTGCTCAGCCCCTCGTTACGAAAATTTCGGTTTATCTCAAATACCTTTTCCATTCCGCCAACCAGCAGTCTTTTGAGAAACAGCTCCGGCGCAATCCGCAAAAAGAGGTCCAAATTCAACTTGTTTGCATGTGTCACAAAGGGCTTTGCCGCAGCCCCGCCCACTATCGACTGCATCATCGGCGTCTCAACTTCCAAGAAGCCACGGGCCTGCAGAAATTCTCGAATCGTAGCGATGATGGCACTTCGTTTCTTGAACCGCTCCATTACTTCAGGATTGGCCCACAAATCCACATACCTCTGCCTGAATCGGCGGTCGGAATCTTTCAGGCCGTGAAATTTCTCCGGCGGCTGAAGCAGTGATTTGCTCAATATCGTCAAACCACCCTTGGCGGCCCATATAGTAATCTCACCGGTTTTGGTCTTACCTAACTGACCGGCAGCACCGATTATATCGCCAAGCTCAAGCAGCTTGGCCAGCTGCCACTGCTCACCCAGCAGCTCTTTGCTCAAGCCTATCTGGATTGTCCCGCTCCAGTCGCGAAGGGTAATAAAAATCAGCTTTCCAATGTCCCTCAACAATACAATCCTGCCGGCACATCTGGCCTGTTGAGTTTGGTCACCGTCCTTAAACTTGGCTTTCACATCCTCAGCCGGCTCGGCCCCGTCATATTTGCCTCCATAAGGGTCAATGCCCAGTTCCCTGATGCGGGCAAGCTTCTCTTTTCTTTGCCGTTCAAGTCTGTCCCCCCTTTTGCCGGGATCGTTTATTTCTTCTGCATTTGCCAAATCCGTACACCTCTTTAGCCAAAAAACTAAAAGCTAAAAACCGTTGAATTCCTGCTTTTGCAACAATGACATTTTTAGTTCCACAGCTTTTCGGTTTACGCTTTTCGCTTCCTCCTGAATCAGTTTGGCCTTGAGGACCAAAACGCCAATGGCCAGCTGCGGGTTAGTTGCCAGGGTTTCTTCGATTGTATGTTTCTTAAGTCCCGGCACGCACGGGTCGTGGTCGGCCTTAACCAGCACGTCATTATCCCTCTGCACATCAATCATCTTTCTAAGTTCATCGCTTGTCAATTTGACTTCAACATTTGGCCCCACGCCCCAATCCGTCCGGCCCAGTTTTTTCATTGCGTCCCGGCTTTCAACCCTTTGGCCCGAGGGCAAATGATAATGGGCCATCGTATATTTTAGCTGTGCACCTCCATCCGGATAGGGGGTTATACCCTGCACGCTACCTTTGCCATGAGTCCTTCCGCCCACCAAAGTTGTACGGTTATGTACCTCATCTGCCAATGCTCCAGCCACAATTTCTGATGCGCTCGCCGAAATTCGGTTTATCAGCACAACGAGTGGATAGTTTGGATGCGTCTTTTCCTTGTGTGCCGATGCATAAGTTGATGACACCCAGGAACGGGGACGGGTGATGACTATCGGTCCTTCTTCGAGGAATTTGTCGGTTACCTTAATCGCGACATCTAAAAGCCCGCCGGAATTCGATCGCAGGTCCAAAATCAATCCCTTCAACCCTTCTGCTTCAAGCTCATTCAATACTTTTTCTAAGTCCGGAGTGGTTTCTGCGGAAAAGCTGGTAATGCGAACATAGCCGATGCCGTTTGCGTCATCAATCATATAAAGCCAGCGACCTTGCTCCGTCCTTTGCCACCCGCGAATTGTCGGAACGGTTATCTTCGCTCTGGTTATGGTAATATCGCTGGTTTTCTCCCCTGCCGTTTTGCTTCGCAAAAGCGAAGCAGTGGGGGGGTGTCTTATCGTCAATCTTACTTTGGTCCCGGCAGGACCGGTAATCTTGCGAACCGCACAGGTAAGAGTCATATCTTTCGTTGGCACGCCATCCACCGCTTCTATCACATCGCCCGCATCAAGACCGGAGTTGTAAGCCGGCGTATCAGGCAAAAGACTTGCCACGGTTAAGAGCCCTTTTTCTCTTGAAATCTCTATGCCGATACCCGTAAACTCATTGGTCATTTGCTTTTCAAAATCCTGTACCTGCCTGGGCCAAACCATAACTGTATAACGGTCAAGCGCAAACAATGCCGCTTCTGCAAACTGTGCAATCAGCACCTGGCGGGGCAACTGGACGGTTGTCGTGTTCAGTGCCAGGACCTTTTCAAGAATATCTATAAATTTATCTTTACTCACACCTATGGCCAACTGGTTAATTTCATCCAAAATTGCTGCCAGAGCCGCTGACCAGGCCGCAAGCTTTTTACTGTCAGGCGGCAAAAAAGATTCTTTCGGGACCCCTTCGGAGACCTCGCCCGAAGAAACCAAAGACTCACTTTGTGCTATTTGGTCAAATGATAACGCCATCACCTCTGCCAGCAATTCACACCGCCTGATGGCCTTGGTCGCCATTTGCCGATAATCGATAATGCTGACGTAATTAAACTGAAGGGCATCAATCGCCCGGACAAACATCTCTTTCTGAACGCCTTCGAAACGTTCCTCGCGAGTCTCACAAGGGCTATCTTGAAAAGAGGCCACAATATTGGCCTTGGTCAAAAGCTGGTCGGCATAATCCGAATACGCCTCGTTCTCCGGGTCAATGGCCTGCAGCCAGCTATAGCAGCTTATATATGCGTCAAGCCATTTGCCTTTTGCCTCGAATTCAGCCGCTTTGTCCACCGCTTGTTGAAAAGTGAGCTTTACGAACACATCCGACAGAAGCTGCTCTTTCTGTTTCTGCTCCGCAAATTCACCCGCCTTGGCAATAACCGCAAGCACCTCTGTAAGGTTATTTGCATCATTAACATCATTAACATCGTTTGCATCCGCTCCGGCTCGTCCAGCACCAAAACGACGTGAGCCGAAGCTCTTTTGGTGCTGGGCCAGCTCGGCTAATTGCTCTGCGTATGCAGCTTCTCGAGCCGACCGACGTCGCTGCTCTATTGCCTCGTACTCGGAAATAATATTTGTGAGCTGGGTTATAGCTGTATTTTCGGATTCACTGCTTTCCTCAAGAAGCTGTCGTGCGGCAGCAAAGTCGCCCTTACATATCTCTGAACAAGCTTCCTCAATTATTGGAGCAGGTTCTGTAACAACTGCTGTGGTAGCCGAATCAAATTTTTCCGCACTTTTAGACTCTCCTGCAAAAACGCAGGTGGCCGCAGCAAGTAGACAAAGCAAGACAAAGGATATTAAGATTATCCTTGTTTTATCTTTTATATGTTCGTATCTGGTATCTCTCATTTTGTTTCTCGATTATCGATACTCGTTCTGGTTTTACACGAACATCGAGTATCGAGCATCTTTCTTTTACATACATTCAGTTGCTTTTCCGGCACAACCCAAGACGTGCAGCTTATGTTTAACCATATCCTTAATAGCTTCTCGACCGGGGCCGAGGTATTTTCGCGGGTCGAATTCGCCCGGCTTTTCCGCGAAAACCTGCCTGATTTTAGCCGTCAGTGCCAGCCGCAAATCCGTATCTATGTTG
>Ga0114919_10004842_pt1 | contig 10794 bp, 9 predicted proteins | sample BlataG_FD_88682 | JGI IMG/M metagenome (GOLD analysis project Ga0114919, IMG submission 88682) | Deep subsurface microbial communities from Black Sea to uncover new lineages of life (NeLLi) - Black_00105 metaG | ecosystem: Environmental > Aquatic > Marine > Oceanic > Sediment | place: Atlantic...
GAATGAGTAGAACCTTGCAAAACGAGCGCTTGACTGATGTGGTAAAATGAGGAAGTATGATGGAAAATGCTTCTGAGCAAATAGATGACCTATTAGTGCAGATTAGACTCCGCCTGGTGCAAGTGAGGCAAAATGACCCAGCAACTGCTGATGAGCTGAAGGGGTTACTCACTCAGCTTGAGGATATAGTCGAATCGCTGGTTGTTGACTCCCTCAAACTGAAGAGTCTGGGAAGTCGGCCAGAGAGAGGAACTGAAAAGAGCCATCGGAAACGACCCGGCAAGAAATAGAGACATGGTTCACTGTTCTGCCTACAACCCTAGTTCCATGGCTCTACTGCAATCACTGTCTTTATATGCTTTGGGTCGCTAAGGGTGAAGGCTTGTTGATAGTCTTCCAATTGAAAGCGGTGTCTAAAATTGCGGTTAGTAGCCATATCAGCACGCTCTGCCTTACTTAGACAGAGACAGCTTGATTTGGACTATATCTTTGTTTCAGCCGATAGTGCCCCAGCACGAGTGTTTCTGTGGGAGAAATAATGACCAAACCCATTCAGATAGTGCCTGCCATCCTCACCAAAGACCCCAGGGTTCTGGAGACGATGGTACGCCAGGCAGAGGGCTTCACTACCTATGTGCAGTTTGATATTATGGATGGTCGGTTCGTGCCCTCAAGGAGCATAACCTATGAGCATCTAGCTGCTCTCCCCATGAGGCTTAACTGGGAAGCTCACCTTATGGTAGAGAACCCGGAGGATTATCTGGAGGGCTTCCGACAGGCAGGAGCACAGAAGGTGGTCTTTCACTATGAGGCAACTTCTTCACCAGAGAAAGTTATTTCCCTAGCCAGAAACCTCAGCCTTGGAGTGGGGTTAGCCGTGAATCCAGAAACTCCTGTCTCCACAATCCGACCCCTAGCCAGCAAGGTAGATAGTGTACTTTTCTTGACGGTGCACCCCGGATTCTATGGCAGCCAGTTCATACCTGAAGTCCTGGGCAAGGTGGTAGAACTGCGTAGCACTGGGCTTGGTGTGGAGATAAGTGTAGATGGCGGCATAGGGGAAAGCAATATCGCCGCGGTTGCCCGGGTTGGGGTTGATGTCATTTATGTGGGGAGTGCTATATTCTTACAGCCACAGCCTGCTGAGAGTTTCCGTCGTCTTGTAGCTCTGGCTGAGGAAGGTTCACGGTACCGAGGTGGGTAGTCCAGTAGCTATCACTGTGTTGGGTTGTTGTCTGGTCTCAAGATGGTGGTGTTACCCCGGCTGAAGTGAATCCTGGTTACGCTCCGTCCTGACGACTTTAACGCTTGAAGGTCTCCTAGAGCCTGGGCATCAGCTACCACGCCGAGAGTGTAGGGCTTGCCTGGGATAGGCAGTTCCTGCTCATGTTCCGCGGTGATCTGGAGAAATAGCCCGCTATCTGGCCCACCCTTGTGCAACTGCCCGGTTGAGTGCAGGAAACGTGGTCCATAACCTAGCGTGGTGGCGATGTGGTGTCGCTCCACTACTTTCCGTCGGAAGTCTGCCAGCACCTTGTCCACTTCAGGCGTCGGATGAACATAAGCCATGATGGCCAGGTACTTATCCTTTCCCGCCTCAGCCATCAAATCAGCAATAGAGTCGGCAGCCTCCAATTGGGGGAGACGACCAGTGACCATATATTCTTGCAACACACGCTCGGTTGCCTCTTTGGCCTCTTGAACATTGGGCTGGTTGAAAGGATGGATACCCAGTATTGCTCCGGCCACCGCAGTGGCGAATTCCCAGCGAAAGAATTCGGCTCCTAGGTCGTACCTGTCTCGCATTTCTAGAGTCAGCACCGGCTGGCCGGAAGACTGGATACGTTCGATTGCCGCATCGGTGGTAGAGTTATCATCATTCCCCAGACGCAAATAGATAAACAGGCGGTCATCGCCGTAGTGGCTTGTCTCCACTAGCGGCTCACCGACAATCGGTATGATACCCTTGCCCTCCTTACCAGTGCTCTCAGCAATGAGCTGCTCTACCCAAAGCCCGAAACTGCTGATGGTTGGTGACGTGATGAGGGTAAGCTTGTCCCGTCCCTGAAGAGCCAGATTTCCGATGAATGCTCCCAACCAGACACCGTAGTTTTCGTGGATAGGCACACCGAAGGCACATCCCTCTCGCATGCCATCTGCCCGGTCAAGCAGCAGCTTAATGTCAACCCCGATGAGGGCGGCTGGAACCAAGCCAAAGTAAGACAGAACAGAGTAGCGACCGCCGATGTCAGGGGGGTTCAAGAATATACGGCGAAACCCTTCTTCTGTAGCGAGCCTAGCCAGCGGTGTCCCTGGGTCAGTGATAGCAACGAAGTTCTGCCCAGCCTTCTCCTTACCTGTAGCCATCTCCGTTAGGCTTCTAAAGTACCGGAAGAGAGCGAGAGGCTCAGTGGTAGTGCCAGACTTTGAGGAGACCAGGAACAATGTATGTGCCGGGTCAATGGCCTCGGTCACCGCCTGCACCCAGGCGGGCACTGTGGAGTCCAGCACTGTCAGTTCGGGATAACCCACGGCATTGCCAAAGGTCTGTCGTAGCACCTCAGCCCCCAGGCTGCTGCCACCCATACCAAGCAGGACCACGTGGCGAAAACCAGCCTCTCGCACTTCCTGAGCAAAAGATTCCAAGGCAGGCACTTGCTCAGACATCAAGTCAGTAATTGTAAGCCAGCCCAGACGATTGGTAATTTCGGAGGGCTCCGGTTTCCAGACAGTGTGGTCTTTCCGCCACATCCGCCCTATTACATTGCGCTGGTTGAGGTCGGCTAGGCTGGCTTCCACGTCGGCGAGATAGGTACCAATGCTGATATTCATCATTTTGGGCTTTCTTAGCGGTGCTCTCTATGTCTTTGAAGAGCTTGTTGCTCAATGGCCAAGACTTTCTCCACACGCAGTTTCATACCCTTTCTCCTTGTAGAAGTTTTAAGGCCTCGTCCACCATATGCTGGGCGGTCAAACCTAGTTTGTCATAAATTACCTTGCCCGGAGCCGAAACGCCAAAGCGAGATAGGCCGATGGCAATCCCATCCAGACCTACATATCGTTCCCAGCCCAGCGGCATGGCTGCTTCAATAGAAATGCGCGCCCGTATGCTGGGGGGTAAGACCATGTTGCGGTACTCTGCTGGCTGGGCATCAAACAGCTCCCAGGAAGGCAGTGAGACAACACGCGTTGCCACGCCCTTATCCTGCAGTAGCTTCCCGGCCTCCAGAGCAATGTGGACTTCAGAGCCAGTGCCAATAAGGATGACAGCTGGTGATGGTGATGCTTCCCATAGGATATACCCGCCGTGCCATAGGCCGCTGGCCGGAGCCAGTGTCATCCGGTTGAGCACTGGCAAGTTCTGGCGAGTGAGTATCAGGGTGGTTGGGCCGTAGCGACGTTCCAGCGCTACCTTCCATGCCTCTACTGTCTCAGTGGCATCAGCGGGACGAATCGTTACCAGCTTGGGTACTGCTCGCAGACCGGCCAGTTGCTCAATGGGCTGATGTGTTGGTCCGTCCTCTCCTAGGCCGACAGAGTCATGGGTGAAGATATATATTACTCGCAGTCCCATAAGTGCTGCTAGGCGTACCGGTGGACGCATGTAATCGTAGAAGATGAGGAATGTTGCTGTGTAGGGGATAATGCCTCCATGGAGGGCCATACCGCTGGCTATAGCACCCATGGCGTGCTCACGGACACCGAAGTGTATGTTATGACCTCCGTAGTCATCAGCCCCGTAGTCGCCCTTGTCCTTCAGGATGGTCTTAGTGGATGGAGCCAGGTCACCGGCGCCGCCCATCAAGGAATGGACTTTTGGGGCAATAGCGTTCATCACCCGCCCCGAAGCGATGCGAGTGGCGATAGGTTTATCTTCAGCCTTGAATAAGTCAGTTAGACCATCGTCCCACCCCTCCGGCAGGTCTCCCCGCAGGTCTTCTTCTAGCTGCCGGGCCTCATGAGGATAAGCCTGGCGGTACGCCTTCAGTTTAGCCTCCCACTCCTGCTGCTGACGCCTGCCTCGTTCCTGCGCTTGGCGAAAGTGAGCTAAGACCTCTGGAGGGATGGTGAAAGACTCCTTATAAAGCCACCCCAGTTTTTCTTTGGCTAGGTGAACCTCCTCCTCGCCTAGTGGCTCACCGTGGGCAGAACCGGTACCGGCCTTATTGGGGCTGCCGTAGCCGATAATGGTTTTACAGATTATCAGGCTGGGGCGGTCACTCTCTTGCTGAGCCGTGCGGATGGCCGAATTGACGCTGGCTATGTCCATGCCGTTGATGGGGCCGGTGACATGCCAGCCGTAGGCCTGGAAACGCTGAGACACATTCTCGGTGAAGGTGATGTCGGTGTTCCCCTCAATAGAGATGTCATTGTCGTCGTACAGGTAAATAAGCTTACCCAGGCGCAGTGTTCCAGCCAGTGAAGCCGCCTCTGAAGAGACGCCTTCCATAAGGTCACCATCAGAGACGATGGCATAGGTGTAATGGTTGATTATCTCATGTCCAGGCCGATTGTAGTGTTGTGCTAGCCACCTTTCGGCTATGGCCATGCCTACTCCATTGGCAAACCCTTGGCCTAGTGGACCGGTAGTAACTTCTACACCGGGGGCGCACTCATACTCCGGGTGGCCTGGTGTCTTACTTCCCCACTGCCGAAACTGCTTAATTTCATCCAGTGACAAGTCATACCCAGTGAGGTGAAGGAGGGCGTAGAGCATAGCCGAAGCATGGCCAGCCGACAGGATAAACCGGTCCCGGTCCGGCCATTTGGAGTCATTGGGGTTGTGTTTGAGAAACCGGTCCCATAAGACATAGGCCATCGGTGCTGCTCCCATAGGTGCCCCCGGATGACCTGAGTTTGCTTTCTGCACCGCGTCTACTGCCAGAAAGCGGATGGTGTTGATACAAAGTTCGTTAATTGCCGCCGTAGTCATATTAAACCCCATAGTTCTGACCTGGATGAATAGGTTATCGCTGCCAGTAACATTTTAAACGTTGTTTATGTAGCCTGTCTAATTTTGTCACGCGCCAGGGCAGCTGCCCCAATGACTCCAGCCTTGTCACCCAGCGCTGCCATTACGATGCGTAAGCCCTCTACAGCTGTCGGCAATGCATTCTCCCGGACGGCACGCTCCACTATAGTGGCATACTCTGGCAGGCCCAAGATAACACCACCGCCGAGGACGATAAGACAGGGGTTAAAGGCGTTAATGATACTTACCAGACCAGCAGCCAGATACTGTGCTGTCTCCTCTACGAGACGGCGGGCCAGGAGGTCTCCGTTGGTGTAGGCCTGGGTGACCGTAGCAGCGGAGATTTGTTGAATACTCCCTGCCAGAGTAACCAACCGCTGTCCGGCTTTGGGGTCAACATGTGCTACTTCCTGCGCTCGTTCTGCAATGGCCCAGCCACCAGCATAGGCCTCCAGGCAACCCCGATTAGGGCAGCGGCAATGTCGCCCACCAGCCACGATAGTCATGTGCCCTAACTCCCCGGCAGTATGGTTACACCCCTCTAACAACTGTCCACCGCTGACAATGCTCCCGCCAATACCAGTGCCAACAAAAAGACAGACTAGGTCGTCTATCCCCTGTCCGGCACCATGCCGCCACTCCCCCCAAGTAGCAGCACGCACATCATTGTTAACTACCACCGGCATACCCAGTGCCCTCTCCAGCCTCACCTGCAAAGGTACATTGCGCCAGCCCAGGTTGGGGGCAAAGCGCACTGTCCCAGCCCTATCCACTTGCCCGGCTACCCCAACACCTAGACCCTGTGCTGTCATACCGGCTTCGCCCAGGCAGGTCTTGACAGAGGTCACGACATCGGCAATTACCCCGTTGGGGCCCTTCTCGGGGTGCGTTGGGTGACGGTGGGACGCCACAATATGGCCAGCCACATCCACCAATGCCGTTTCTACCTTAGTACCGCCAAGGTCAACACCCAGGGTCGCTACCACGCTATTTCCGGCCAATTTTCCTCTTCCCAGGTTCGCGTATCGTCAGCGATGTTGGTATCACTGGTTAACCGACACTTTAACCAGCCAGACCGTTTTTGTCAAGCTCCTTAGTTTTGGTCATACTCACAAAATGAACTAAGAACACAGGCGATAACAATAGAGGTAGCGTGAGTGAATCACGCCAAAGCATAGACGCCAAACTTCATAAAATGTGGTAGAATGCGACTAGTTATTCCCTTCAAAAGGTGGTCTTTTTCCTGTCCCTTGGTATCTATTGAAGTAGGTCTGTAGGGGCGCAGGTGAAAAAGAGTGGAGGGAGCTTTTTATGAGGTGCTAGCTATGAATCGGCTGGGTACTACTAAGTGTGGAAATACAGAGTTCCGTTGGGGAGAACGGACCTATGTTATGGGAATCATTAACCTATCCCCGGACTCCTTCTCTGGCGACGGAATTACCGACCTTGAGGCAGCCGTGGCACAGGCACACCGCTTTGTGAGTCAAGGTGCCGATATTCTTGACATCGGCGGTGAATCCACCCGTCCCGGCTCAGCCCCAGTCTCAATTGACGACGAAATCAAGCGGGTAGTCCCAGTTATAGAACGGCTGGTTTCCGAGGTGACTACTCCCCTGAGTATTGATACTTACAAATCGGAGATAGCGTGCCGAGCACTTGAGGCTGGCGCCACCATGATAAACGACCAGTGGGGCTTGAAACAAGACCCGCGGCTGGCTGAACTAGCTGCCGAATGGAGCGTTCCTATAATCTTGATGAGTAACCAGCGGGACAAGGGCGGTTATGACGCTGGAGTACGACGAGATACCGCGTACTATGAGGATGTGATGACTGAGGTGATTTCATCCCTTCGGAAAAGCCTGGAGCTAGCATTGAAACTGGGTGTGCTCCGGGATAACGTCATTCTAGACCCTGGTATTGGATTTGGTAAGACCTGGCAGCAAGAACTAGAAATCATCCGTCGTTTGGAAGAACTGAAAGAATTGGGAAGACCTATTTTGATTGGGCCGTCTCGCAAATCCTTCATCAAGATGGTACTAGACCTCCCGGTAGATGAACGTCTGGAAGGTACCGCCGCTGCGATAGCCCTTAGCATTGCCAATGGTGCCGATATAGTGCGGGTGCATGATGTTCAGCAGATGGTAAGGGTCTGCCGAATGAGTGATGCTATCGTCCGCTGCCCATAACTAATTTCCTGTATGCCACCATTAGTCTCTTGGTAAGAGGCCCTGGTCTGCCGGAACCAATAGGTTTCCCATCTACCTCAGTAAGAGGCATGACCTCGATAAGCGAGTTGGTAAGGAAGGCTTCTTGGGCATGGAAAAGCTCCTCTAGCCTTATATCATGCTCAAGAGTATTAATGCCTAGCTGCGAAGCCAATTCCAAAACCACCTCCCTTGTAATGCCAGGCAGAATGCCACTCCCCTGTCCTGGCGTCTTTAGTGTGCCGTTGGTTACCAGAAAGATATTACTCATACTGGCCTCAGCCAGTAGCCCCTTCTCGTTGAGGCAAAGAGCTTCATCAACTCCAGCCTTTCTGGCCTCTTGCCTGGCTAAAATATTTTCCAGGTAATTAGCCGATTTGAGCCTGGAGAGGGGTGACTGACTATTGCGGCGGATGGATGAGACGACTGCCCTGAATCCTGTTTGGTAAACTTGTTTCGCGTAAGGCTGGTAATGCCCAGCTAGTATCAGCACCGTAGGTTTTTGACATGTGCTGGGGTCAGGAGTCATCCCTCCCTCACCGATAGAAATAGTAATGCGGATACGGGCCTCACTAAGCTGGTTAGCCTGGATAGTAGCCATCACTGCTTCTTTCAAATTCGCTACCCCAATTGGCAGTCCCAGTATTTCGGCAGAACGCGCTAGCCGGCTTAAGTGTTTATCCAGACGAAAAACCCGACCTCCATAGGAGCGCATAGTCTCAAAGAGGCCAAATCCGTAGAGAAAACCGTAGTCCAGAATGGATATGCTGGCTTGGTTACGGGGCATTAAGATGCCATTGAGGTAAACAATTTCGCTCATAAGCCTACTCCTCAGGCCACCTTGGCTGTAAAAAGTTGAGGAAATTCCTTAGCACATCGTGACCCACGGCGGTCATTATTGACTCTGGGTGGAATTGCACTCCCTCGACAACGTAGTCCTTATGCCGAATACCCATAATCACACCGTCACTGGTCGTAGCGGTAGATACTAACCCTGCGGGACACTCATCCCATTTTACTACCAGGGAGTGGTAACGGCCTGCCTCAAAGGGGCTTGGCAGTCCCTTATACACAGTCTTGCCATCGTGGTAAACGAGGGAGCTTTTGCCGTGTGTGGGAACGGGGGCAGGGACGATTTGACCACCATAGACATAGCCTATACATTGGTGCCCCAAACAGCCACCGAGAATAGGAATTCTACCGCCAAAGTAGCGGACAACATCATTAGATATACCCGCCTCAAGCGGCGTGCAAGGTCCCGGAGAGATGATAATGTGGGATGGATTCAAGCTCTCGATTTCCGCCAGGGTTACCTGGTCATTGCGATACACCACCGATTCCCAACCCAGTTCTCCCAGATACTGGGCAAGGTTATAAACAAAAGAATCGTAGTTATCAATAATTATGATCATATCTACCTGACATGAGCTGCTGCCATATTGAGGGCAGCCACCAGTGCCTTACCCTTATCCAGTGTTTCCTGATACTCAGCCTCAGGGTCAGAATCATAAACAACGGCACCACCCACTTGGAAATAAGCCTTGCTACCTTTGACTAAAAAAGTGCGGATAGCGATGTTAAGGTCAATGTCGCCATTGAAGCTCAAATAGCCGATATTTCCAGTATATACACTCCTTTTGGTAGGCTCTAATTCATCTATAATCTCCATAGCGCGTACCTTAGGGGCTCCTGTTATGGAGCCACCGGGAAAGGTAGCTTTGAGCAAATCAATGCAGTTCTTACCCTCTCTAAGCCTTCCCTCCACGGTAGAGGTGAGGTGGAAGACAGTAGGAAACACCTCCAATATTGTTAATTCGGTTACCCTGACTGTGCCAAAACGACATACACGGCCTAGGTCATTTCTCTCCAGGTCCACTATCATGATATTCTCCGCATGGTCTTTCACGCTACTCAGCAGTTCATTGGCCAGCGCTTCATCTTCCCCTGGAGTCTTCCCCCGTGGGCGGGTGCCCTTGACGGGTCGCGTTTCTATCCAGTCTCCCCGAGTACGGATAAATCTCTCTGGTGAGGCGCTGACCACCGTGACTTCATCAAAACCAAGATAGCCAGCAAAAGGCGCCGGGTTTATCTGCCGCAACCGCTTATATAGCTCATAAGGGGTAATAGACAGCTCAGCTTCAAAACGTTGAGAGATATTCACTTCGAAAATATCACCAGCGATGATATACTGTCGCGCCTTCTCGACTGCATCAACGTATTCTTGATGAGTAAAGCCCCCTTTAAGAGTCACCTGCTCTGTAGGAAAAGGTGTAGGCGTAAATGGTGCCTCTGTGCTAGCATTTGACACATCAGCCAGCTTGTCCTTCATTTCATTTAGCCGCTTCCCGGCCCTCTCTATTCTTTCAGTCTCTCTCAATTCAGGGAAACCAGTGGAGATGACATAGGCCTTACCTTGAAGGTTATCAAAGGCTAAAACTAGGTCATAGAAGCCAAGATAGCATTCCGGTAGTTTGAGGTCATCTACAGCCGTACTGGGTAGCCGCTCAATAAAATGACAAAGGTCATAGCTGAAGTAACCCACCGCGCCGCCAATGAACGGCACCGGTGAGGAACAAGAGTCCAGGCGGTAGACTTCTAAGAAGTCATTCAAGACATCAAAGGGATTGCCGATTAAGTGGCTCTTCTCAGCACCTCGGTTGAGGATAATTTCACTGCCACGAGTGCTGAGCACCAGGAAAGGATCGCTGCCGATAAAAGAATAACGTCCTAGTTTGTGAGCATCCATGCCACTATCCAAGAAGAAACTGAACGGCTCATTCCTGAAGAGTTCAAAGGCGTCAGGTGGTGACAATCGGGTGTCTATTTCTTCTATTAGTGGATAGCGAGATGCTTTGACCATGTATCTAAACTACGGTGAGGATTTTACTTTGCCAACAGCTACTGGCATCATACAGCAGTGGGAAAGCCTCGTCAATGGAAGTTGGAAGGGCTTATTAAAACCAGGGTGAGCGGTTCTTTCTTTACGCTGAACGAGTCAGTATCCAAAATGTAGTTCAAGACGCAGTTAACAAAATAAGGCGGCGATAGGGACGATAATAAAGTTAAACTTGAGTCTGCCTAACCAGACGCTCCCAATTATGGTCCACATTTTCTTGTATGCGAGCAACGTGCTGTTCTGTCATCAAGTGGCGGAAGCGCCCTTGTAGCTCCAGGTACTGTCTCATCGGGATTCCCTGAGGTGAATAGTTGATGGTGTATTTTTCTCCATCCTCAATCTCGTATAAGGGAAAGACCTTACTCTCCACAGCCATCCGGCTAATCTTGACACTGAACTCAGGGGAAAATCTCCATCCTGTGGGGCAGGGACAAAACATATGGAAAAACTTTGTTCCCCTTTTTTGTTTGGCTTTGCTCACCTTCTGCATTAGGTCGAAAGGAAACGCCGGCGTTGCTGTAGCTGCGTAGGGCACCTTGTGAGCAGCTATTATTTCCATGATATTCTTTTTAGCACCTTGTTTAGGTCTCGGTAGAGGTGTCGTTGTTGTCCAACAACCGTCAGGAGTAGCTGAACTGCGCTGAATACCGGTATTCATATAGGCTTCATTATCATAGCAGACATACATAATATCATCGTTGCGCTCCGCTACACCAGAAAGA
>Ga0114919_10004843_pt1 | contig 10794 bp, 11 predicted proteins | sample BlataG_FD_88682 | JGI IMG/M metagenome (GOLD analysis project Ga0114919, IMG submission 88682) | Deep subsurface microbial communities from Black Sea to uncover new lineages of life (NeLLi) - Black_00105 metaG | ecosystem: Environmental > Aquatic > Marine > Oceanic > Sediment | place: Atlantic...
ATGATGATTGCACACATACTCCAGCATTTCGTTTTTACTAATAGCGTCGATAAGATGCATGCTGTTGCCGCCCGCAACAAGAAAGACCGTTTTAGCGGTTTGCCGATTCCCGGCTATAAACTGTGCGATGTAGTCTGCTACCCTCATTCTATAAAATCTCCTGCGGTAAATACCTCGTTATACGGCACAGCGCCTTTCTTCCCGCGCATTTTAATCACATAATCTTTAATGAAACTGCAATCTTTATTGCCTAAAAGGCATGTATGTTTTCTGCCGTATGTAAAGTGCTTTATTTTCAAGCCTCTTTCTAAAATATCTTTAAGGCCCTCTTGAAAGATATTGCCCAATGAAACAAACATATACGGACACGGCATCACATCTCCATACTTTGTAATAACTACCATTCTTTTAACCGCGATGCAGCCTATATCAAGACCATAGCCCGGGGTTAAATGGGTGAATACCTCGTATTTTTTCTCCAGCTCTTCAATGTATTTCAGCTCTTCATTACCGCAAAGAACATCATAATTCTCCTCCCATGCCCCTACCGGCTTAGCATATGTTATGTATGTCCCTATCCCTTTAGATTTAGCAAATTCTAAATATTCTATGAATTCTTCCGACCTTACCCTATTTTTACACATTACGGTAAGAAGTATGACTTCAAGGCCAGCATCTAAAGACGCATCAATAGCCCTAAGAACTCTGCTATAAGAACCAGGTTTTTTTCTGAAACAGTCGTGTTCTTCGGCGTCAAAACTATCAAGGCTTATGTGGACTTTGTCAACGCCTATGTCTTTTAAATGCCTTGCTTTCTCTTTATCCAAATGCCACCCGTTTGTATCCGATGCAATGTACCATTTGCTTGGGTCAATGGCCTCAACTACTTTGTCGAAATCTTTATATGTCAATGGCTCTCCGCCAGAAATTACCGTATTCGCCAGGCCAATCTCATCGCCTTGTTTATATAATTCTTTTACAGTCTCAGGCGTTAGATGCCTTTGTGGACCAGGCTTATAGCTAACAGCTTCTTTTATCTTAAAGCCTTCAATGCAGCAGTGTCTACAGGCAAAGTTGCATGTATAGTCATAGTTCAAGTCTATTATTGCAACGCTTTCACCTCTTTTTGCCTTCTCTCCATATCCTATGACCTTCTCATATGCTGCCGGCTTTTCCCTTTTGAGCCTCTCTCTTTTAGGGCTCTCCCTTAACCTTACTTTTTGCAGTTCTTTATCCATCTCTACCCAATAACCTTTAAACCGTTATTTCTAAGTATTGCAACATTCGGGATATGCTTATACTCTATTCTCAATATCGCTGCCACTTCATCAGAATAGCTTGAGGCGATCACAATTACGGCATCAACGGGTTCTGAAACCAGCTTTTCGGGGGCAACGATCGGCAGATGCGTTGCGGGAGTAAATTTTCCCTGCTTAAATGTCGCAGAATCTACAACATATTTAATCTTGTCCTTCAGGTTCAACAGCGCAATAATAGCAAGGGACTGGTGGCCTGCCCCCCAGATTGCGACATTTTTAGGGCCAAACTGGGACAGATAATTTTCTACACAGTGTTCTAAAAGCTCTTTTCGGTAAATGAAGTCGGCTATTTGAACTCTTTTTTTCTTTCTAACAACTGCCGATATTATACTTTCATACCAAATTACATCAATGCCAATTATGTCGAATCCATTAAGTTCCAAGATGCTTGCCAGAGTATCTTTTGTGAAATAAGACAAGTGCTCTGTAGAGAAGTCGGCGAACATCTCTTTATCCAGAATCATATCGAAATTTGGCACCTCTATCAACCCGACAGCATCATCGCTAAGATTGTTATAAATGCCTCTTAGCGCAGTGTTCGGTTCGGGAAAATGCTCAAGAAAGTTCATCATAAAAAATGCGTCAAAAGGCGACTCCGCCAATTTATATGATTCGGCGTCTATAAATCCTTTAGCTACATTTAGCCCGCTTTCTTTGCATTTTCTTACGGAGCCATCCGAGTACTCTGTCCCGTAACTATTACTGCAAAACTGCTGCATGATTGAAAGATACTCCCCGTTTCCGCAACCAATTTCAATAATTTTCTTATCTTTGATAGAGTACTTATTCACAAATTCTTTGAACTGCTGCCAGCGATAATTCTTCATTTCCTCAGAAAAGCCGGAAGACCTTATAACCTGTTTATAATACGGCACCGGTCTGGAGTTTAATTGAATCAGGCCGCAAAACTTGCATTGATAGACTTCTATGTCCGTTCCTGCATCATCTTTAACTGTATCTTTGTCGGGCAGGCATTGTGCGATCCTTGGCATATTCCGGTACCTAATTAAAGATTTTTCGTGCGATTTCCCCTTGCATACCCTGCACCTTTTTGCCCCATTGCCTGCGGAGGCGTATAAAATCGTTTCATAAGTAAAGCCTGTATAGTTCCTTAAATAAAATCTATAGCCCAGTTTAAGGCTGTTCAGATATGCTGGTATTTCCCAAAGATGATTTGGAAAATGATAAACGCTGATAGCAAGGTCGGGTTTGTTGTCTCGGATCAGCCGCGCCGCGCCCTCTAACGCCTCCAGCTCTGCCCCTTCAATATCCATGCTGATAAATGTTGGTTTGAAATTGGGAATGACATCATCTAAAGCGACGCATTGGATTGTTGCATTTCCATCGTCAGATATTGAACTGCATAATGACTTATCGCCGGAGAACGAAAGTCGGGCTTCACGGCTAAAAACACCGCAGGGGAAGGCAAAGATATTTTCTGCAATCCTCTCTCTATTGTCTTTTAAATATCGGCTCAATAGACTGTAATTCTTTTCGTCGGGCTCAAAACACGCCAGCGCATCGATCCTCCCAATATGGGAGCGCAATTGTCTTACGGTATCGCCGTCATAAGAACCGCAATCAATGAACCTGGAATACCCTTTTTGTAAATTTATGTCCAGGGGGAAATATTGCTCGTAAGAAGGGCTGCTTGGAATCTTCCCGGGCCTCTGCGTGATATATGTTTTCATCATAGCGTAAAAGACTTCCTGGCTTAACTTATCAAGCATCAACTTCATGCCCGCTTCTATATTCTCCCTATTTTGCAAATAAAACCCTGTTCCTTTTTCTTTAAGCTCGACAGGGATATGGTGCAAGTTAAATTCAAATATGCTGCTTGACTTGATGATATTTTCAAGGCCCAATTCTTTTAGACTTTTCCGTATCGTCTTGTATGTTTCATCTTTTCCGACCGTAACCACCACAATGCTATTTTTCTTTTCTTCTTCCGAAGGCTTATAGCCGGAAATTGATTGTGCGGCTATCCCGTTAAATGCATCGCCCTTTTTAAATTTATTATCGAGCACAAGATAGGGAAGCAAGTTAAACCTATCGAGAACAGTGTTGTTAAACGCGATAAAGCCATTCCCCGCGCCATAAACAATTATTTTTTTATTTTTTAAAATGGCTTCAGCGCTGTATTTTCTGCTGCCGGCTGACCCATCTTCAAAAAGTTGCGATAATTGCTTGTTCATTTTTTTATCTTATGCGCACGCACTGTTTTTGCTATTGCGTCCTTGAGCCGAATAAATTGTCTTAACCCGAGTTCAGAAAACGCCCTTTGGACAGAGGGAACATATCTTTTGGCAGGCTTGCCGGCAACCGGCGATTTAGCTGTCTCCACATCAATCTTGCCCTCAAATGATCTCGAGACTATTCCGGCCAGATCGGCAATGGTATGGCTGTCTTCAGACCCGACATTGTACGGGCGGCATGACCTGCCTTTTATCAGTATCGTCCACAGCCAGATAGAAAGGTCGGCCGCATATAGATACGCGCGATAAGGCGTGCCGTCCCCCTTTATCTTAACAGGCTCTCCGTTCAAGCCGTCCTGGATGAAATTTCCAATTGCATAATGAATGTCGAGCCGTAGATAAGGTCCGACAAAAGTAAAGCAGCGGGCAATTTTTGCCTCTATGCCGTATTGCTTTGAATAGAGCGAGCACAGATGCTCCGCTGACAGCTTTCCGATTCCGCATGTGGCATTGTAATCGGAGTCTGCGGAATCGCAGGTTCCGTTATACTTTTCGGGAATATGGGTCATGCTAGGGGGCTGCTTTCCGTAAACCACCCCTGAACTCGTAAGCAGGATTTTTTTTGCACCGCATGAAATCGCAAACTCAAGCACATGCCATGCCCCATTGACGATTAAATCAAATGTCAAGAGCCTGGGATACTCTTCTAGTTGCCCGGATGCATGAATTATGTGGGAGAATTCACCGTCCGGGAATTTAAAATTGCGGATATCGCCTATATGAAATTCGATGGCCGGGTTTGCGGCAAGATGAGGGACTCTTTCGTAAAAAGCCTCATAATTTCGCGTGAGCACGACTGCCTTTGCATTCAATCCAAGCTTTTCATTCGCCCATATAAAGCTTTCGAGGAGCCAGCAGCCGATGAATCCCGTCCCTCCGGTAATAAATATTCTGCTGTCTCGCAAATCATCCCAGATATCGCTAGTGTGCTCTAAAATATGGTCTAAATCCTCTTTTAAAGGGTTATCGTTCCTTATTTTCATACCATTCAATGGTTTTTAAAAGCCCCTTATCCAGGACATATTTCGGCTTCCAGCCAAGCAACTTTCTGGCTTTTTCAGAAGATAGGTACTGGTTCTTTATCTCGTACTTTGCCAGATTATAAATCCTGTAATTTGGCTTTCTATCAAAACCTTCATAGATTTTTTCTACCAGCTCCAAGACCGAAATCGGTTTCTCGTTACTAAAATTGAATGCCTCGCCAGTCAGCTTACACTTTTCCATCTTTTCGGCGAGAAGGATATGCCCGTCTATAATGTCATCAATATAGATGTAATCACGGGTAAATTTGCCATTACTGCGTATAAGCAGGGGCCTCTGGCGGATTATTGACTGAATAGCATCCGGGACGATCCTTGAAGAGTTATAGTCCCCGGGACCGTAGATGTTGCCGCAACGGGTTATGGCCACTGGCACGCCGTATGTATAAAAATAGGTTTGGGCCAATAAATCGGCGCAGGCCTTGGAGACATCATAAGGGGTGTTACCCTTAAGGGCGGAGGTTTCTTTATACGGCAGATCTTTATGAATTCCATAGGCTTTATCAGACGATGCAATAATCACTGCTTTAATCTTGCCATTAGCAGAGGCCTCTAAAATATTCCAAGTTCCCTGGATATTGGTGGAGAAGGTCTGCAAAGGCTGGCTTAGGCATTCATTAACGAGTGCCTCAGCGGCAAGATGAAAAACAATCTCTACATAAGATGTTCTTATAATGCTGCGGATTAAAAGGAGATTCTCTACGCTTCCCTGGAATTTAGAAACCTTGTTCAGCTCTTCATCCTTTAAAATCGTCTCTTTTCTGCCGGTTTTAATGTCCAGACCCAATATGTCTGCACCATAACTCAACAGCCTCTTTGTAAGGTGAGAGCCTACAAAGCCTTCATAGCCTGTGATTAAGACCTTTTTACCTTTCCAGAAGCCCTTTCGCATTACCAGATCTTCCATGGCGGGTTTGGTTTTTTCCACAAGTTATTTAAAAGCTCTAGCTCCCTGCAGGTATCCACGCACTGCCAAAACCCATTGTGGATATAACCCATTAGTTCTCTTTCGGAGGAAAGTCTCTTTAAGGGCTTTCCCTCCATAAAACAATCATTGTCTTTTGTCAAATAATTTAGAAATCTTCTGTCGAATACAAAAAAACCGCCGTTGATTAAGCCTTGTTTAACCTGCGGCTTTTCATTAAACTCTATTATCTGGGTATCCTCCATCTCCAATTCGCCAAATCGAGAAGCAGGATGCACTCCTGTTACGGTCCCTATCCTGCCATGCAACTTATGGAATTTGAGCAAATCCACAATATTTATATCGGCCAAGCCGTCTCCATAAGTTACCATAAACAAATCGCCATCAATATATTTTTCTACTCTTTTTATTCGCGCGCCGGTTTCCGCTTCTTCGCCGGTGTCTACAAGAGTGACTTTCCAATCCTTCTTTTCATTGTTATTATGAAACTCTATATTGCTACAAGCATCCAACCGAATTGTAAAATCACTACTCAACGCTATATAGTTTAAGAAATACTGCTTAATTATATCTCCCTTGTACCCTAGGCAGAGGATAAAATCCTTAAACCCATAGTGGGCATAGATCTTCATTATGTGCCAGAGTATCGGCCTGTTGCCGATTTCAACCAAGGGCTTAGGCTGGACTGTTGTTTTTTCTCTTAGTCTTGTCCCCCTGCCGCCGCAGAGAATTACTATTTTCATTAGATTTTAATTATTAAACAATAATACTCCACTATTAGCTCGATGGGATGTTCAGGCTTATTGATTAGGAAATCAGCGATAGCCTTTTCTACCCCAGGGCAGTTTGAAAACTTGAAATCGTGAAATAGTATTACGCCGCCCTTAACCATTCTGGTATAAAAAAAATCCAGGCAGTCAAAAGTCGTCTTATAGAGGTCGGCGTCGTAATGGACGAAACAGAACTTTTTATCTTTAATTGGCTCTGCCGTAGAGGGGAATACACCGGGGTGAAGACGGATATTGGAATGCTCTTTTAAATAATCCTTGACCTCTTCCAATGAAACCTTAAAATCCCCAGGGAGATGTTTATCTATCGGCAAAACTACTCCATCGGGTACCCCTTTAAAGGTGTCAAAAAGATGGACTGGTTTATCGGGACAGGTCTTTGCTAGTAATTTTGCCGTTGCTCCTTGGTACACTCCCACTTCAGCGACTTCTCCATCCAGTTTAGAGGCGTAATTTAAGAATTGATATAGCAAGAAACAGCCGTCCCTGCAGACAATTACCCTTTCTTTCATACTATTAAAAATGTCTTCAAAACTCTCCATTTCATTCCTTTATAACTTTATAAACCAAGATATAATGTTTGAACCCCCGTCGGAGTGGATGTCTATGGCTTTAAACCCGGCCTTTTCTAATTCCGTTTTTAAGCTGTCTTCATCCCATCCCCAAAGGTGCTGATTTTCAAGATATGATCTCGCATCTCCAAAAAGAAGCTCGGCCATTACCTTCCCGTCTATATTTAATATTTTTGGGTCTTTTGCTCTATCCTCAACACTAGAGTGTTTGGTCAAATAATACCTTTCGCCGATTCTGCCTAAATCCGGGCATTGGACAAAAACCTTGCCTCCTTTCTTTAAAATTCTATGGCATTCGATTAAAAATGGAGGGATGCGGGTTATGGGCAGATGTTCTAAGAAATCCTGGAGCCAAACCTCATCTATGGATTCATCTTCATAGGGGAAGTTTTCTTTGCTTAAATCCAGAATCAAGTCCATTCCGAGTATGTCTCTTTTATCTATGTTGATCCAGCCTTCTTCTTTAGGATAAACTTTTCCTCCGGCGCCGCAGTTTAATTTTTTGTTTAAAGGTTCCATATTCTACCTCCTTTTATGCTATCGGCTTCTCGGCACAATAATGAAAAACTCCCCCTTGAATGTCTGTAAAATCAGTTGTGCCGGTGACTTTGTTTAAAAATTCCCTTGTTTCCTGGCTAAACAATTTCCAAGACAATTTGCTTTCCAGCGCCGCTCCGCCAGCCCAATGAAGAACCTTTATCTGGCGGTTGTTGACAAACATCTTTCCATCTCTGACGGCTATAAACTCCCAAAAGGGCCTCGAGGTTTCATTATAGTAACAGCTTTCCTTGTCTACTATTTTAACCCTGTATTTTCCGACATTGGCAATATAGTTGAATGTCCCGGTTTCCTCTATGCCGATATTATGTTCTTCACGAAACTTGGCGTTGTGGCTCATTTCAAACCATTCTAAGGCAAACTTCTTGCTGGCTATTGACTGCACATCGGCATTCATAAGATTTTCATGGATAAGGGCAAGGGATCCCGCGATATCATAATCGACATTTAAGAACTCGTCAAGCCTTGCCGTAATCACAGTATCTGCCCCAAAATGAAAGATGACATCATAACTATCCAAGAGGTACAGGGTAAACCTTGTTGCTAGTAGCCCTGGATTAGTTTCGCAGCCCGGTATATTAAATTCGTCTTTTATGGGGGGCAGGAGTTCTCTTTCTTTGAATCCGAAGATATAGACGGGGATATCTGGATGGAAATAGCGAAAGGAGTTCTTTACCCGATTGGCCAGGCGCTCGGCTATCGGACTTAATGCTATAATCAGTGCGGCAAATTTCATCTTTCTATGCCTTTCATGTTGCTAAAAAATTAGCCAATTCACCATAGTTTAAGTCCATATGCTCCTCTTTTATCCACACCATCTTATTGTAGGGCTTGGCGAACCCCCATGCGCAGAGGTCTATCTTTTTCCACTCTCTCCAGTGAATATATCCCTTTCCGCTCACCCAGAGCTTTACATCGGGGACAAAGCAGAGCGTGGGCTTTTTTTTCCACCAGGCCAGAAGTATCCAGCAGGAATGGGTCCCTATGAAGCCGGAGGCATTTAATATTAGGTGGGGTATTATCCGCACATTGACCTTGCCCGTCAGATTTACCAGATCCCTGTGCTGATAGTTGAATTCCTCCTTTATTTCTTCTGTCCCGGTATCTGTTATCAGGGTGTAGCTCGAGCCTATTACTACGGACTTATACCCCTTCTGGCTTAGGCTTTCAACCAGCGGGTAATAATATTCAAAAGGTAATTCCCTTCTGCTTTTTCTGGCAAACGGATGGATCACCACATATTTAGAACCCAGTCTTATCTCAGTTAGGAGCTTTTTGTCATCTTCAGTCAGGTAGAACTCCACAGGAGATGGATTAAACTCCTTCCAGTCATAGGCCTTGTGTATCCATTGTACTGGATAATGCTCCCTGTTAAAGTATTTCGCCGGCCAGCCCATCGGCTTTATCTCGTCAATATAGGGGTTAGCGGCAAAAAAATCCTCTGCGGAACTAGAATGGCAGGTCAATATCAGCTGCACCTTGGGGTTGTATTTTTCTTTGAGGTCTTTCAGCCTTCTAAACCAGACACTGGCCATAAAGTCGGATGAGGGCATGGAGTCGACCAGGCTCTCTCCGCAATCTGGCGCCTTGGGATTCGCACAATAATTGCTTATGCAATCGCCTAGCTAAAGGCCTCCCCCAGCTGAAAACCATACTTTAAGGGAAGACACAATGCCTCACCCCCTTTCATTTTTAAACAAACTTACTTTTTTCAATTTTACAGCTTGTATAGTTCTACCAAGGCTTATAGCGACTTGCTTATTTTTTAAATCTCTGTTCTTCTTTAAAAAATTAGTTTCTTTAATGGTCCATAATCTGTACGGATATTTACTTATATAATACTTTATTCCTAAAGAGTTTCTTTTTGCTAAAATTGCTTTTTGTTTTCGCTTTAATTTCTGAGATATAACCCTATCTCCTAATCTCCAATTATTCTTTAAGTAGTCGATTTCTTCTTTTAACCATCTACGGCAATGGAAATTTTCAGGCATAAAACTATTAAATTTCTTATATTTTCTTTCTAAAAATATGGTAACATTTTTATAGAAATATTCACAAATTTTTTTAGTATTAGGATAGCCATTATATCTAAGTTCGTAAACGGAACCATTTAACTTATCTAATTTTATTTTAGGAGCTTTAATTTGCACAAGCTTTTCTAATTTTTCTTTAACCCAAAACAGAAAAAATTTTGAACCATAAAACATTACTCTTGGGTGGTTAATTTTATAAGTACTTATACATCCATTTCCATCAAAATATCCACGAATAAAATCTCTAATAAATTCTGCAGGGATATTTTTAGGTGGTTTTAGAGTAAGGGATTTACGAGGTTTTATATTTAATTTAATCAAATCATTCCACATTTGCTTAGAACAGATGGTTACTTTCCATTCTTTATAAATTTTCTCATTTAATTTAGTAATTTCCTGTCTTATAGCTATTCCTATTAAATTAGCAAATTTTTCAAGGTGTTCCTTATCTTTTATTTTTAATGTAATATGATAAAAGCTATAGCGTAAACAACCATCAGCAGCTATAAAACCAGCCCAATAAGCTTTTCCTTCTGTATCGATTTTACTAAAAAAATCTTTATTCATTTCCATAGCTTTGCCCCCAGACTTATCTTAATGCCTAGTATCTCCTCAACCCTGCTAAATCCGGCCTTGAGGGCGTATTCCTTGAGCAAATCGAAGGATAGGCAGCATAGATGGGTATCATAGGGGTTCGCCGAAGAATATAGCTTGAAGTTAATCCACTTTTCCCTGTTTATGCCCGCCCCATGGGGAAAGTTGAAATTGGGGTTAGCCACCTCTTCCTTCCACTTCCCAGTCTGGTAGCAGTCTATAATATAATTTAAGTCAGGCATATAGATTTCAGCATAGCCCCCGGGCTTCACCACCCTGCACCATTCCTTTAAAATGCCGGTGATCTCGTACCAGTGACCCATATGCTCCAATAAATGGGCTGCAAATAGGATATCAACGCTGTTATCCTCTATCATAGAAAGGTCTTTTGCATCTGCCACAATGTCAGGATGGTAGTTGGGGTCTATGTCAAGCGTCTTATAACCCGGCCTTGAAGGACCATCCTTCCCAGGACCTAATTCTAATTCCATTTTATTTCCTTCCAATTTACAATCTCATAGACCTTTTCCACTTCAATATCAGCCATGCATCTGCTGTAGTCGGCTTTTGTCTTGCACGCATCCGTTGGGTAATACCAGCAGTACTTGTCATCCCTTTTTACGGGGCAATTTGCCTTGTTTTCCAGCCAGACAGCTTTTTTGTAGGTGTCGATTCTGCATCTGGGATCGGTCGGGCCGAACAAGCCAAGC
>Ga0114919_10004844_pt1 | contig 10793 bp, 12 predicted proteins | sample BlataG_FD_88682 | JGI IMG/M metagenome (GOLD analysis project Ga0114919, IMG submission 88682) | Deep subsurface microbial communities from Black Sea to uncover new lineages of life (NeLLi) - Black_00105 metaG | ecosystem: Environmental > Aquatic > Marine > Oceanic > Sediment | place: Atlantic...
ATTGCCAAGGAACTGATGGGAGGGCTTGGCTGGAACCTCTTCAATCCGGCTCTTTTCGGCAGGGTTGCTGTAATCATCCTGGCACCCTGGCTAGCCTACGTTACAGGGTGGTTTGCACCGCTGGGCGTAAACTTCGGCCCTATAGATGCTCTAACCCAGGCCACACCGCTGGCTATGCTGCACATGGGTGCGGCGGAGATGCCTTCTCTGGGCCGGCTCTTCGTAGGCTTTCCTGCCGGGGCTCTATCTGAAGTTTCGCCTTTGCTTTTGCTTATCGGGGCAGCCTACCTCTTCTACAGGAGACATATCAACTGGCGTATTCCGGCATCCATCCTGGGTACGGTTGTGGTTCTCACTGCGATTCTGGGCCAAAACCCGGTATACCACATCTGTACCGGTGGTATTATGATCGGTGCGTTCTTCATGGCCACCGACTGGGTAACCAGTCCCTTTACCACCAGGGGCAAGCTGATCTTCGGCATAGCGATCGGGATTCTGATTGTCGTCTTCCGGATCGGGCTTGCGCCGACAGAAGGGGTTGCCTTTTCCATCTTGATCATGAATGCCTTTGTGCCCCTGATCGATAGAAGAACGGCGCATCCGCAGTTCGGTAAGATGAAGGCTGTTGCTGTTCCGATGGTAGAGGCTAAGTAACCGGGCGTACATTAGAAACTCGCGATCGGTACATTCCGGGAGCCGGTGCCGTTCCGTCCCGTCGTATCCTTAGGCCAAACTGATTCCTCAGGTTTCTCTACCTGTCGGAGGGTCTCTGATCCTCTCGTGGTGGCGTGATCGGTGGCGTCAGAATAGGCAACTTCTGTTCAACGATGTCCCCTATGCAGGCATTTCTGCAGTGTGATGGGTTGATAGGGTGCTACGCTATGGTCGAGATCAGAAAGGCTGCCAGGGATAAGGCGATAAACAGAGCTCCGAGTGCGATATCACCAGAAAACTCCTTGAAGAATGGGGTTAGTCGTTCATAGGGTCGATGGCATCCCGACACGATGTGCGCATAAACTACCTTAGGGAGCCTCTGATAAGACTCATAGATGTGGCGGCATACCAGCACGATATGCAGAGAAACGATGCTCGGGACTCCTTGAACGAAATCCCAGATGTGGTGGCATCCCGATACGATGGAGAGCCTATAAGCCAGCCCATTAACTAGTTTGGGCAGCCTCCTATAGAACCAGTCGGTATCCACCGTAACGGTATCTTTGCCGGCCAGTTTGTGAACCAGCAGCCAGAAGGCGAACCCGGTGAACACGAGGAGTTGCATGGTTTCCACTATCTTAGCGACGTTGTAAGGCTCGTACTTGACAGCGAAGGGTAGGATATCATAGAGAAGTGTCGGGTAAACTCCAATAGCGATGCAAAGGACCGCCGTGAGGGCCATCCCAAGATACATGCCGCGTGGGGCAGCGGTGGGTCTTGGCGAACGATTGGGGCCTAACCATGTGAAATAGGGAAGCTTCAATCCGATGCTAAGAAACGTTGCGATCGAGACTAGATACAGCAGAAGAACCACTACTTGCATGTCGACGAGTCCAGCTGCGTAAACCACCATGGACTTGCTAACAAAACCGCTGAAAAGCGGGAAGCCTGATATTGAAAAGGCGCCGATCATGTATAACGCTAGAGCGAGAGGCATATACCGCGCCAATCCCCCGAGCTCGGTCAGCTTGCTCCGGCCGGTGGCATAGAGGACCGTCCCTGTGCCCATGAACAGCAGAGCCTTATACAGTATATGGGTAAAGGCGTGGGCAGTGGCACCGTTGATTGCCATCTCGGTTCCGATGCCGATGGCGGCAACCATGTATCCTACCTGACTGATGATATGGTAGGCGAGCAGACGACGGATATCGTTCTGGAGAATGGCAAATACGACGCCATAGACAGCCATAATAGTGCCTGCCCATATCAGGGGTTCAAAACCAGCGAAGCAACGGATGAGCGCATAGACCGCCACCTTGGTTGTGAAGGCACTCAAGAATACACTGCCGGTAGCTGTTCCCTCCGGATAGGCATCAGGGAGCCACGCATGCAGCGGCGGCACTGCCGCGTTCAGAGCGAAGCTGATAAGGATGAGATAGGAGGCCGTCCCGGCCTCAAAGGGCCCGACGGAGAGCGAGCCAGTGCCCTCGAGATGGAGCCAGATGCCGGCAAGGAGTAAAAGGCCGCCTACGAAGTGCACCAGGAAATAACGCAACCCTGCTCGGCCGGCCTCTGGCGTACGGCGCGACCAGATGAGCCAGCATGATCCCACCAGCATGATCTCCCAGAACACGAACAATGTCAGTAGATCACCGGCGAAGATCACCCCCAGCGAACTACCGGCGTAAAGCAGGGACGCTACCTGTTGTCCTGTATCTTTCAGGTGGAACCCATAGACTCCACCAAGGAAAGTAATGATGACGAAGACATATCCGAAGGCCAGGCTGAGTCGATCTACTTGCAGAAGGACCATATCGTAGTTGAGAACAGGGACAGTCAGGGTTGCTCCCACATCAAGGTTCGCCACGACCGTAAAGGCGAACAGCGGGAACAGCAGATATGCGGCAGACCTAGATCTGTGGGGCAGGAATGGTAGCACAATCGCACCCAAGATGAAGATCAACGCTGGCGGCAGACTACTCATCGAGGCGTTCCTCCTCGTAATAGTCATGTTCCTTCTGTAACCAGTGATGTCCCAGCCACTTGGAGATGAGGACGATTACCACACAGCCGATCAGTCCAAGAAGCGCATAGAACGCAGGGATACCAGACCAGGCAAAATGCCCGTGACTCTCACGCCACAGCAGGTCAATGATGACCAAAGGTATGAGAACTATCAAGACTATAAGCAGTCTGCGTCTCATGTGCCACCTCTATACAGGTTCATCCATGTTCGTGCTCTCCAACGAGGCGATTATGCCCGGTCGTTCTGATTGTGCCGTCATGCCGATAGTCTGAGTACACCACCGGTCCTCCCGGGAAGTCAGCTCCGGCCATGTCTTCTTCACGTCTTGTCTGTTGCGCTGTTGAGTTCTTCGTCATAGGATCAGTGCTAACGTTAGCACGGTTGTCGCTTCACCTCTGCTATCTGCCTCAGGGAAACAGGCCCCGTGCCACCATACTGACGAGTGAATAGGGAAAGCCCGGTACCGTAACCCAGACGCCTGCCAAGATTACCAGTACAGCCAGTATCAGGACTGGCAACAACATAGTGTGACTAACCTCGCCTTCGAACAGCAATGGTCGATCCTCGTTGTCTTTCTCTGGCCGCTTGAAGAATGCGGCATAGATGATGGGCAGGTAGTAGGCTGCACTCAGAAGTGCGCTGATAAGTAACACTACAATAAAGATTGGCTTGTCCACCTGAAGGGCTCCGCTGCCCAGCAGCCACTTGGAGACAAAGCCCACGGTGAGTGGCGTCCCCATCATGGCTAAGGCACAGACAGAGAAACAGATCATTGTGACTGGGATCTGGTATCCCACACCGGCCATCTCGCTGATATTCGTCTTCCCTGTCTTCTTCAGGATTATTCCGCTACAGAGGAAGAGGCAACCCTTCATCAGCGCGTGGTGTGCCAGGTGCATGATACCACCCAGAATACCGTGATAACTGACCAAACCGATGCCCAGCAGTATATATGAGACCTGGCCCACGCTCGAATATGCCAGACGCCTTTTCAGATTGTCCTGGGTCAGGGCGCGCACCGAGCTCAATACTATGGTAATGCTGGCGGAAATAACGACGTAGGTCCAGAGGTTAAGAGCATGGAACAGGCTCAATCCAAAGACATTGAGAACAACCCTGATGATACCGAAGGCGCCCGCCTTCAGAATCACGCCGGAGAGAAGGGCGCTGGCCGGTGCCGGAGCTGCCGGGTGCGCGTCGGGCACCCAGCCTTCCAGGGGCACAATGGCGGCCTTGACTCCGAAACCGGCGAAATAGGCGAGGAATATCACTGTAAGGATGGTCTTTGAGGCTGTATCCATGCTCAAGGTGCCCAGGGATACGAGACTGAGGTCTCCTCCTCCCCAGAAGTAATGCAGCAAAATGGCGAACAAGATGACTGCACCTGCCGGTATCGCGTACTTAAGGTATTTAATGCCGGCACGGCGTGCGGTCTCTGTTTCTTCATGGATAATCAACGGGAAGGCAGCCAGAGTCATCAACTCGTAGAAGATGAAATAGGTGAAGATGTTCTGGGAAAAGGCACAACCGAGGAGAAAGGAGTTGCACAGGGCCATGAAACTGTAGTACCGGTCATCCTTGTGCTTGATATAGCCTAAGGAGTATACGGTGGCGAGTAACCAGAGAAAGGCTAAGACCAGCCCGTAGTAATAGCCGAGGGCATCTACCGTCAGGTGAATGCTTATCCGCTCGACTATCGCTATTAGCTCTATTCCGTAGACCTCGCCATCAAGTATGCCCGGCATTAGGGAGAGCACCATGCCGAATGCAGCCAGGCTTCCTATTACATGAATCATTCTCTTCAGCCGTCGATAGTTGCCCGGGACAGCCAGGGCAACAAGAAGCGAAATCACCGGCAATAGAATCGCGACTAGAGGTTGTACCGAATATATCTCGTTAACCATAGATTCCCTGCTTTCATATACCTAGTAACAAGGACTCGATCGCTTCCCTCAACGGAGGCAGAATCCACGAAGAAAAGATGCCCAGTGCTAGAGATGCAGCCGCCAACACCCATGCCGGTCCCACCATTGAGATCGGGGCCTCTCTCGTACGTTCTTGCCAGGCCCCATTCAGTGGCGGCAGGAAGAACATGTAATATACTACTCTGAAACAATACACCGCTGCCATAACGCTTCCCGCCAGGACCACCACCCCCAATAAGGCATTGCCTGTGTTCAAACTGCCTGACACCAGGTACCATTTGCTGACAAAGCCAGCTGTCGGTGGTATGCCTACAATAGACAGAGAGGCAAGGGCAAAGGCGGCACAGGTTAGCGGCATCTTCCGAGAAGCTCCCCTGAGGTGCTCGATCGTCTGGTAACCTGACCGTGAGATGATTGAGCCTGCGCAGAGAAAGAGACATGCCTTGGCAGCGGCATGGGCCATGATATGATACGTGCCCCCGACAAGCGCAGTCACATCTGCCAGGCCAAACCCGAGAACGATATAGCCGATATTCATAACCGTGCTATAGGCGATCATAAGCTTGAAGTCCTTCTGTCTGATCGCCATAATCCCTCCGTATATGATGGCACCTGCTGCCGCCCACATCAGAACGCCGGTCACCCAACTCAGACCTGACGGAAAATATGCTCCGTATACTGAAAAGGTAACGCGTATAATTCCAAAAATACCCATCTTGACAATGAGGGCCGATAACAGGGCACTGATGGAAGATGGAGCCTTGCTATGAGCGTCGGGAAGCCACACATGCAGGGGGAAGATGGCGGCCTTAACGGCGAAGCCAATGACCAGAATGACATACGATACTGTAATGACCTGAGTGTAATCTGAAGAGGCAATCGTTTCGGCGAGGTCGGCCATGTTGAGGGTGCCGGTTACCGAATACAGTAAACCTATGGCAAGGAGCGCCAGCATTGCAGCGGGCACCGCCATAAGCATATATTTGATCGCGGCTCTAATGGGCAGCCGCGTTCCCGGTATGGCTACCAGCGCATACGAGCAAATCGCCATTAGTTCAAAGAAAACAAACATGTTGAATATATCGCCGGTGGCGACGAAACCCAACATAGCTGCCGAAAGCACGAGGAAGAGGGAATAGTAGACGGGTCTCTTGCCTTCCTCCATCTCTTCACCGAAGAAGAAGAACGTTCTCTCTTCTCTGGACGGGTCAGGAGCGATATATCTCCTTGAGTATATTGCCACGATCAGAGAAACCGCCGAGATGAGAACCATCATGAAGACTCCCAGGAAATCGATCCTGATTTCGATTCCAAATGGCGGATCCCAGGAGCCCAGATGATAACTCAGATAACCCGACGCCCGAACTGGTGACACCAGCAGCGCGCTCAGGATGAGAGAGATAGTCAGGGCCAGACCGGTCAGAGGCATGGCCCAGTTCTTCTTCCACAGGGTTATGACAGGTACCAATACTGCCGCGAACAGCGGTGTAACTATGGCGTATATGGCGAAATGTTGGGCTGATTCCACCTTATCGCTTATCTTCCTTTACCTTGTCCATATCTACCGTCCCGTAGTGGCTGTAGAACTTAAGAGCCAGCGAGAGGAAAAGTGCAGTAGTACTTACCGCAATGACAATGGCCGTCAGTATCATGGCCTGAGGAAGCGGGTTGACCATTGGTGAGGGAGCTACTCCCGGAATGATTGTCGGAGCCGCTCCTCCGGTCAGGTATCCCACCGATACGAGGAAGAAGAACACGGACACCTGCATGACCATTAGGCCGATTATCTTCTTTATCAGGTTGCTGCGCATGATAAGCGTATAGAATCCGATGCAGAACAGGATCATGGCTACTGCATAGTTGATATTGTCAACCGGCATGTTCCACATTGTATGTCTCCTCCTCTCTCAATAAGGCGAACAGGATTGAGGTACATATCACGCCTACCGTGATCCCTATGCCGAACTCGAGTACGAGCAGCATCGCGGTCCGAAAAGTCGCCTGAATCTGGGTGGCAAGCGAGGGCAGCATATAGGTCAGGAAGTTACCTCCCCCCACAGCCCCGGCGCTACCAACCAGAAAGAAGGCCGAAATGGCCGTACCTTCGAGGATCATCCTCACATGGTGGGGCAGCCGATTCTGCGCCGTGTTGAACCCGAAGGCAACCGTAGAAATCATGATACCTGCTCCGATTGCCGCGCCCCCCTGGAATCCTCCGCCCGGTGAATCCGTGCCATAGATGATGACATAGATAGAGAAGAGCATTATGAGCGGGATCAGCAATACTGCAGCAGTCCTGCTGATGAAGCTGAACTGAACTCCCGACCGGTCTATGAAGGCGTTGCCGACCTTCTTCCTGCCCGTCCCAAGCACGGCGAAGATTCCGGCCAGAGCTGCGCTGAGTATTGCCATCTCCCCCATGGTGTCGTAACCTCGGTAGTTCAGAACAACGCCGGCAACGATATTTCTTGTGCCGGCTTCCTCCTCGCCCTGCTCAAGGTAGCGGGGCACAACATGGCGGTTGGTGGGATTATCAGCATCTCCCATGGGCGGTAAGAGGGCAACTACGTAGAGGAGAAGCGCAGCGAGTGCACAGGTAAGAAGCAAAGCGAGGATCTTCTTCACTCCTCCCTCCTGTCGGTCCTGAAGATGGTGGCAACGAAAAACGTGGTAGTTATCACTCCCACTGCTACTACTTCAGCCAGGGCCAGATCTGGAGCGCGGAGCATCACCCACATTGTGCCCATCACAAGGCTGAAAATCGACAACATAATCACAGCAACCAGAAGATTCCGGTGTAGACAGGCGGTCAATGCAGTTATGATCAACAGGATAAGAAGGACTACGTTAAGTGTCTGAAGCATCTTCCCCTTCCATTAACGGTGCGCGTTCTTTGGTCGGTCGTCTCGCACTCATCTTCAGAGCTGAGCGCCCGATAGCATGGCTAGAAGTGACACTGGCTATCACCAGCAAGGAGCCGATAGCTACAAGACGCAAGACATCGGAGGACCATCCGGTGTAGATCGCCGCCGCCAGCAGCACTGATAGTGTTCCTATAGGATCAGACTTACTGGTAAGATGCAGGCGCGAGAAAGCGTCGGGTAAACGAAATATCCCGATGGTTACCACCAGGAGGAAGAAACATCCGATCACCAGGAAGATGATCGTGAGAACATCAGCGATCAGTGTCATCGACCTCCCTGCCGTATGCTTCAAGATAACGAGATACAACTATCATGACGATGAAGTTCAACAACACGAACAGCATGGCCACGTCCAGATAGAGAGAGCTTCTGAAGATGGAAGCCAGCAGCACCAGGACAGCCAGCATATTGCTGCCGACTATACCGAGAGTGAGAAGCCGGTCCTGTATGGTAGGACCTTTTATCACCCTGTACAGGCAGACGAGAGCGTTTGCCGCAATGAATATAGCCGAGCCCGTGAGAAAGATGTTCAACTGTCCATCTCCTTAACGGTTCTAACCTTCTTGTCTAAAGAGCCAGAGCACCAGGCGCTCGCAATGTCTATCGTATAGTAAGCCCTTCTTGTGAGAAGGCGTCAGGCAATGAACCAGAAGTTCATCACCTTGAGCGTCGAGAGTGAGAGTGCCGGGAGTGACGGTGATCGAGTCGCCAAGTACGGTGTTTCTGAAGTCTCCCTGCAATTCACTCTTGAATCTTACTATCGTCGGGTCAATGAGAAGCCGTGGCCTTATCAGTATATAGGCCAGGTTGATGTTGGCTTTGATCACATCCCAGGCCAACACCATCAGGAAGACCGGGAAGCGTACGACCAGAAAGAGAGGAGTGATGTCTTTCGGTAACCTTATACGGAAGACGTACCTGACCACTAGTGTGACCAGAAGGGAAGCTGCGAGGCCCAGAACGATATTCCGCAGAGAAAATGACGCGGTAATGAACATCCAGAATACGAAAAGGGCGAGAAAGCCGACGAGCTCTTCACGATAAGATCTAGTGTTTCGCCCTGTGTCCGTCGCGTTCTTATGCTTCATTCGTTCTCAGGCAATCTGACCTCCAATATAGCACAGCGCTCCTGGTTTGAGAAGACGTTCAGGAGAGCAGTACCTCTCGTCTAGGGCCAGTGAGCCACGTATTGCGTTCACAGTTGATTGGTGGCGGAGGGTTAGGCGACAAACCGGGTCGGCTGCGGGTAGAGACTGCACGTATTCGTTCAGACAAACTACGGTAATAGCTACGTGGGATGTTCGGTCCTCGTCCTGCCCTATTGAGACCGTTCTAACTGGCTGGTATATTAACTATGCGCGGCTAAGCTCAAGCATCAGTAGCTGGAGTTTTCTTTCCACGGCTCTGGCAAGCCGGAACAGCTCCTTCCTGGCCGCGATTGACAGTTCATTCTTAGGCAGGACAACGGGCAGCCCCGAAGCTGCCCACGTGATATTCCAGTACTCATTTGCCTTATCGTCGAGTTCCTTGCATGCCTCTCGATATTCCATATATGCTTGGCCGACTGCTTTCATTCTCTACCGCCTTTCATTCTTTCTTTCCCATGCGTCACATTGAGATCGGGGCACCATCCGGGATCTGGTGACTCTGGTGGTATCGAGGCGTATCCACGGTGCGGATACTCTAGTCCGGGCAGTCTGAATTGCCTGTCCATGGGATAATCTATACCCAAAGCCCCGTCATTGTCAATATCCGTGATCTATGCTGAATCCGAAGCTACTGGCGACAGAGATGCGCCTGGGCAGCCAGGCGATACTGACGGTTCGGGTCAGATGGCTCAGCGTACACGGACAGGACGGGACATGTGGCATGGGGAATGGTGACAGGAATTGGGCCGGCAGCCTTTAACGCTAATCCTCGTCGTCGAACCCGTGTATGCCCTGCATCCCGTGTTCTTTGTGACTCTTCCGAACAAAGAAGTAAGCAAATGCGGCAGCAACCACCAGACCTGCTATACCCAGAACCGTGACCGGCTCGTAGTCAGTCAACTTAAGGGTGATGATCTTCCGTGCCAGGGCGATGATCGCCAGCGAGAGCACCGTCTCCAAATGCAGAATATGCCTCGCAATGTAGATCCTGATTGAGTCCATCAACTCGATCGTAATCAGCACCCAGAGGACAAGGTCAAGGATGACGGGTATCTTGTGAGAATCTATCACCCACGCCGGGTCGGCCAGCAGCTCGTTGCGAAGAAGGATAACCAGGCTCGGGGCCGTCGCCAGGATAAGCACACTGAGCACGATGATAAGGAACACCGCCATGATCCGCTTAACCCCATGCTCTCTCAGCGTTCTAAAGAACCTCTCCGGATTGACAGACACGTCTCACCTCTCTCTGCTATTCAGCTCCCCATTATAGACGAAAGAACTAGAAATGAATAGCCAATCATCGGCATTCCTGCATCCGTCTGACCGGCAGTTCCCAAACGGCCAGCCATCCGAATGACGACAATGATCAATCCATTCTTATCACAAAGACCGGCGATATCGTTCACGGGGACATGTCATAGTCCCAAGAATCCGATGTTGTTATCTCTCCTTGCGGATTGATTATCAACCCTCCAACCGCCCTTGAGTCGAGCAAAAGCCTTCCTGCCTCGGGCCCCATAACAAAAACCCCTGTACTGAGAGCATCGGCGGTTAAGCTATCTTCGGCGACAATGGTTACGCTTGCGGACTCCTTCGCAGGCTCACCCGTCTTCGGGTCGATGATGTGATGAACTCTCTCGGTCCCGATCAGGTGATATCTCTCATAGTCGCCGGACGTGGCTATGGCCCTGTTCCGCAGCTGGATAACCGTCAGTATGTTGCCTTTGCCACGCGGATCAGAGATGCCTATTGTCCACGACTTCTCGCCTATGGCTCTTATGTCGCCACCGATATCTACCAGGGCATCCCCGATGCCTCTGTCCCTCAGAACTTCGCAGGCTTGATCAATGGCATATCCCTTCGCAATACCGCCGAGGGTAACCTCCATTCCTTCCCTGCTGAACCTTGCCCTGCTATTGTCCTCATCTATTATCAGACTGCTGTAGTCGACCAGCTCGAGATACGGCGACAATTCGTCACCTGTTGGCATCTTGCCCGACCTCTTCACCTCCTCCATCCAGAAATCCACCAGAGGCTTCACGGTGATGTCGAAATGACCACCTGTTAGATCACCATACTCCTTGGCTCTCTTCAGGATATAGATGACCTCCGGTGA
>Ga0114919_10004845_pt1 | contig 10793 bp, 7 predicted proteins | sample BlataG_FD_88682 | JGI IMG/M metagenome (GOLD analysis project Ga0114919, IMG submission 88682) | Deep subsurface microbial communities from Black Sea to uncover new lineages of life (NeLLi) - Black_00105 metaG | ecosystem: Environmental > Aquatic > Marine > Oceanic > Sediment | place: Atlantic...
GTGATTTGCAGAGGTCGATCGGAGAGCAGTTCTTCCTCCGGGGCACCACCACCGTGATTGGTCTGGATCAGGTACAAATAACGCAATATACCGTAGATCGCAAAGGGGATGGTGAGCATCATGGCATGATTAGCAGGTAGATTGGGCGCGGAGAAGGTATACAAGCTATAAGCCACAACGGTGGTTGCTGAAACTATGGTAATGTATTGGTCTAAGAGAGGCAGGCTATATCCATCCAGTACCCTGCGGTGGGACTGTGCCCCTTCAGATAAAAGCGTTAATTCCGCCCTGCGTTTCCCTAATCCAATATACAGGGCTAACAGCGTGGTGACAACATAAAGCCAGGGTGAAAACCGAGCTACCTCGATTAATGTCAATCCAGCAACAACGCGAATTACATAGAAGCTGGCCAAGACGAAGACATCGATAATGATCACATGTTTGAGCCAACGGGAGTAACTGAGGTTGAGGACGAGGTAAATAAGAAGGATCAAACAAAAACTCGGTGAGAGCAGATAGGCAAGGGGATAAGAGATAAACAACAGGAGCAGAACAGCCCAGCGTGCAGTTGAAACCTTCAGTGCTCCGGAGGCGATTGGTCGATTTCTTTTTTTTGGGTGATGGCGGTCAGCCTCGACATCGGTGATGTCATTTAACAGATACACCGAGCTGGAGATTAGGCAAAAGAGGATAAAACCCGAGAAAGTAACCAGAAAAGCCTGAATATCCAGCAACTTCTCGTCGAATACGAGTGCGGTGAAGATCAATACATTCTTCATCCACTGCTTTGGTCGCATGGATATTAGCAAAACGCGCAGAGTCTGAATAACCATGGGTGGAATTATACTTGCATTTATTAATATTAATTGCACCCTGGCTTACATTTCCATTAATTCTTATCCTGACGTATAATTTTAATGTGGATCCGATAGCTGAAAGACAATCCCCGCGCAACATTCTCGCCGGACAGCTAAGGCGAGATTATGTTGTGCTGCCAAATGGTGAAATCCGATTGGATGTCCCTGGTGGCAACCTGCTGTATGCTGCAGCGGGTTTAGCTGTTTGGGAGCCATATCCGCGACCGGGTTTAGTATCGCGGGTTGGTGAGGATTTCCCCGAAGAATGGCTGGCAGAGTTTTCCCAGCATGGATTTGATGTGCGGGGGATCAATGTTCTAGATCAACCGGTTGATTTACGATCCTTTTATGCCTATCGCGATCCAACCCAACGAGTCGAAGAAGACCCAATGGCTTATTTTTCCGGGCTTGGAAAACCATTCCCTAAAGACCTTCTTGGATATCGATCGGGGAACACCGGACCAGATAGCCGCACACGATTATCTACGACATCCTTAAGACATGTCGATTTCGTCCCCGAATACCTGGAAGCGACGGCTGCGCATATTTGTCCTGTTGATTACCTGACACATAGCTTACTACCGGCAATCTTGCGCCAGGCAGGTTTCACCATGATTACCCTCGATCCATCGCCGGGGTATATGGTCCCCGCCTTCAGGGATGATATCGCGTCGATTGTGACCGGTCTGAACGTATTTCTTCCGTCAGAAGAAGAAGCCCGCGCTCTATACCATGGTACCAGTCCTGATTTATGGGAGATAGCAGAAATATTTTCCTCATATGGTTGTGAAATCATCGTGATCAAGCGTGGGGAACGTGGGCAATTTCTCTATGATTCGAGCACACGTAAACATTGGGAGATCCCAGCTTACCCTGTTGAAATCATTGATCCCACGGGAGCTGGGGATGCATTTTGTGGTGGTTTTCTAGCAGATTTCCGGCGTACTTTTGACCCAGTTCAGGCGGCTGTTTATGGAAATATCTCTGCCTCTCTGGTGATTGAAGGACAGGGACCTTTTTATGCGTTGGATTCGCTGCCTAGTCTTGCACAAGCACGCTTCGAAGCACTTCTGCAATCCGTGCGAGAGGTATAGAACGAAATGAACCCCCAAACCGTTGAGCGAGTCATCAGCCTGGCTATTCAGGTACAGCAGATACCTGCTCCAACTTTTTCCGAAGGGCGAAGGGCGGAATTTATCCGTTCGTGCTTTGTTCAAGAGAACCTGGAGAAGATCGAGATTGACGAGATGGGCAATGTCCTCGGGTGCTTACCAGGAAATGGTTCAGCACCACCTATCATCGTTTCCGCCCATTTGGACACCGTATTTCCGGAGGAAACAGATTTACGCGTTCAGCAATTCCCAGATAAAGTCGCTGGTCCGGGTATTGGCGATAATTCTGTCGGAGTGGCGGGATTATTCGGATTGTTATGGGAACTCGATGATCGCAAATTGGAACTCGCTTCTGATTTGTGGTTGGTGGCCAATGTTGGTGAGGAAGGTTTGGGTGACCTGTGCGGGATGCGGGAAGTGGTTAATCGCTTTGCAGATCTAGCCCAAGCATATATCATTTTAGAAGGGATGGCATTAGGTCAGGTTTACCATCGAGGTTTGGGTGTTAGCCGTTATCGGATCAGTGTAACTACAGCGGGTGGACATTCGTGGGTCGATTATGGCAAGCCATCGGCAGTGCATGAACTAGCTGGGATTGTCACTAGATTGCTTGAGATACCAATAAGCAAATCACCACGGACAACGATGAATGTGGGGGTGATATCGGGTGGTACAACCATCAACACCATTGCCGCCGAGGCACATATAGAATTAGATTTGCGTTCTGAAGATGTATCTGAATTGGACCAATTGGTGGGCGCGGTGAATGAAATTCTCCGAGATTGCCAAAAACCCGGCATTCAGGCACATACAGAATTAATCGGTCAGCGGCCAGTAGGTGAGATCTCGCAGGACCATCCATTGGTAGCGTTAGCCATCAATAGTTTGGCTCGGGTTGGAATTCAACCACGCTTAAATATCGGCTCTACGGATGCAAACATCCCACTGAGCTTAGGTTATCCAGCAATCTGTCTTGGATTGACAACGGGGAATGGAGCCCATACGGTTGGAGAATATGTCAATATCTCCCCACTTCAGGCTGGTCTTGAGCAATTGATGCTGGTTATTGAAGGATTGGACCACGGTTAATTACTTACTCTTACACGCACGTCAACAGCAAATGCACCCTTTCCTTGTACCAGAACACTTAAAGGATTGATTTCGATTTCTGCGAGCTGGGGGTAATCCGAAGCCAGCAGTGCAAGCCGCAATAAAGCCTCAATAACCGCCTCCTGGTCTGCGGGTGGTAGGTTGCGGAAACCCCCAAGTTTTTTACCCGCCCAAGTAGCAGCTACCATTTGTTCGGCTTCTGTGATCGAGAGAGGGGCCAACCCAAACCGAACATCTTTCAACTTTTCTACTTCTATTCCACCTGACCCAAACATCACCAAAGTACCAAACTGACTATCCTGAATTGCTCCAATAATTACATCCTGCCCTATGGACAGCATCTGCTGCAGATGCACACCAGAGATCTCAGCTTCTGGCAGGGCTGAACGACCGTTATCCGTGACAGTTTGAAAACCATTCAATACCTCATGGGAATTATGCAAATTCAGCAAAACTCCCCCAACATCTGATTTATGTGTGATCTGGGGTGATGAGATTTTCATCGCGACAGGATAACCCAACTCTTGAGCGATTTCAACAGCCTGGTCCGCTGTCCGGGCAAGCCGGGGCTGCATGGTGGGGATACCATAAGCGTTAACCAAATCAAATGCATCCTCGTCAGTAAGGAATCCAGCGGACTGATAATTTGCCAAGATCGAATCAACACGTTTGGATTGAATGTCTGAGAAGCGCTGCGGCGCATCAGCTTGGCGGACACTCATCGTAGAAAGGTATTCTGAGCGCTGAGTGAGGGCAGCCAGGGCTTCTGCGGCGCGTTCAGGGAAGCGATATTCCGGTACTCGCGCAGCACGAAAATGTTCTATCGCCTCTTGAATCAACCTTTCGCCCATCAAAGCAACCACGATCGGTTTATCTGCAGTGTAAATAACGGGAATGATCGCTTTTGCTATCCCTCCGGCGGTATGCATAGGTGGGGGAGGTAATATCACCATCACACTATCTACGCTGGTATCTGCTAAGAGCACCTGCAGGCAGCTCGCATATTGGTGAGGTGTAGCAGCAGCCAGCATGTCGACCGGATTCTTCAGGCTTGCTGCCGGATTGAGAAGGCCTTGTAGGGTCGTTTCAGTCTCCTGGCTCAGGCGAGCAAGCTGGAGACCTCTTGATTCAAGCGCATCAACCGCAGTGACACCTGGACCACCGGCATTGGTTAATACCGCGACTGAAGATCCTTTGGGGAGGGGACACCAGGCCAGTGCCCGCGCCCAATCGAAGAGCTGTTCGGTCGTTTCAGCCCGGATCACTCCGGCCCGGCGAAAAGCAGCATTGTAGGCACTTTCCAAACCTGCCAGGGCACCAGTATGTGAGGCTACAGCTTCTTGACTGCGCTCAGACCGACCGACTTTCAACGCTACAATTGGTTTTACTCGGGATACATTTTGGGCCTGCTCCAGGAAGTGCCGCCCATCGCTTACGCCCTCTAGATAAAGGGCGATCACCCGGGTGTATGAATCCTCTGCGACTAGTGACAGCAGATCTGATTCGGTCACATCGCACTGGTTGCCCAGGCTGACGAGACGAGAAAGGCCGAAGCCTTGACCGCGCGCCCAATCAATCACTGCAGAGCATATCGCTCCAGAGTGAGATATAAAGGCAATATCTCCTGGGGTTGGTCCGGGTGGTGAGAGGAAGGTCGTGTCAATCGGGGAATGCGTATCGATTATTCCAATACTATTCGGACCTAATAGCCTCACACCATAATTCCTGGCAATATCCAGGCATTGTTCTTCCAGTTTAGCACCACTCGGGCCTGTCTCCCGGAATCCTCCCGATGCGATAATCAGGGCTTTAATTCCCCGCTGACCGCAATCTTCGATTGACTTTGGAATGGTTGGCGCAGGGATCAGCAGAACACCCAAATCAACCGGGTCCGGTGTTTCCTGGATATGGCGATAAATTGGGAGGCCCATCAAACTGTGACCCTTGATATTAACCAGATGGATTGCTCCCTGGTAACCACTTTGCACAAGATTGCGCGCAAGCCCATAGCCCAACTTCGTGGGATCAAGTGATGCGCCGATGATGGCAACGCCTTGCGGGGAGAAAAAATGTCGAAGTGAAGGATCGCTTTTCATGAATACTTTATCTCAATTCTTGCCTTATTCTTGAATTCCAATTCGAATGAATAGATTCCATGTGAACCTGATTCCCATGAAATCCGGGCATTTTTTGAACAAGCCTCCTCAACCTGGCCAGGTATAGCAAGTTCAATCTGTCCATGGGAATTTCCAGGACGTTCTAATTCAAATTCAAGGGATTTGTCATGCGGCCACCAATTGCAAACCTCAAGTCCCTGCGAGATATGCAAATTGCTGCCCAGATATTGAGGGGTGTATGGATGTCGGGGTCGCAAAGCCAGCAGTACTACCCCGTGAGGAGGAATCTGCTCAATAGCGAGACCCTTTTCAGCAGGATCGTTATTATGGATCAGGTGAGTTTTACCCATCCAAAAATCCCTGGCATACATTTCCTGGCTTTCCTTCAGGTAAAAATCATTTATTTTAAGGAATTTGTCCTGGGCTGCCTCTTTCCAATTGAAGAGGGCAACCAGGTGCCAGGGACCGGAGGGTCCGTCCAGATCGAGTTGGACACGCTCTGGCGTTGTGCTATCGAACCAATCGAGGATATATGGTCGTTTGCCAATTAATGGCAGCAGGACTTTTAAGATATTCAATCTCTCTGGGGGTAAATCCGGGACATGATCCGAAATCATCAAGGAACCTCCGCTCAGGGCGATCACACTGGCGATGGTTTCTACTTCGGTTTTGGTTAATTCTGTTTCAGGCCGCAGCAATAAGCAATCCGGGTCATTGATCCACCAGCGACCATGCAGATCGGCCCTGGTCAGGGTGTTGTGGAGCGCGTTGAATGCTGAAGGAAAAGAGACTTCTTTTCTGAGGAGGTATTTGATCCCTTTAAAGTAAGGGTTCCAGCGCCGGGCAGTGTCGGCTCCAATACGCATTCCATTTACCAAGCCGATAGCTGGTCCTAGCGGGCAACCACAACCAAATAAGAATGCCTCCTCTCCGGCTTCTGATCTCACTAATTCTAATCCCGTGCGCAGCACTTGAGCCCGGGTTTGGGTAGCATCATGAAAACGACCTGGCAAAGCGGCTGCTTATAGGAAATCAAGTTTTAAATATGGAAAACCCCAATCACTGGTTGCTGAATGAATTACCTCTCTCACATATCCCTGGGCATCAGGGTGAGTTAAATCCAAGGCTTGTGTAAAGGAATTCCACAAGAAACCGGCATTAACAGGACGTCCAAAACGATTTCGCAGCACCCATTCTGGATGCTGATTTGCCAGCCTTGATTTGGGATGCATGATAAATGGCGCTAACCAAATACCAGGGGAATAATCACCATTACTGATCTCCCTTGCCAAAGGAGTCAAACCCTCTGAGAATCCTTCATTGAACGATAACCAATCTCCAACTTGAGTTTCAAATCCATCATCAATTTGAATAATTTCTAATGGTATTTGCTCCCTTAAATCTTTTAGAGCCTTGAGATTTTCTTGAATATCTCCAGCATTCAATCGACCAATATAATCCTCACCTGAAAAATGGTACCATGAGCACCAACCACTTGGTGATTTGGTACCGGAAAAATTTTCCGGCGCTAAATTGTGCTCCCGCATCACGGCCTCTAGATAAGGAGCCAGGGGATCCGGATTGTCAAGGTGCAGGAATTGGAGACATGCCCAATCGGTTTCCATCTGCCTGCCGGGATCCAACCGGGCACCATCGCCATTAGCCCACATCTTCAAGGCAGGAGAGGTCCCTCCCAACCAGGTTTCCAGGGAGCCGAAGTGTTTTTTTTGCGAAAGAAACCCGCACAGCAAACCATTCCTGTGATGTTGATCACCTAAAACACCATACATATCACTGGCGAACAATCCGCTTCTGTGAGGATTAGGAGTTTGGGTGTTTTTGACCAGCGGTGATCGTAAAAAGCCAAGGTGAGTTTGCAGGTATTGATCGGTCGCTCGATAGCTGCCGGAACGGGACCATGACTGCCAGCCATTCGAGAAAAATGCTAAATTAAGAGGGTGTGAACTACCTCTCGGATCAGATGGTCCCTTCGTTCTTGAGAGACCTGATTTTGGAAAATAAACCTGTCCATTTGGGCCACGTCGACCATGATGGATATATCCTGCAGACAGGAGCTCTATCTCTTCGATCTTTATCGGTTCCGTTCTTAGATTTTCGACGGAGATTTTCCAGAGCAACAATGGGTGATGAGCAGGTAAAGCAAAAGTAACGGTGGATTTGATCCTATCTTCGCTGGAATTGATTGTTAGCTGGATTTTTCTTCCGGGACCATGGGGAGATTGACTGGTCTCCGAGGCGACTATAGAATAATCCGGCCAATGGTCGAGAAGGTTTTTGTATCTTCGACCCCGCCGGTATCCCAGGTTCAATTGAATATTTTCAAGGTATGGGCTGTTCGAATAACGTGAAGAAGCACTCCATCGAGCAAGTAGAGGATTTATTTCAAGTTGGATGGCTGAGTTCTCGAGGATATGGGGCATGGTTGTCGAGAGGATTATTTCAGGCAAGCATCAGCTTGGACTCTGCCAGGGAGGATTGAAACCGTGGGTGGTAGATTGGGGCGGTTCTCAGACACCTCGACTGGCAAAAGTGTTCTTCAGATCGGGTTTGATCTGAACTGCGGGGGCAGCATCAAGATATAAACTGTTATTTATTTCCAATTTGGCTGCCCGGCTATAATGCTGAATTCCATCATCATCTAATGCTAATCGCTCAGTGTCATGCAGACATTGAGCCATTGTTTCATGGGAAATTTTGAACTGGTGTTCTGGAGTAAAAAGTTTGGATTTTCCTTCGGCGGCGAGGATGAGGGTCTGGTACGCAGGCAGCAGGCATAATAAGCTGGCCTTGCGATAACCAATGGCACTATGGGGTAAAGTGAGCAGGTACTCTGTAGCTTTATCTAAATCAGCGAGCACATCCTCAAAGATTTTTTGAATCCAGACCAATGGTGCTCCCTCTAAAGATAAGGGTGTGTTGTCTATCTCCTGCATCCAATCTGCGTTCACATAACTGACGCCTCGCTCTAAATCATCAGCGAAATCTTTAATGATGTTGGTTTTTTGCAGACCTCGCCCGCAGGCTTCAGCATTGAGGCTCAGTTGATCAGCGATGGGTTGGGATAAACCATAATGCTCGCTGACAAGTTCTGTTGCCATATGGCCGACGGTACCCGCGACGATATAGCAGTAATCATCATAATCTTGTTTGTCACCAAGAACCTGAGTATCATGTATTTCGATGAACTGCGGTTGTACCTGGGGATCATCAAGCTGGCTCATACCCAATGCCATCTTGTGAGCCCAGCGTTGGATAATATCTTGCGATGAGGATGGTATCGAGCGGTAAATTTCCCAAAGGGTCAGGCCATCGGAAACACCCATGATTCTTTCTTCGTCAGCAGTTAAGCCAGGCCAAGCATCATTTTCCCAAGCAGTCAGAATATCCACAGCATTTTGAGGTTCGTCGAGAAGGGTGCCGAGCTCGGTAAAGCGGTTTTTTTTCCAATCATGAGATTGGGAGCAATCCTCGATATTATCGATCACCCGGCAAATCAGGTAAGCAGTACTCAAATAATGCTGTAAAGGTACCTCGACTGCGCGAACAACTATTGCGAATGAACGCGAGACTTTGTACATCCAGGTATCGAGATATTCGATTTGCTGCTCTGATATTGTAAATTTATCTCCTTGCGTCATAACCAGAAAATCCTTCGAGCATAGTATATTGACGAAATTTCTATTCGTCTTGGGATTCCTCACCCGTGGATGAATGGGAAGGATCCGCTTTTATCTGGCGGTTCCTTCGCAGGATTGTGGTGTTAAACCAACTGGTCAAAATTAGTGAAGTATTGGAAGCACTTTCCTTAATATCATCAAATAAGATGTCATTCACCAGATCGACCGATTGCTGTTCGATCAATTCGTCCATTTCAGGGCTGTCTGCCAGGTAATCAAGAGTCTCTTCAATCGTCTCCGTGGCAATCTCCTGAGCCAGCAGGCGTCCGAGATATTCTTCTCTGCGGCCTGCTGCAACCCACGCTGATACAACTTGATCACCGCGATCCAGGTAGCGCTGGTATTGCCGACGGAAAGGTTTCAAAAATCGGTTGTTGGTCACCGGGTAAACGGTACGTGTTAACCTGCCAAAAGATCGATCAGAAACCTGGCCAAGTTTTGAGATACTTTTTCTCAATGCTTCGCTTGAGTTTGCCGTGGCGCCAATAACAGCATAACGCGCCCGGTCAGCATCTGAGTCAATTGGTGTAACACGATTTAACTCTGCCGCCGGAATTTGCGCTTCATTTTGTTTGTCTTGAAACCGGTTCTTGAGCTCCTCCCGACCAATGACTGCGCTGCCCAATACCAAACGCATTAACATGCGTAAGGACCCAATGCGAGGTGTGTTTTGCATCTCTGAAACCGTGATTACCTCGACTGGTTCTCTCTCTTCACCGGGGTGATCGTTATCACTCATCCTTGAATCCTTAAAACTGGTAGAAACCTTATACAGAACCTACTAAAATGTGACCTAAGCTATTCATATTACCATATTTATTTCTCGACCTGCTGAATTAAAATTCTCAAGTGTTAAAAACATCACCTGGAGGTACCGAGCTGCAAAAATGTATCGCTGCGGATGAAGATGTTTTGATAATAGATTAATTAAATGCTATACTGATTAAGGCAGGACCTTAGAGATCATGATTAGAAATGGTAATTTTTGTATAGATTCATGCTGAATAAAAGTGTTCACCTTGCAGCCTGAAGTGATGATCTAAGAGAATCACCAACAAGGAGTTGAAAATTATGCATACTCCAACCGGGACGTTATTAAATAACCGCTATCGATTGGATCAAGAAATCGGTCGCGGTGGGATGGGGGTAGTTTTCCAGGGATGGGACACTCTTTTGCAGCGGAAAGTAGCGGTTAAGGTCCTTGGTCAAGAATCTTTGGGTAGAGGTGGCGCAAATAGATTGCTGGACGAGGCCAGAGTAATCGCTCGCCTAGACCACCCGAATATCGTCACGCTTTTCGATGCGGGAGAAGTTGACGGTAACCCATTCCTGGTCATGCAGCTGGTAGAGGGCGGAAATCTATGTCCTGGTCTTTCCCAAGATTTGCTAGAGATCATTTCTATTGCTGTGCAGATCTGTTGCGCATTATCTCATGCCCATGAAAATGGGGTAATTCATCGTGACCTAAAACCGGAAAATATCTTCCTGACAACAAGTGACCATGCCGGTGATGATCCGAATATTCACACAATCAAGATCGTTGATTTTGGGATCGCGCACAGCGATTTAGCTAATATGACTATTCAGGGAGAGATCGCGGGTTCGGTTTCATATATGGCTCCAGAGCAAGCTTTAGGCCAGGAGACCAGCCCCCAAACGGACTTGTATGCATTGGGAGTCATGCTTTATGAGATGTGCACCGGCAAGCTGCCGTTTGCCGGTGACAACCCGCTGAGCATTATTTCCCAACATATCAATGTGCCTGTCGTGGCTCCCAGCCGAATTGCCTCCGAGATACCGGCAGAGATTGACGACTTGATCCTGCGATTAATGAGTAAATCTCCAAGTGATCGTCCAAGCAGCGCGCAGGAGGTGGGGCAGTTCTTGCGGAGCTATTTA
>Ga0114919_10004846_pt1 | contig 10792 bp, 11 predicted proteins | sample BlataG_FD_88682 | JGI IMG/M metagenome (GOLD analysis project Ga0114919, IMG submission 88682) | Deep subsurface microbial communities from Black Sea to uncover new lineages of life (NeLLi) - Black_00105 metaG | ecosystem: Environmental > Aquatic > Marine > Oceanic > Sediment | place: Atlantic...
CCCGCTCACTTCAGCAGTTAACGGCAGTAGAGAAAGTCTCGGTACCATTTCCTTAATGTTAGCAGTGCCGACCAGTGAAGTCAATTTAAGAGGGTATGATGTGTTGGGGGTCTATTGACAGCTTGCTTTTATGGAGTATTATTATGGCAGGGAGTAGGCTGAGCCAAAGCAGTAATCATTTAAGCAATAGGTGAAAAATAGAAATGGAACGTCGGAAAGGAATAGGGGCTCAAATCTCGATGATAGTCACTATTATTTCAGAAAGAAAGCCTCTCCTGTTCTTCGGGATTTTTGGCATTATCTCAATAGTGGTCGGCTTTATTTTAGGCATCAGGGTGGTTAGCTATCTGTCGGAGAACGAGGTAATGCTAACCGGCACCGCCCTGATATCAGCCCTTCTCCTCGGTATTGGTATATTCAGCATATTCACCGGCATAGTACTGAGGACATTATCAAAGCGGAACGGTAACTCGTGATTGAAGTGGCGGGAGGTGAAAAATGAGGCGATTGATATTAGCCGTTCTAATTATCAGTGCGGTTTTACTGGTGGCTTGTGTAGAACCAGCGCCAGCACCACCAACACCGAGCCCTACCCCAACTCCTGAAACCACTCCTGAACCGATGCCAACGCCAGCACAGCTACTTAAGCCTGAGGAATCGCCGGAAAATATCCGCTGGATAGCCAGTCAGCTCCGGGACTTGCATCACACCATGTCAAACTTAGTTACCAAATATCCAATTGTTACATGGGAAGACTATTTGATACATGAATTTGTTTTGGGAAGAGGAGGCTGGGTGATGGTTTCCCGAGTGCCAGCTGTCAATGTTTCCGACGCAAAAACACATATCAAGAACGCCTATTACCTAACCAACGAAGGTAAACTGCCTGATGAGACAAAGCCGCGGGATGTCACTACAGGCGAAATAACCCTTGAGGTTAACCAGGCAATGACTCTCCTTGAACAGCAAGTATCGTATAGCTACTCCTGGCAAGAGAGTGATATTAAGTGGGCTAAAGAATCTACTAATCCTGAAATAAACACAGAATCTACTTTCCTGGATATTATAGAATTTTACGATGAGTATCGAGAGGAGTTGACCAAAGTAATAACTAAGCTTGAGCTTATTTTATCTAGACTACCCAAGGGCGATATTATTTTCAGCATACAATAGGAACATAGAGCTCGAGGCTATCTTCAAAAAAGCGGAATGCGGTTTGGCAGAACTTTGGCCTTTTGGCTGTGGCTTAAATAAAGAAGTGGCAGCGGAGGGATTTGAACCCACGACCAAAGGCTTATGAGTCCTCTGCTCTACCACTGAGCTACGCTGCCACGAATTAAAATATAGCACGCCTCAAATTAGGCTGTCAATTTCTGTCTAGCTGTCCAAAAACCTAGTCAACCCCGGCGACATATTTCCTTAATTCATCAGGTAATTTGTTCTTATCGTTGGTGCCGGCGGGGATTATCGGTGGCTGACCAGTAGCCTTCATAATAGCCATTCCTTGGTCGCTCAATAGAAAATCGACCCAGGCAATGGCTAATTCCTGATTGGGGAAATTTTTGGGTATGGTAACGGCATAAATTATAGGCGCCCCCGTCTGAGTTATTTTTTGCCCCGGCTCTTTACCCGAGATTTCTACCTTGGCGGTGGCGTAGAAGTCCTTGAACCTTTCCTCGGAGAGGTTAATCTCCGCAGGTAACACAATGTAGTTTAATTTGTGCTGCACCGCTACCGATGAATACTCAAAGGCATAGTCAAGGTCACCCGATTCCAGGAGGGCAATAAGCTCTACCGATTTCCTTCTCATCACATTTTTATGAATGTCACCAGTGTTTAGGCTTTTATATAACCCGGGCTGGTTGTAGTAATCTTCAGCTAGTTGCCATACCATCAGCGTTCTATAGCCACAGGGGTCCTGGTCAGGGTCGCTCTTACCGTATTTCACCCCGTCTCGCTGCAGAATTTCATACCAGTTGTTGGCATTAATTTCATCCTTAAACTTGGATTTATCAGTGTAGCATATAACTATCTGGTTGGTGGCGAAGGTGATATACCAGTCAGCGTAGTCGGGAAACATTAGTTTAGGAATAATGGTATAGTCGGCGGAGCCAATTACACCACACTCTCTGCCCAGCTCGGTGACCTTGCGGATAGCAGTCTGGCTACCGGCTCCCTCAAGTAGTATTTCAACCTCGGGATAGAGCTGGTTAAATTCCTCACTAACTTGAGCGAAAGGTATGGTCAAACTTCCGGCGTGGAATATGGGCAGCTTACCCTCCAGCTTACCTGCTGGTGGAGTAGCACCACCGGTACAGCCAACTATCAGGGTTAAGGTAAGATTCAAAGTTAAAAGCAAACCGATAATTAATCGTTTCACTTAAACCTCCGTTATTTATACTTTTGGCGCCATATTCTGGACACTGTTTGGCAACTCTTTCTCCTCACCCTCCCACCCTGTATCGTATTTGGGGGCTCTCGCCCCCAATCCCCCACGGTTAAAAGATGTGAACGGCTGAGGCTTTGAAGGTTAGGTAAACCTTTTGCCCTTCAGCTAACCCCATATCTTCAAAGGAGCGGCGGGTAACCAGGCAGATGAAGTCGGGGGGGACGGTGACCGTCAGATACAGCGTTGACCCCTTATCAGCGATGCCGGTGATAGTGCCACAGAATGAGTTACGAGCACTGGAGTGGAGAAGCTGGGGGGAGATGAGAATATCTTCAGGCCTAACCGAGCTGCGGAGCTTACCCCTGAGGTCAGTGACTACTGCTAGCTCGATTCCCTCAGTGCGAAGGGCAGCACCTCCGTTTTCTTTGCTTACTATCTCTCCGGTAAATATATTCTTGACCATAGCGAAGCGAGCCACAAACTCAGAATTAGGCTGGCGAAATATCTCATCGGGGGTACCTATCTGCTGAATACAGCCATCGCCCAGAACAGCAATGTGGTCGCCCAAGGCTACCGCCTCCTCAAAATCGTGGGTAACATGGATAGTAGTTATCCTCAACTGGTTATGGAGCTGGCGAAGCTCCCGCTGCACACCTTCCCGGGTTTCAGGGTCAAGGGCACTGAGCGGTTCATCAAGGAGGAGCACCTCAGGTTTAACACTGAGGGCTCTAGCTAAAGCCACTTTCTGCTGCTCACCGCCACTCAGGGTATCAGGGCTCCTGTCCAGAAGGTGACCTATATCCAGCAAGTCGGAAAGCCAGTCAAGTACCTCGGTCAATTCTGAGTGCGGTCGCCTATGAAGCTTCAAACCAAAAGTGATGTTTTCGGCTACTGATAGGTGAGGGAATAGGACATGGTCTTGATAGACAATACTAATACCTCTCTTTTCCGGCCCAAGCCGCGTCACCTTAGTCCCCCTGAGCCATATCTCGCCGCTTTTAAGCGGGTATAGACCGGCAATAGATTCCAGTAGCACTGTCTTACCGGCACCGGTTGGTCCCAGAATAATGAAGTATTCACCTGCTGCCACATTCAGGTTAATATCACGGAGTAAAAAATCTCCTAGGTCAACGCAAAGATTCTTTATCTGTATCATATTCTCTGTCCCCGATACAGCGTTAACCTGAAAAGGATAAAGGCGGTGAGACATATTATGATTAGTAGGGCTGCCACCGGCTGGGCGTGGGCGAGCCCGTAGCTCTCAAATCGTTCATAGATAAGGGTGGAGGCTATCATCGGGTGATAGGCGAGTATTATCACGGCGGCAAACTCGCTTATTCCTCTCGCCCACATCATCATACTGCCGGCAACAATACTCCGCCAGGCTAGGGGAAAGGAAACCCTGAAGAAGGCTTGCCACGGCGATGCCCCTAGGGAGCGGGCGACTTTCTCCAGCCTGACATCTACTTTCTTAAAACCCTCTTTAGCCGAGTTTATCAGGAAAGGAACGCTGACGAAGAGCATGGCAACAACGATACCGGCAATAGAATCCAAAAAGTCAATGCCGATAAAGTGAAAGGCTCTACCCACCGCAAAACTGCGACCAAAGACAAAAAGGAGAGCAATACCGGCGGCAATATGAGGTACCACAATGGGTATATCAACCAGCCCCTCCACCAGGTTCTTGCCTGGGAAGTCAACCCTGGCTAGCAGGTAGGCTAGAGGTACTCCCAGGAAAAAGCCGATAACGGTAGCTATCAAGGCGGCATATAGAGTCAGCCCGATACAGCTTATGACCTCGCCGTCAAGGGCTGTCTCCAGCAGTATCTGGAAGTCAGAAGTGACTATCGTTTTAATCAGGGGCACAATGATAAACAGAAAGATAACCAACCCCAGTAGAATGAAAGTGAATGTCATTTTATTGGTAATAAACCATTTCTTACCCAAGAGTCACCTCCTGCTGATATGTTAGGCATTAAAAAACACCTCCGAAAGGAGGCGCCCCAAAATAGACATATAAGTGCCTATAAGTAAGCTCTCCTTTCCAAGCACGGGAGGCATTACCGTTTCCAATAATACCCTATCGGCCAATCTCCATAGGCTCACCTTTAGGAGAATAGGCTCGGAGAGATATATTTAATTTTTAATCACTAATTACTGTATCACAACTTTTAGGTGACTGACAACCTTATTTCGTTCCCCGTTTTTTATAGTCAGGGCACCAGGTGGCGTTAGGACGTGCTGGGTCATGACATGCTCCGCGCCAATTCCATTTACAGCTGTTACATAGGAATATATTCATTCCTAGCGCTTTCTTGATTCTGAGGTTAATCTTGTGTCTCCACGGAGGCTTTGTTGGCTTCACATTTAACCTAAAGTAATTGAAAATACCTTATTAGTCTATCAAGTCAGATGCTATTTAGCAACAAATGTGGTAGAATATGGCTAGTTTTTTAATAATGATTTCCGGTAATAATTCAGCTATGTTGAAGGAGATAAATTACCATGACCACCTCTCAGGTCAGAAAAAAAGAGCAGCCGCTGAATGTGGAGTCGCTTACCTTTGGTGACCTAACCTGGGTCAATATTGAGCGTCCGACGGAACGGGAGACAGAGTATCTGGCTCAAAATTATCCCTTCCACCCCCTGGATTTAGATGACTGTCGAAGCCGAATACAGCGATCCAAGATAGACGAATATAAGAACTATCTGTTTTTAGTCTTCCACTTCCCTGTATTCAATAAAGAGACACGCGTCACTTCACCCAGTCAGGTATCGGTGTTTATTGGTGAAAAATACCTGATAACCTTGCATAAAGGGGAGCTTAAGCCGTTGGTTAAGCTGTTCAAGGAATGCCAGATTGATGAGGAATCGCGGCAGGAGAACTTTAGCCAGGGCTCTTCCTATCTTCTCTACCGGATAATTGATAGGCTAGTTGATTACTGCCTGCCGATACTAAATAAGATTGGTGACAATATTGAGGATGTTGAGGATGATATCTTTTCCGACGAGATGCCCCGGGCAATAAAGGAAATCTCTATGCTGCGGCGTGATGTTATCTCCTTCCGCCGCATCATCTGGCCGATGAGAGCGGTTGTCGGCAGTCTGGAGCCCAAGGTTCGCCGTTTTACCAAGATAGATTTGGCAGTTTACTTTGGAGATATGGTTGACCATGTGGATAAGATTTGGGATGGCTTGGATGAATACAAAGAGATAATTGAAGGGCTAAACGATACCCATGATTCGCTGGCTAGTAATCGCACCAATGAGGTCATGCGAATGCTGACTATCATTGCCACCATCCTTCTACCTATTACCGTAGTCGCCAGTGTCTACGGAATGAATATTCCATTACCTTTTCAACACTCAAGCTACTCACTACTATTTGTGGTCCTTATCATGGTAGCCATTATTAGTGGTATCCTTTACTTCTTCCGTCGCCAGCGCTGGATTTAGTAATAATGAACGTCTCACACCGATTCGTGGTTATTGCTACTATCTTTGTCACCTGCCTGATTACCGCTAATATCATTGCCGTCAAACCAATAAGCCTGGGTATAAGCCTTTTTGGGTTGCCTGCATCCCTGCCGGCAGCTATAGTCATCTTCCCGGTGAGCTACATTTTTGGCGATATTCTTACCGAGGTTTATGGTTATCGCCAGGCAAGAAGGGTAATCTGGCTGGGCTTCTTGTGCAATCTAATAGCGGTTATTGCCATCTGGGTTGGTCAACTCCTGCCACCGGCTTCAGTGTGGGCAGAGCAGGAAGCCTATAAGAGCATCCTGGGTTATACCCCTCGAATACTGCTTGCCTCCTTCTTAGCCTATATAGTGGGCGAATTTAGTAATTCCTTTGTTTTGGCTAAGATGAAGGTTATGACTAAGGGGCGATGGCTGTGGACCAGGACTATAGGCTCGACTATTGTTGGGCAAGGATTAGACTCGGCAATCTTTATCACTATAGTCTATATTGGCCGATTTGAGTTAGCCTTTATCGCCGTAACTATTTTCACTCACTGGCTGGTAAAATCGGGTTATGAAGCCGTTGCCACCCCGTTCACCTATGCCGTAGTCAACTTTTTAAAGAGGAAAGAGGCAATTGACACCTATGACTATGAGACGAATTTTAATCCCTTCCTCGTCTCAGGTTAGGGATGGCTATAACATAGAAGTTTCCAGGGAGGGGTTGCCAAGCAGCAATGGATATTCAAATCCTGGGAGCTCACAACTGCGAGTCACAGAATTCAAAGCTCGTCAGCTTGCTAGTAGATGATGTCTTGGCTTTAGATGCTGGCGCACTTACCTCAAGCCTATCCTTCCCGGCTCAGCAGAAGCTTAAGGCAATCCTGGTCACTCACCAGCATTATGACCATATTAGAGATATTCCGGCCATAGCCTTTAACCTTTTCCTTAAGGGTGCCACTATCAATATCTACTCTATACCCACCGTGTATGAGGCTCTGGCTACTCATCTGCTGAATGGCAGGATTTATTCCAAACTCTTGGAATTACCCCAAAACAATCCCACCGTTAGGTTCACCACAATGGAGCCGGGCAGACCTGAGCAAATCGAAGGCTATAGTGTCCTGGCGGTTCCGGTAAATCACGGCACCACTCCTACTGTTGGCTATCAGGTTACCTCCCCAGATAGTAAGATAGTATTCTATACCGGGGATACCGGACCAGGCTTGGCTGACTGCTGGAGGTATGTGTCACCCCAACTGCTTATTATTGAGGTTACGGCTTCAAACAGGTATGAAGAATTTGCCCGGGAGTTAGGGCATCTTACTCCAAGTCTGCTTAAGCAAGAGCTAACTATCTTCCGTGAGGTTAAGGGCTACCTGCCGCAGGTAGTTCTGGTTCACATGGAACCTGAATTAGAGCCGGAGATAGAGGCTGAAATAGCCGTGGTTGCTGAGGCATTAAATCATCCCATCAACCTAGCTTATGAGGGGATGCAAATTCACCTGTAAAATCCCATAGGTGGAGTACCTGAGGGGTTGGAGGGGCGTAGCCCATCTAAAGAAATAATCTTCCCCCCTTTGAAAGGGTAGATGCTAAAAGGAGAGTCAAAGAGAGGCGTAGCCTCTCTTACATAATCCATTCCCCCCTCCCTTTATAAGGGAGGGGGGTAAAGGGAGTGGGTTGCTAAATAACTATCTAGGGGGTGGAGTTAATCAACGCGCCTAGATTCATAGTTGACCACAATGTGGGCAAGCTAGCTAAGTGGCTGAGAATAATGGGGTATGATACTCGTTTCTTTAATGGCACTAATGACGCTGACTTGGTAGCTACGGCGCTGGCTGAAGGCAGGGTGATATTAACCAGAGACACCCAGATTATGAAAAGACGGGTAGTAACTAACGGGCGGCTCAAAGCCATCCTTATCGAGAGTGATGAACCTGAGCAACAGATACACCAGGTAATCGATACCCTAAACCTAGATTGCCAGTTTAGACCGTTTGCTCTCTGCCTGGAGTGTAACCAGCCTTTGCAGGAAAGGAGTAAACAGCAGGTGAAAGACCGGGTGCCCTCTTACGTTTTCCAGACGCAAAACCAGTATATGGAGTGTCCTGTCTGCCACCGAATCTACTGGAGGGGAACCCACTGGCAGGCAATGACCCAGAGACTGAAGAAATTTATGAAAAGTTGACCATAGAGATTGTTTACTGACCTCACCCCCTTTAGATTTTTATTAGGTAACCCCATCCCCTTTATCCCCTTCCCTTTGATAAGGGGAAGGGGAATCAGTTGTATAAGGGAGGCTTCGCCTCCCTTTGACTCTTCTTAAAAGGAGAGGGGGAAGAGATTTTAGAGAGGGCTTCGCCCCTCTCTTACCTGCACTCCCCCCAGGTTGTTTAGTAAAGGGATTAAAAGGGGCGAAGCCATGATAAGAAGATGTTCATATCATAATTCCCTACAATCCCTTGACCATAGTCCAGGATATTGTTACACTTCAAATCAGTAATTGCTGAGATAGCTTAGTTTATAGCGGAGGATTATGGTGAAAATTTTAACCACTGCCCAAATGCGTCAGGTGGAGCAGGACTGTGCCAAGGTTGGCTTGCCTGTAAGCATGCTTATGGAAAATGCAGGCAAGGCAGTAGCCGAAGAGGTCAGACGAATCCTGGGCAATATTAGCCAGCAATCCATTTTGATTGTGGTAGGACCCGGCAACAATGGTGGGGATGGATTAGTTGCCGCTCGCCATCTTCACGATTGGGGGGCTAAGGTCAGCGTCTACCTTTTAAGCCAGAGACCCTCAGATGACCCCAACCTTGAGCGGGTTCGGGAACGTGGCATGACGGTGGTTGAGGGTGCTGATGGCGAAGGCGTGGATAGGTTTGACGAGTTACTGCCCTCAGCTGACGCCGTTATTGATGCTCTATTTGGCACTGGTAAAATTCGCTCTATTCGTGCCCTCTTCTTGCTGGCATTAGACAAGGTAAGTAGAGCCAAAAAGAAGCGGTCAGGTCTTCGTATCTTTGCTCTGGATTTACCCTCCGGGCTTGACGCTGATACCGGCGAGGTTGACCCTGCCTGTCTTTATGTTGATAATACTATTACCCTTGGCTTTCCCAAGCCGGGTTTATTTAACCCTCCTGGTGCCGAAAGGGTGGGCGAAATAACCGTGGTTGATATTGGTATACCCGAATACCTAGCCGAACAGGCAACTAAAGAACTCCTCACCAGTGAGTGGGCTAAGTCAGTTCTTCCCCAGCGTCCGCTTGAAGCTAACAAGGGAAGCTTTGGTAGAATTCTGGTTGTTGCCGGTTCAATCAACTACATTGGCGCTGCCTACTTAGCCTGTAGCGGGGCGATTAGAGTTGGGGTAGGGTTAGTGACCCTGGCGACAGCTACCAGCCTCCAGCATATCCTGGCCTCCAAGCTAACCGAGGTAACCTATCTACCCTTGCCTGAATCTCGTCCCGGTATTATCTCCGCCGAGGCAGCCAAGCTCATACAACCAGAATTAAACCACTACAATGTCCTACTCCTGGGCTGTGGACTGGGACAAAGCCAGTCAGCTATAAAACTGATTAAGACCATACTTTTAAGGAAGAAGCCAGTGCTCACATCCCTGGTCCTTGATGCTGATGCTCTTAACACCTTGGCTAACACCCCTAAATGGTGGCAGCAGCTAACTGACGATGTTATACTTACTCCACACCCGGGCGAAATGGCAAGATTGGCGGGAATATCGGTAGATGAGGTGCAGGCGGATAGGGTAGGCATTGCCAAAAAGGTAGCTCAAGAGTGGCACAAGACGATTGTCCTGAAGGGAGCCTATACCGTTATTGCCAGCCCAGATGGTAAATCGGCAATTTGCCCTACAGCTAATCCTGGGCTGGCATCAGCCGGGACCGGCGATGTCCTTTCTGGGGCTATAGCTGGATTATTGGCACAAGGTCTATCCCTCTTTGATGCTGCTGCCTGCGGCGTATACCTTCATAGTCAAGCTGGTGAGATGGTTAAGGCTAGGTTAGGCGATGCGGGTATGATTGCTACCGACCTTTTACCAGAGCTGCCACTGGTTATTAAGCGATTAAAAGAAGACCTGACCTAACCGGTTAGTGAAGTTAGACGGGAAGGCTATGCTACTAGTCATTGATATTGGAAATACTGATACCACTTTGGGTGTTTTTGATGGCGAGGAGCTCCGGGCTACTTGGCATGTGGCGACAGAGATTCACCGTCGGGCAGATGAGAATGCCGGATTACTACTTAACCTGCTGCACTATCAACATCTAGATACGTCTGATATTAAAGCAGTAGCCTTATGCAGTGTCGTCCCACCATTGATAGCCACTTATGAGGAGCTATTTAAGCGGTATTTCCATATTTCGCCACTGGTGGTAGGGGCTGGGGTTAAGACCGGGGTTCGTATCCGCATGGACAACCCCAAGGAGGTTGGCACTGACCGCATTGTGAATACTGCCGCTGGGCATCATCTATATGGCGGTCCGCTAATCATCACTGACCTGGGTACCGCCACCACCTTTGATATAGTGTCCAAGGAGGGTGACTATCTGGGAGGGGCCATTGCCCCGGGTATAGTTACTGCTACTGAAGCCTTGTTTACGCGGGCAGCTGTGTTACCTAGAGTGGAGCTAACCCGTCCCAAAGGCGTTATTGGCACCAATACTATCACTGCCATGCAATCAGGGATTATCTTCGGCTATGTAGGACTTATTGAAGGTATGGTGGCTCGTATCCGACAGGAATTAGGGGAAAAGGCTAAAGTGATAGCTACTGGAGGCTACGCTGAACTGATAGCTAAGGAAACATCGGTAATTGAGGAGGTAAATCCTAACTTGACCCTGGTTGGATTAAGACTCATCTATCTGATGAACCGAGATTAGCCTGATGAGGAGGTTTTGCTTAGGGGGTAGATTGAAGGGGC
>Ga0114919_10004848_pt1 | contig 10790 bp, 8 predicted proteins | sample BlataG_FD_88682 | JGI IMG/M metagenome (GOLD analysis project Ga0114919, IMG submission 88682) | Deep subsurface microbial communities from Black Sea to uncover new lineages of life (NeLLi) - Black_00105 metaG | ecosystem: Environmental > Aquatic > Marine > Oceanic > Sediment | place: Atlantic...
CCTTTTCACCAACCGCAACTATCGGCTTTTGATTAAGGCAGGTCCTTTCATTCAACCCAACAAATTTGGACAGTTTGTATTCATCCGTGTGGTTGATGACTATACCCTGCGAGTCCACGGCTGTAACCACGCCACTGCTTTTCGCACGCACCACCATACTTGAGTTCTGCCCGACCACTTCTTCCATACCGGTGCCAACCAAAGGTGGCTCTGTCACCAGCAGCGGAACCGCCTGACGCTGCATATTCGAACCCATCAAAGCCCGGTTTGCGTCATCGTGCTCCAAAAACGGGATAAGAGAGGCCGAAACACCAACAATTTGCTTTGCTGAAACATCAACATAGTTAACATCCTGGCTGGCAACCTGAGCTAGCTCCCCGTGGTTCATAGCCAGCACCACCCCCTTCTGAATTTCATTTGTCTCTTGGTCGAATGTGTTCGGGGCTGCAATTACAGACTTCATATCTTCATCGGCCCGCAAATAATCAACCTTGTCCGTGGCTTTACCATTTTCGACCCTTCGATAGGGGGTAAGCAAAAAACCGTACTCGTCAATTGATGCAAATATGGCCAACGAGGCAATCAAGCCGATATTTGTCCCTTCCGGCGTTTCAATCGGGCAGATTCTGCCGTAGTGGCTGATATGAACGTCCCGAACCTCAAAACCAGCCCGCCTCCTGTTCAAACCCCCAGGGCCAAGAGCTGATAGACGCCTTTCGTGCGTCAGTTGACTTAAAGCGTTCGTCTGGTCAACAACCTGGCTCAACTCACCGCGACCAAAGAAATAGTTGATACTGCTCGATACACTCTTTGAATTTACCAAATCCGCTACGCGCACCGCCTCCTCAGCATCCCTCCTTACGCTCATTCGTTCCTGAACCGTCTTGCGAAGCTTCAGCAGTCCCTTTCTGATTTCATCTCCGGCGAGCTCCTCGATTGTACGCAGCTTTCTATTACCCAGATGGTCGATATCATCAATCCCAACACTGGAAAACTGAGAGCTAAAAGCTGTAAACTTTGGAGTTTTTTCTTTTCCACTGATTTTCGCCTTGGGGTTTCGCAAAGCCATTATGTATTTCATCGTGTTGAGGAAATCTTCGGGCCGAAGTGTCATCTCATTTTCATCTACGGTCTGCCCGAACTTGCGATTTAATCTGAACCTGCCGATTCTGCCCAGGCGATAGCGGTTCACATCAAAAAATTTCTCTTCGAAGAAAGTTTTTGCCTTCTCTGGATTGGGCGGATTGCCGGGCCTTAGTCTCATATAGAACTTTAACAACGCCTGCTCGTGGCTCCGGCAGTCATCCTCAGCAAGCGTATTCAAAATGAGTGTATCCCGTACCTCGTCGATAACTTCAACCTTCGTATTTCGTATCTCGTTTTTCGTATCTCGTCTCTCACTTCTCGCTTCTCGCTTTTTAACCACACCTAATTTCGGACACCGCTTCATTAATGGACAGCTCTCGCAGTCCGGACTCCCTTTTTTGCACCACTCTTCCCCTATTTTCCATAACGGAGCATCCAATTCCCAAGGGCCTCTTTGGTGCAGTTCTCTTGCCGTCTGTCGTACCACTTCTTTCTGCTTCTCAGAAAGCTCCTTTCCCTGTTTAACCTTTTCAAGAATCCTACTGTCTCTAATTAGACCAAGTCTGGCCATTACACGACAAATGTGCCTGTCTGCCGAAATATCAATGTTCTCCGCATCTGGAAACTGCTTGCCGTACGGCAGAACGTCGTTTTTGCTCTGCAACATGTTCGCCAAGAGGGGCTTAAGCTTCGAGCCCACTTGGCTAATGTCACCAAATTCATCTATTACTTCTCGCGTGCTCCTATTCTCCCAAAAGGCTTCTACCCGCCCTTCGTATTTTCCCGCAATCAGCTTACAAAACTCAATGATTGCTTCCGCTGCTTTTGGCGCGGCTTGTCCAGTGAGATGCTTCTTCACCTCCTTGACACTTCGGCTGGCAATATCCTCCACGTCCAGCCGCCCAAGCCCCTTTTTCAGATTCAGGGCGTTCTTGTAAGGGTTAGCAATCGGGCGCATACACAAAACAGCAACAACAAGAGCTAAAGGATTCTTCTTAAGAAGCAACCGAATATCTTTGTCATCAGGAACATCAAACCACCCGGAGAGTTTCTTACTCTTTCTGAAACCCAAAATAGCTTTAACTGTTTCTTCTGATTTAATTACCACTTCTTGCCTTCGCTCACTCACCGAAAGATTACTGCTCTGAATTAGATGCAGCTTGTCGCCGATTTGGGTACCGGCTTTGACCATGATTTCGCCGGTTTCTTTGTCCACAATCGGTCCTACCACCCACATAGTGGGGGCCAGTCGACTCACTGGAACTGTTTTAGTCGGATAAAAGAGACGCAAGATTTCTTCGGTGGTTCCGTAGGCCGGGTCTATTGCTCGTAGAAAAATAGTTGCCGGTATCTTGCTGGACTGGTCAATTCTCACGACCAAAACGTCCTTGCGGGTTACACCTATCTCTATCCAGCTACCCCTTTCGGGTATGATTCGGCCGCCGTGCAGCACCCTGTCGCCTTCTTTGCTCTCGATAAGAAAATCAACCCCCGGGCTTCGGTGCAACTGGCTTACTATGACACGCTCGGCACCGTTGATAATAAACTCGCCGCCGCCTATCATAATCGGCATTTCGCCAAGGTATATCGATTGCTCAGCCAAATCCTCATCGTCTTTACTACGCAATCTACAACAGATTTTTAACGGATACGCGTAGGTCAGCCGTAACTGTCGGCACTCATTGGGGCTATAACGGGGCCTTTCCAGTTCGTAGTACAGATATTCCAAATACATAGTCTTGTCGTAGTTTTTGATGGGGAATATCTCGCGAAACAGAGCTTCAAGTCCGATACACTTTCTTTTGGTCGGTTCTACACCTTCCTGCAAGAAGCGTGCGTAGCTTCTACCCTGTATTGCTACCAGGTCCGAAACGTCAACAGCGTCCCGCACTTTTCCGAAATTGCGAACGGTCTGTATTGACATCTGACACTCCTCAGCTTTAAGCGTATTGCGCTTTTCTTTTGACGTGATACGCATCACGCATAATGCATCACGAGATTTCAACTACTGCACCAGCTGCTTCAAGCTTCTCCTTGGCAGCTTCTGCTTCATCTTTACTGAGGCCTTCTTTGACCGGCCGGGGAACATTGTCCACAAGGTCCTTGGCTTCTTTTAATCCCAATGTAGTCAAGGCTCTAACTTCTTTGATAACCTGAATCTTCTTATCACCGAATTCTTTCAGGATTACATCAAAGCTGGTCTTCTCTTCGGCTTCCTCCGCCTGGCCTTGTGCAGCAGGGCCGGCTACGGAAACAATCCCACTGGCAGCCGGCTCAATACCATATTCATCCTTGAGATAATCGCCAAGCTCTTTCGCCTGCATCAATGTCAGGCTCACTATCTTGTCGCCAAGTTTACTTATAGTACTGTTCCATTTCTTCGTCTCCTTAGCTCCCTGGGGCTCCGCTTCGCGGGAACCCTGCGCTTCTTTTGTTTTCTTGGCTTCTTTTGCTTTTTTTGTTTCTTGCGCTTTCTTGGTTTCTTCCGTTTGTTCTTCTGCCATCTCTGTTAACTCCTATTACCCAACGCCTGGTGGTAGCCGAAACTACATCATTTCGTTTAACCCATTAAAGGGGCAACCACACAAGCAGTTTATTCCTTTTTGTCTTTTACCCTTTTACTTTTAATTATGCTGCTTCCTTTTCGCTCTTTTCTGCGATAGTCTTTATACAGCCTGCGATAACTCCTGCAACAGCACCGAGGGAGGCGGCTAACCTTGCCGCGGGTGACTGTGCCAGGGTGACAATCCTGCCCTGCAATTCCACTCGCGTTGGCATGTTTGAAAGTCCTTCCGCTTCTTCGGCGTCTAATACCGAGCCGTCCAGGAAAGCACCTTTAATCTCTATCACTGGAATCTTCTTGCCCCACTCCGACAGCTCCTTTGCAACATCAACTATACTGTCGCCGCCATAAGCAACAGCACATGGGCCGCTGAACAAAGCTGCCGCCGGTTCCATCTGGCAATTGCGCAACGCTTTTCTGAACAACGAGTTCTTCACCACCAATAATCTGACACCTTTTTCTTTAAGCTCGCCGCGCATCAGATTATTATCAACACCACCGACACCTCTGGTACCAACAACCAAAAAATCACTAATGCTTTCATTGGCAATTTTCTTTTCCAGTTCTGCCTGCAGTAACTCTTTTACGTATTTGCTCATCTTCTCACCTGTCAATGTCGGTGCACAACTCAGAAGTACCCTTATACTCTTGTGCTCTTTTCTTAAATACTAACTGTTATGCTCGGGCTCATTGTCGCAGATATACACATTTTCTTGATATACGTGCCTTTCGCCGCTGTCGGCTTGATTTTCTTTATCTGTGAGACAAAGGCCTCGATATTACCGATAAGTTTTTCAGTCTCGAAGCTTCGCTTGCCGACTACTATGTGAATATTTCCGCCCGCATCGTTCCTGAATTCGACCTTGCCTGCGGCAAATTCAGCTACTGCGCTTGCAACATCGCCGGTTACTGTGCCATTTTTCGGCGAAGGCATCTTTCCCTGCGGCCCGAGGACCCGGCCAAGCTTGCCTACCTTGCTCATCACCTTCGGCGAGGCAATAGCCACATCGAAATCCATCCACCCATCCGAGATCTTTTTTATCAGTTCATCGCAGCCGGCCTCAACGGCACCGGCTTTTTGGGCTGCCTCGATATCCGTCTCTTCGCAGAAAGCAACAACTTTTTTCTGCTTACCTATTCCGTGAGGCAGAGATATTGAGCCGCGAATTAACTGGTCGGCTTGCTTCGGGTCAATACCCAAATGCAGCACACATTCTATGCTCTGGTCAAACTTCACCGAATCAAACGATTTGACCTTTTCGACCGCCTCGGCCAGACTCATCTGCTCTTTGCCGGCCTGCGATGATTCCTTTTTGTATCTTTTACTCCTAAATACCACAAAGACACTCCTTATACAAGAGCACAAAGAAACTTGTGACTTGTGCACTTATGACTTGTGCACTATTTCTATTCCCATACTTTGAGCGGTACCTCTGATAATTTTTTCCGCCTGCTCCAAATCGTATGCGTTCAAATCCTTGAATTTGGTCTCAGCGATTTTACGCAGTTGCTCAGCGGTGATTTTCCCCACCGTCTCTTTATTTGGAACGCCACTTCCCTTTGCGATTTCGGCTGCTTGTTTCAGTAGCACCGCTGCCGGCGGACTTTTGACCTCAAAGGTGAAGCTTTTGTCCTTATAGACGGTTATTACAACCGGCACAATTGTTCCGTTAAGCTCCTTGGTTCGTTCGTTGAACTGTGAGACAAACTGACCTATGTTAACGCCGCGTTGACCTAATGCCGGCCCCACTGGTGGCGCCGGTGTCGCCTGTCCGCCAGGGGCCTGCAATTTAATCTTTGCTACTACTTCTTTCGCCACTCTTCACCTTCATATCGTATCGTATATCGCCTTACACAATACGCAATGCGAATTCATAACTTTTCAATTTGCCAATACTCTATATCCAGCGGCGTACTTCGGCCAAATATCGGAACAATTACCTTCACAAGCCCACGCTCGGTATCGATCGAATCGACCGTACCTTCATAGTTCTCAAAGGCACCTTCTTGTATCTTAATCATATCACCTTTCTCAAACTCAACCTTGATGCTCGGGGCCCCCTCAGGCCTTTCAGCCTCTAAAAGCATCTTGGCTACATCCGTATCCCGCATCGGTGTTGGAATTCCTTCTGTGCCGATTAAATCTCCCACGTCAGAGGTTTCCTTAATCATAAACCAGACCTTCTCCGAGACCCGTCCATCCTCGCACGGCTCCAGCTCCATAAAAACATAGCCGGGATAAAGTTTCCGTTTATGGACTGTTTGCTTGTGACCACGGATACGCTTAACCTGCTCAACAGGAACCTCTATCCTGCCAACAACATCACTCAAGCCCTCCCTCTTTACTTTCTGCAAAAGAGCCTCTTTGACCTGTGTTTCTTTATTCGCCGCAACTCGCAAAACGTACCACCGCATATCAACGCCTCTAAATTACGAACCAATTAAATGCCAATAACTTCGTTAAAAAAGAGCTTAAAGCTGAAATCTGTCACTCCAAGAAGTGCAGCCATAATAATCACGACCACAATAACGATAAATGTCGAAACCGCTATTTCCTTTCTACTCGACCAGCTAACCTTTTTCATCTCGCCTTCAGCGGCAATCATAAAATCCGCAACTGAAGCTTTATTTATCAACCAGAAGAACAAGATGCATAAGGCAACAAGCAAGCCGGCAGGCACCATAGTTTCAACCCACAATCCCAGATCAGTAGCCTGCAATTTCCTATAAAGCTGCAAACAGCCTAATCCCGCAATTATTGCTACGCCGAAAGCACTACAAAGTCTTGTGTATTTGCCCTGGCCGCGCTTATAAATATCAAATAACATAATATACAAACCCTTGCTGATTGATAACTCAATAATCAATCAATACAAGCAGGCCAGGAGGGAATCGAACCCCCAACCTTCGGTTTTGGAGACCGACGCTCTGCCAATTGAGCTACTGGCCTAATTTTCGTCTTATTGTCACCGCAAGGCCGGGACCGTTCTATTTACGCCGTATCTTATGAATAGTGTGCTTACGTTCGTTTTTACAAAATTTTTTTAGCTCTAATTTCGGCATACCCTCTGCCACGCTAACACTCGTGCGGTAGTTTCTGTGGCCGCACTGCTTACACTCAAGCCAGACATACTCCCTTTTGCTCTTCTTTTTAGCCATAAAGCCCGTTCCGGCCAAGCAAGCTCGCTCACTTGAAAAACACTTCCTTGCCCCTCAGATGCTCAATAGACTACACTTCAACCGATGCGAGCATCTTTGCCTTCGACACTCGTGGAGTTCGACGGTTATTTAGAGGAGTTCCCATCTTGCAGTAACTCGCAAAATGGGGCCCCGGATGCTTATTCAAGGATCTTGGTCACTACGCCGGCGCCAACTGTCCGGCCACCCTCACGAATAGCAAACCGAAGACCCTCCTCCATAGCGATTGGGGAAATAATCTGCACTTCCATCGCTATGTTATCACCCGGCATACACATCTCCGCACTCTTACCTTCCCGGCTCATCAATGCCTGAACCGAACCGGTAACATCGGTTGTTCTGAAATAGAACTGTGGCTTGTAGCCCGCAAAGAACGGTGTATGACGACCACCCTCCTCCTTCGTTAAAACATAGACTTCAGCCTGAAACTTGGTATGGGGAGTGATACTGCCGGGTGCTGCAATAACCTGGCCGCGTTCCAACGCTTTCTTTTCAACGCCGCGCAAAAGCACGCCGATGTTATCGCCGGCTTGGCCTTCATCGAGCGTCTTGTTGAACATCTCTACACCGGTAACAACCGTCTTTCGCGTCTCTTCTGCAAGCCCAACGATTTCAATCTCCTCGCCAACGCGGACTTTGCCGCGATCAATCCGCCCCGTACCGACCGTGCCCCGGCCTTTAATACTGAAAACGTCTTCAACCGGCATAAGAAAGGGCTTGTCCACCTCACGCTCAGGAACCGGGATGTAATCATCAACCGCCTCCATCAGCTCGTCAATACACTTGCACGTTTCGTCACTCTTGCCCTCATCTTTCATTGCTGCTAACGCCGAACCTTTAATAATAGGAATATCATCGCCGGGGAAGTCGTATTTGCTCAACAGTTCGCGTATCTCCAGTTCGACCAATTCGAGCAGTTCAGGGTCATCAACCTGGTCCACCTTGTTCAGGAAGACCACAATCTTGGGCACATTAACCTGGCGGGCAAGAAGGATATGCTCCCGAGTCTGCGGCATAGGGCCATCGCCGGCTGCCACTACTAAAACAGCTCCGTCCATCTGGGCCGCTCCGGTAATCATATTCTTGACATAGTCGGCGTGCCCCGGACAATCAATATGGGCGTAGTGACGCTTATCCGTCTCATACTCTACGTGCGCAGTATTTATCGTGATGCCCCGCTCTTTTTCTTCCGGAGCATTGTCTATCTCTTCAAATTTCTTGATATTACCGCCATGCCTCATGTGAGCCAGACGCATCATGATTGCCACCGTTAGTGTTGTCTTGCCGTGGTCAATATGACCAATCGTCCCAATGTTCACATGTGGTTTTGTGCGCTCAAATACCGCCTTAGCCATCTTAATATTAACCTCCAATGTGTCGTGTTAGTATTTTTTAATCACTTACGAATCCGATTTTCGAAAACCGCTTTGTAACCCTTATAATTAGCCCACAGCCAAGATTACCAATAAATTACCACATACCTCTCGGCTTGAGATACTGACATTTAGCTGCTGATGGGACTTGAACCCATGACCTCGTCCTTACCAAGGACGCGCTCTACCACTGAGCTACAGCAGCGATACCGAATACACTATATATATTAGCTGGTTATATCCGGCAAATCGAGTAACTAAAGGACAGCTCCGCTTAGCTCTCAAGCCATACAAACAATATCTCCCTCTGTTTTTCCTGCCTCGACAAGCCTATACACCGAGCGCAGAAAAACGTACCTACCGCCATTTTTAATAATATAAACAATCAATGATACGAAAATAATACCATGGGTGCAAACAGAAAAAACTTAAAAATGCAAAAAAACTTAGAAAAAACAAAAAAAATTTAGATTTTTTTGCTTTTTTGCAAAAAATCACGTCCACCCACTCGTATCACCACAACATTATCACATAACTGCTCGCCTTGCGAACCAAATCCCGGTTAATTATCAGCTTCTGCAGACTTATCCGCCTTATCCGCTCCTTTGGCTTGGCCAAGGCACTCTGCCCAGCGTTTCAACTGCTCCTGCCACATCGGCCTGCCCTCCGGAAACTCTTTGGTCAGTGCTTCTAACACCGCATTGGGGTCAGTTCCACCGTACGGGTCATTTATATAATTGTCAATTGAGGCTACAACAATATCGTTAGGGTCTAAGTCCTTTTCCGACAAACGATTAGCAACTAAATTGGTCACGCCATCTACATTTGGCCATCTCAAATAAACATCCAGCTACTTAGTTAAAATCCGCTCTTTCTCCTCAGCCGTCTGGGCAGTTTTACGCAACATACCAAAGTACTCTGCCGCCCGTTCAAACTCGCCTCTTTTGCTATAAGACTCGGCCAGTTTCTCTCTAATACCTTTGAGCATTTTTAGCTCATTTCCGCCACCGACGGCCTTTCGCTCCGCTATCTCAAGAAAAGATATCCTCTGCTCATCAGACAGCTTGGCTTTAAAGTTTGGCAGGTCGAATTTACCTATCCATTCGCCCAGAACCGCAGATTCAGAACGTTTAAATATTGTCAGCATCACCTGCCAGGCCAGCTCACTTTCGGCGCTCGAGCCTATCTTATCCACCAACCAAATCAAATCGTCCTTGCCGCCAACTTCACCGGCAAGGTCTGTCACTTTCTTTCTTACTACCATGCTGCTATCATTGACAAAATTTCTCAATATTTCTAGCGCTCCTGCTTTGTCAATGTATATCAGCCCATCTACCGCTGCTTCTCTGACCAAATCTGTTTCGTCTCTTAATGCTTTATCAAATAAAGGCGCAAATCGCCTGGCTGATTCATCCTTGTAAACGCTCTGTGCGCAAAGACCTGCCATTCTTCCGAGCAATTCTCCACGTAAGGCACCATCGGCCTTATCTTCTTCCTGTTTGTACCTTTCAACAAGTTTGCCAAGATATTCATCAACCTCTCCCGATGTCAATCCATCCTGCTCAAGGAGCTTTTTTATAACCTCGGCGCCCTTTTGTGCCTTTTTCGGCTCCTGCTCGGAAAGATATTCGGCTGCCAATTCCAACGTCTGTTTTCTTGTTTCCGGTCGAATCTTGATCCCCGAACCAGGCAAAAAGGCGTAGTAACATGCGCCGCCGAGTGCAGCGAACAACTCCATTCTGACCTCATCGTCTTGTTCAATTTTGAGCTGTCCAAGCAGCCGTTCGGATGAATTCAAGTCCACCATTAAAGACAGTAATTTGGCCGTTTTTAGCCGAACATCCCTGTTCTTGTCCGAAATCAAATTGACCAAAATGGGCCCGAGTTCAGCAGGTAATTTCGATTTTGGCTTTAGCCGGCTTTGATGAACCTTTTCCAACGCCCACAATCTCACTGTCGCCTTCGAATCAGTCAAATACGCAGCCAAAAATTTACCTCTGGCCTCATCGTCATCAATGCCATCGCATATCTTATCCAACGACGATAGGTACAGCTCCTGCCACAAGCCCAATTCCGTTTCCAGTTTGCGTATCCGGGCATCCTGGCGAATCAGCCACTCAATCAGGAATTCTTCTTTGCCTTTGCGTTCGAGTTCATCTCTGATTTGCTTGCGAGTTTCGGCATCTCTACCAATCGGGATGCCCACAGATTTAAGGGCCTTTTCCGCCTCGCCAGTTACTTGCTTATCAGAATCATCGAGCAAATCCATAAGTTTAAATATCACCCCCATATCCGGGCGAAGTTTCAACGCATATATCGCATTTAATCTTGCTCGAACCGGAAGCGACGAGTCTGTTACTATTTCTTCGAGCGATTTTGATATTTGCTCATACTCGAAAATCAAGGTCGCATCAGCAGCCAATTTGGCCCTGGCAAAATCCTCCTCGGTAGTCAGAATCTCAAGCAGCGGCTGGATAAAGTCCCCCTTTTGATTTATGCTTTCCTGTGACGCCCTGGTTTGACTCAATGCCTTACAGACTGCTACTCGTGCGGCGCTGTTTTCAGATTGC
>Ga0114919_10004849_pt1 | contig 10788 bp, 14 predicted proteins | sample BlataG_FD_88682 | JGI IMG/M metagenome (GOLD analysis project Ga0114919, IMG submission 88682) | Deep subsurface microbial communities from Black Sea to uncover new lineages of life (NeLLi) - Black_00105 metaG | ecosystem: Environmental > Aquatic > Marine > Oceanic > Sediment | place: Atlantic...
CAATATCTAATGCCCCATCAAAGTCTGAAAAATATCCTCCACCAGATAAGACCATATAACTTATATCTGATAGGGTGTGGTCATTCATATCTATATCGTCGTCGATAGTATGTCCTGCAACACTCCACTCCAAATTGTTCAATAAGTTATGGTCTATATCAGCAGGTGTGTCTAAATTATCCCAGAAGTCTGAACTATTCACGGTAGGGATTAATGAATAATTTATTGGAGGTTCTGGGATTACTATATTAACAATGCGATCATCTTCCTCCCCAAGTATATTTAATTCCCCTCCCACCAGTGTAAAAAACCCGATAAAAACTGCGAAAAAGATGACCTTTTTGGTCAGATTATCCAACATATTTCCCCCGAATATATCTCATAGGATTAAGGATTCCCCTTTGTGCCTGTTGTTGCCCCATAGCATTTACGGTTACTCCCTGTCCCACCCCGCCCATTGTTTGATGCGATTGAGATACACTTATCATTTCCCTTAAACTCCTTCTCTCCCCACCCATTAATGCTCTCTTATATGCAGAGTGAACAATATCAATAACCTCACGAATCAACATAGGATATTCCTTTCTCTTTTCCTCCGAATCCATCCCCATTTCCTCATACTTCATAAAGACAAGATTATTTATTTCTCTTCCAAAATCATAAACTTTGTAGTTGATTTCTTCGTTTGTATAATCGGATAAAATTGTGTTCCTATTTATATAATTAGCAAGAACTTTCATTATCAGGTGAACCCCGAAATTATTTAAAGCATTACTCTCTGGGTTTGGGTTCTTATCCCATATCAACTGACCTTCTTTAAATGTCACAATATCCCCTCTTAAGACGTGTTCTGCCCTCTCAAGAATATCATTTAATTCCAACTGCCACTTAATAATATCTTCGTTTGCTCTCGCAGAAAACGAAGAATGTTGAGAGTATTGTCTGGGGTCTGCTCTTCCCTGCTGTTGAACATCCCCATAGCTTTTCATTAAGTCCTCTTGCTCAATCTCTTGTGTCGCCTTCTGGATTTCTGCCTGTGAAAATCCTTGCGACTTTAAATCTGCCATATCTGTTTGACTTAAACTCACTCCCATTATAATTCATACCTCTCCTTACCGAATTTTTTTGCAATCTTTCTTTTTAAAAGTTCTGCTTGATTCGGGGATAATTCTCCTTCATTAACATCAAACCTCATACCTTGCAGAACATTTGTTTTTATTGCCTCAAAGTTCTTTTCGATTTTAATCTCTTTATCATAATATTTCATGGTTTTTATTTGTTCCTTCAAGCCCTTTAATTCTAGGTTTAATGACTTTGGGAAAGCCCGACCCATAGAAGATTTACTCTTTTGGAGTTGTTTTACTCTTCCAACATCCCTTTCCATATACCATTCTAATTGTTTTTGAGTATCCATAAAATTTATCTCTTTAATTTAACTCCCCTTCTTATCTCTATGCCAGTTTGAACCCTTTTAAGTAATTTTTGTGCCTGTTGTGTATCTACCTCAACCGCATCTAATCCAACTATCTTCGAGGTGAAGTCAGGTATATATGCCTTTCCGTAAATAAGGTCTGTGAGTTTCTTTTTTCTTTTCTTTCTTTTCTTTCCAAAAGGGAAATAGAAAGCATACACAGGAGGTGTTGGGCTTGTCGGAGTTGAAGGAACAGAAGGCACACTAGGAATGGAGGGAACTGATGGCATGGAAGGAGCAGAAGGTACACTAGGAATTGAGGGAACTGATGGTGTGGAAGGAACAGAAAAAACTGAGGAGTATGATAGAACCCTATTTGAAGAAGGAACTGACGGAAGGGATGGTTGAAAATGCCCTCTTGACTTTGAGATTGAATAAAGAATTGGTGCAAGTGAAGATACTGTTTGGGATGCAAGATACTCTCCTGAAACAACTTTCACCCCGTATTGTGAAATTAATCTTTGTTTTACCGCTTGGGTCTTTACAATATCTGGAACTCCTGTCGGAACTGGCTTAACTCTCCCTGCCTTTATGTAAGTGATTATTTCTCCCTTTTTAGTTACTCTTACGCCCTCAAATCCAGTTGCAATTTTCTCCTCTGGAATCAAATCCTGATAAGGCACTCCTTCTTTAACTAAACCTCTCGCAACTGCTGTCTTATACATTAAAGGTTGAAGTTCTCTTGACCTAACCAGAATCCTATCAGTGAATAACCCCCTCCTAATTGTTTCCGCAACCCTACTTTTATAAACAGTTTTTTCAACACCGCCTAGTATCTCTTTTGCGAAATACTTTGAAGGTAGAACTTTTTGTGCAAATCCACTCGCCTCTGGCACTTGCTTATAATAGAACCATTTATTCTGTAAAGGTTGATAATAACCTTTCGGTGCTTTTTGTAACACTTGACCTAATGCAATATTAACCTGCTTTTCACTGCTCATCCCCTTTAAAGTTTCTGCACTTATGGTGAACTCTTTTGAACCCTGCCCCATAGCCCTAACTTGTTCTACTAGTTTCTTAAGGTCTGTCTGTTTCCATCCCGTCGGAATCTTTGCTCTTTTTAAGTATCTGATTGATTCAATATATCTTTTATTTCCATAAACGATTGTTGTTTGTGCAGACTTTCCGCTCCCGATACCAATATAACCGCCATAAACTTCTTGAGGTTTTAGCCTTCTTATCACCTCTGCTTTCGCCAATAGTTTCTTTCCTGTAAGTAATCTTTTCAGAGGTTTCCCAACAGTTAATCTTTGCCAAAGAGTTCTTTGTGCTGGAACTTTAACCCATTCGCCTGATGGCGTTCCATACAAATCCCATAATCCATATTTCCTTCTGAAATGTCCAACCTTTGCAACATCTGGCACACGCACTCTAATTGGAAGTTTATAATGAAAGGTTGTCCTTCCAATATTCATTCTTGACCCAGTTCCCAATACCTTCCCAGTTCTTGCCCCAGAAGTGTATCGGAGATAATTCTTAGCAGACATCCCACCATATTTTAATTTCTCATACGCAACAGATTTATATGGAACTTTCGGAATTTCAGGTCTTGTTGTGCTTTCAATAAGTCTATACTTGTAAGAAAGAGAAGGATCGTAACCTTTATACAATCTGCCTCCTGATAATTTGTGAACTCCAATTTTTCCATACTGAAAGGGTGTTTTTAATATTGGAAGTTTCTGTGCAAGACCTATATAAGTTGCAGTGCCAGAGATTGCAGTAAACCCAATAGCTTTTATTCTCTCTTCTTTCGTAAGTGTTGGGTCACGAATTTTCACGCCAGAGTATGCAGTAAGTCCTGCACCCCCTCCAATTATAGCCCAACTTCCAACCTTTGTTGCCTGAACCTTTGCCATAATTGGTGTTGCAACTTTAAGTGCAATCACACTCCCTACAACTGCTTCTGCACCTTTCACTGCACCACCGTAAGTTTGAGGAGTTATAAATTGCCCTATCTTTGCATAAAGAATCTTTGCACTTCCCGTCCATGTCGAAACCCTTGCTGTTTCAAGTTCGTATTGTTTTTGTAGTTCCTTATATTCTTTTGATTCTTGATACCTTTTAATAGCCTCTTCCCCTTCAATTTCTCCATCATAGATTTTCTGCAAATACATACTTTCAAATAATTTCTGATTTCTCTTGTCCAAAGCAGGTCTGACTTTTTCTTCTCTACTTTTCAAAACAGCATCAATTATTCCTTGATATTGTTCATCTAATTTGCCGTACTTTATATAAGATATTTTTCCTGACCTATCAATCTGTGGAATCTTTAACCCAATTTCTTTTTGCCCGATTTTACTTTCACCCAAAAATGCCCACTGTGTTTTCGCACCCAAAACAACTGATTTCGCCCCAGAGTATTGATACATAAACTTTGCTTGTCTTTTACCAAAATCTTTTATCTCTCCAACAATTTCTTGTGCGGTATCACTCTTTTTATATTCCTTCAGACCTGCTTTTGTAAGTTCAGGAGAACCAATAAAAAAGAATTTGGTTGGTTTTTCCTTAATATAACTCCACCCTTCCTTAAACCCCTCAACCGTCTTATCGTATGCCTTCTTTTCCCATCTTGTATCTGTTGGATATTTATATTCCGCAAGAATTTCCTCTGGGGTTTCCTCTGGAGGAGGAGGTAATTCTGTTTGTGGAACTTTGGTCATCGTAACTTCCCCAAACTCTGTATAAGATTTATCCCCTTTTTCATAGATTTGGGATGTTGATGGAAATGTAATTTTTTTCCCGCCGATATTTACAGTTTCCTGAAAACTCATTTTCCCTAACTTCGATTCAACCCTTCCCTTCACAGCGATCGGTTTTTGCGTTGCAATCAAAGTCCATTTCTTTGCCCCAGTATCAACGTAGGTTTTTCTTATTTGAACTTTCCCGTCCTTATATTCTGTTATTATATGAATGTCCTCTTTATTTGCCTCGTCTAATATTTTCTGATTTGCTTTTGTCTTCTCCATCGCCTCCCTCTTTGCCTCTTGTCGTGCCATCCGATAATCAACCTTGCCACTAACCCAATTTTGCACATCACCGTATTCATGCCCTTTAATTAAATAACTCCCTTTTGCATTCTGCCAGTAGCCGATATAATAATCATATTTATCCATTTTATCGTCATATCCCTTCAATGCTCTTTTATAACTTTCACGATTACTTTCCCGACTTTTATATTTTGAATTTTGACCGTCCCACCAAATCCTATGTTCCAACCTATCTTTTTTCGCATCTTTAATTTTCTTCTTATATTGATCAATCATTTCATTTGCCCTTAAAAGATTCTTGTCAATTTTTTCCTGTTTCTCTTTTCGCAGTTGAGTTGGTGTTACGAAAGCAGGTTGAAACTTTGCGGGAACAGTTTTATATTTTGTTTCGTATTCATCAATAGAAGTAACTCCAACAAATTTCTTTCCCTCTATGGCAACCCCTTCTTCCCACTCTTTTTGTAATCTCGCCCTCTCTTTTTCTACTTCCCTTCGCCTTACTATCCTTTGAGTCCTCGTAACTCTGCTCCCCTGAACTTGTGCAACTTGCTCACCTAGTTTCGCCATACATAACCCATACATAACAAACTATTTAAATTATTCGGTTTCAATACTCTTATGCCCCCAAAGAAAGATGTTGATGGTATGATTAATGCCGAAAGTGAGGCGTGGAATGTTGCCAAAGGATTCACCATGCTTAAGGTTCTAAAACCTATGGTTGATTTAGATAAATATGAAAACATTGCACAGTTCGGAACTGTTGAAATGGATGAACAAATCCCAATCGCAAATCCAGACATCGCACAGAGGAGGGTGCAGGGATTGAAAAGATTGCTTACGACCCTTCGCCAGTTAATCGGTAACGTGCAGTTTGCTTTTAAGAAAGGCGATAGGGATAGAATCGCAACACACCTTACAACAATCGATACCGTCGATAATGTGTTTGATGGTGTCTTTGACGTTAAGAAAAACATGGTTACTCATGAGGAAGAATTTATAATCAATGAAGCACATTTCACCCTCTGTTTCAAGACCCTGCAAAAGATTAAAGATGAAGTGAACAAACAATTAAATAGTGCGGGTCTGATTTTTAAAGAGGGAAGTGAACTGGATTTAGACAAGCTGATGGATGAGATCGTGCAAGGAGGTTGAATGGAAAAGAAATCAAAATGCGAAGATAACTTAATCAATGAAAATAATTTAATCAAGGGGAGAAAATGGGAAAGTTATTGATTTGGTCTATGAAAAGAATGGTGGACATGATTGTCGCTATCTTAAGAAATAAGTTTGATGCCCAGATTTATATAGAAGGAAAAAGGGGTTTGGGTAAAAGCACGTTGGCTTATGAACTGGCATGGCTTACCGCATTAAGATTCAAGAAACTTGCAAAAGAAATTCCAGAACTCGAAGGCAAATATACTTTCAAACCGAAGAGAGATTTGTTATACAAAAGAGATAAGGTGATTGACTTCTTTGAAGATTGGAATCGGATTGCGATTGCAGATGAGTTTATCAACACCGCTTTCAATCGTGACTTCTATCAAGAAGAACAAAAAACTTTAATTAAAATTATTAACATGAATCGTGACCACTGCAATTTATTTATCGGTTGCGTTCCGCAATTTCAAACTCTCGACACGCAAATAAAAAATCTTTGTAAGATTAGACTCACAGTTATCCGTCGTGGAATAGCAGTTCTCCAAACTCCGAACCATACGATTTACATAAAAGATATTTGGGATGCGACGACGAATGAAAAAATTGAAAGAGAATGGATAAAAAAAGGATTAACAAAACCACGCTACACAAATATATCGACGGTAAGGGGCGTTATAAAGTTCCCAGACCTCTCACCTCCTCACAGAGAAAAATATGAAAAAGTTAAAATCGAAGAGAGAACAATCTTGCAGAGGGAGAGGAAAGAAAAAGAAGTGGTGAAGCTATCTCCCGTCGATGATGCGATTGAAAGGTTGTTGGATAACCGAATAAAAAATGGTTCGGTGATTGAAGGATTAGCATACGCCCACGATATTCCTATTGATAGTTTTAAAAAAAGAATAACAGCTAAACTCTCAAAGATGGGAAAGCCACATCATTTAGGAGAATATTTCTGGGAAGGAAGAAGGAGAAAAGAAATACAAGAGGAGAGGGAGAGAAAGAAAATGGAATTAAAACAACTGCAACAGATGGTGAAGGTATCTTAAAATGACACACGAATACACGCTAGTGTGTATATGCTCAAACTTGTTAGCAAAGCGAGGAACTTCCTATCAAAGCGCAGAATGTTTAGCGTTTGAGACCCTTCAAGAAAAATTAAAATCTAGTTCTAATCCAGAAAAAAAATTCAGCCAAAGGGGTTCGGACTAATGGGGATTAGTTCCGTAGTAGATTTTGCCCAAGAAACTGTTTTCACAGAGTTCAAAAATCATTTGATTAGACAGCAATTATCAGACAAAACTATCAAAGATTACCTGCACTATCACTCCAAATTTATTGTAACATTCCAGAGCAAACCTTTCAATCAGGCAACAGTAAATGCCTTCCTTGACCGATGGAATTGTATCCCAAGTCGAGCCTATCTTAAGCAGGTTCTTTCCTTCACAAAAAATAAAGAGATTGAAATTCCTAAGCTCACAGGGAGAAAACCCCGCAAGATTCCCCACATAATAAGCGAGGATGAAAAGGAAAAGATTGCGACTTATATGTTTAACTGGGATTTGAGGTTCGGGATTATGTTTGAACTCACTCTCCAATGCGGTCTGCGAATGGGTGAACTACTAGGCATTACTGCCTTTGATTTTGATTGGGAAACATGGATCGCTGATAAGGATAAACCTTGCAGGTTAAAGATAAGGGGAAAGGGAGGCAAAGAAAGATGGGTTGTTTTCAATTCAAACCTAATGAAAGCAATTCACCAATACATCAATACCGTTACATTGGACGAGGAACAGAACTTCTTTATGTTAAAGAAATCCCGATGGAACACAGTGTGGAGAAAGTCTTGCATGGAAGCCATTGGAAAAACCTATAAATTACACGAAATAAGGCACACCACAGCGACAGATTGGTATAAGGATGGGAAAGACATCATAAACATTAAAAATCGCTTAGGACACGCTTCTGTAAGCTCCACACAGCTGTATATCAACCCAGATGCAGAAGATGAGATTAAAGCGTGGGAGAAAGAGATTGCATGATGAGGCGACCGTGCAGGGTTTGTGATGAAAAGTTTATGCCTTATTCTAGGTCACACAAAATTTGTGATATGTGCAGAACCAAAATATCAGAAAAGAGGGTGAAAAATTCAAGGTTAAGAAAAAGAAAGGGAGTGTAGTGCCTAGTTTTAGATAGGAAATTACATCCCCCTTATAAAAAATAATGATTTTATTTATAGTTTTGGATACATCAGATAACCTTGCTAATCCTCAACCCATCAACCTCTATTTTCTTTGTCGGGTCACGGACACGCACCTTGTTAAATTGCAACTTCTTTCCAATCAATTCCTTTGGATGCGAAACATTTGCGTTCTTAACAAATGCAGAATTTGTTTTGTTCAGGTCAAACTTAAATTCATCATCACCATACTTAAGAGATAACCTTACAACCTTAATGTCACTTTGATTCGTATCTTCGGTAACTCCTGTTACCTCAAAAGAATCCTCTGCATTCTTAACATCTTCTGCTTTAAGAAATTTCCCGCTGATGTAATTATCCCATCCTCCGACTTCTTTGCTTTGCGTTTCTTTTGGTTCATACTTTTCTAAACTTTTCGTTTCTGTTTCGTTTGGCATTTTTCAATACCTCCTTTCAATCGATTATGTTTGTGAAGTTAATCTTTGAAATATTTAACTCTTGTGATTTGACACTCTCCTGTATCAACTGCCTGTCCGCCCACCAACTCGTATCGTTGAAGTGAAAAAAGTAAATCCTATCATCTTTCACTTCTGTGCAATCGCAGTGAACCTGCCCTTTCATCTGCTCCCTCGCACCATAAACCATTGCATTTTTGATGCAATCGTTTTGGCTACTCTTAAGCATAATCATCATGCTTATGCAAGTGTAAATAACTATAACTATTAATGCAACATACAATAAATTAAAAAATAACTTTTTAATGTTTATCATCGGTTTCTATCTCCATGTTTTATCAACATTGTTTTCCGAATCTCCGCAGTTCTAATGCGACCTCTTGTAAGTTCTTGCTCATGTTTAAGGTGTTCTGATTGCCTTTTATATTCCAACTCATCCATACGAAGTTTATGACTAACCGCCTCGCACTCCGTTCGCATTTCGATTATTGTCTTGTTCTCAAGAAACTCCTGCGATGGTTCATTTGTCTTTTTCTTCGGCATCGTCACCCTCGATAAGTTTCTCTAGGAAATCACCAATCCTCTGCAACTGATATAATTTCTCAACACGATAGACTCCATTGTTCTGTAACCTTTCAACTTGCGTTTCAATTTCCTTCAACCTTGCAATAGTTTCCTCTGATGGTTTCTCTTCTTTTGGAACTGGCTTTTCAGTTGGCTTTTCATCATCTTCAATCGCATCTCCTTCTGTAAGTTCCTTCAAGTCCTCATCCACTTCATCCTCTTCAGGTTCTGGTTCTGGTTCTACCTTTGCCTTAGACTTCTGGGAGAGTTTGGAGATTACTTTCTCTAATTCTTTGCTCATCTTTTATTAAACCTCCTTTCATTTTTCTAATCTTTCGATAAATATAAGCAATTTCATCTACCTTGTTTGGTAAGTGACCGTGCAAGGTGAGTTTCTTCCGGACATCTCCGTCAGACATATCCAAATCATTTGCCTTTAAACACCACTGAACAATATCTTCATCATATTTCCGCCTAAATATTTTATACTTAATCCAAAGTTTAACATTCCCACCCGACCTCTTAACCGCCCAGATGATAATGTAACCGAACCATGCGATAAGCCCAAGAACCACAACCCCTGTGATAACTGGGGTCAGGGTGTCACTTACGAAACTCATTTGTTATAATTTCCTGTGCTTCATGCAAAAGGAAACCCTCCATTGTTTTATTCAAATTAAGGTCATTCTGGGTAATCAGAAAAGACAGATATTTTGATTCAAAAATTAAAAGTTCAATACACGCTTTATTTTTTATCTTTTCTTTTTGTAATTGATAACTTGTTCCAACCGCAATCGCTAAGGTAAATATTGCCATTACGAAAAACATAATCTGAAAAAACCCAACGGTTTTTTCCCAATCTTCATGACTTCTTTTTTTCATTGTTTCACCTCATTCGCCATGTTTGAACCCCCACAACAAAGGAATCAACGCCCCAGCAACAGGAACTAACTCCCCTCCCTGTTTGCTCTCTCTTTGCAGGATTGTATCTACCTGTCCGATTAACTGCCCCATTGTTTCGACTACTTTTGAGAACTGGTAAAAGATAATAACCATTGATACTGCAATCACTAGGAAAAAAACAGCATAGCCAATAACAACTCCCCACTTTTCCCAAAAGTTTTTATTCATTAATCTCTGTTCGAGTAATCTATCTGTGGCTAATCTTGCCAGTCGAACATCCTGTTGAATATATTTCACCCCTGCTTTCTGGAATTTTTCATCTAAATCTTCAAGTGCAAAATTAATCCATTCCCCATCAGATCTCTGCCAGTGCCAGAACTCTCCATTTGCAGATTGGATTTGTGCGGGTTGAATATATTTCTTTATCCCCTTACAATACCATAATCTATCACCTGCCTTCCCCATCGGAATCTCCTTTGCTTTATACATTCCGATTCTAGTCGGTCTGTTCCCCACCAGAGCATATAAAGGAATCGTATATCTGAACTTCTTTTTATTCATAAAATAATAAACCAAAAAACCAACCAAACCAATAATAAGCAAACAGATTAAACCTAACGCAAGAACATTCCCGACATCGCCCAGACCAATATCGAACTTACTTAAACCTAACGCACCCAATGGATTTAAATCAGAAGGTGCAACCATGTATATTCTCCTCTATTAACATATCTTTAGCTGTTTTTCTAATTGATTTCACTACATTCTGTTGCATATTTCTAACTTTTGCCATGCAAGAATCATTAAAATAAACATTCCAACAATTAATGTGAAAATAAGATTCTTGAAGGATTTTGTTCTTTTCATAAGTTCCCAAACAAACAAATTTTTCCTCGAAAATTTTTATCGTTCTCAAACACTTATAGCAAGTTTGGTATTCGTATTTTTTTGATTTCTTTTCCATTGTCACCCTATAATCCATCGCACTATTGAATACATCGCCCAAAGGATGCACCCTACGAGGATTATTTTTTCATAGACTTCTGTGAATAC
>Ga0114919_10004850_pt1 | contig 10786 bp, 17 predicted proteins | sample BlataG_FD_88682 | JGI IMG/M metagenome (GOLD analysis project Ga0114919, IMG submission 88682) | Deep subsurface microbial communities from Black Sea to uncover new lineages of life (NeLLi) - Black_00105 metaG | ecosystem: Environmental > Aquatic > Marine > Oceanic > Sediment | place: Atlantic...
AGTAGACATACCAGCTTTTTTAAGTATCTTTTTTCGTTCATCTAATGTAAGGTTTCCCCATTCAGTAGATAATTGTTCAGCAGTATTTTTGTCAACATATACATCAAAGTTCTTCTCAAGTGCTTTAGTCCTCATATCTGACCTCCCTAATATCGTGGCATAGCACCTATCTTAATTCTGAATAATGTCCATACGCCATAAAGACACACAAAAGGAACAAAGATTAAACAGACAACCTTCTCCCACCATTTCATTTCCTTGAACTCGTCCGTCGTGTTCTCCACTTATTTATTCCGCCTTCTAGCTCTGCCCGTTCTTAAAAGTTTTGTTGAAGTAGCTCCGCCAATATTTAAAGCAACTCGAATAAGGTTTTCGTATTCACTGTCTCTCGCTGGACGATGCCACTCTTTTTGATACAATCTATCAACTTTGACTCTCAGCTTCTTATTGTCAATAAGTTTATCAATAACTTTCGCCTTCTCAACATTGGAAACTTTTCTTTCATAAAAGTTATTGCCTAACTCTTTTGCTATTTCATCATCAATAACATCTTGAGGCTCGTCTCCCCAGTAAATATGTTTTCTAGCGTTCGCTAACATCCATCCCATTTCATCCCCCTTATTGCCAACTAATATCTCTCCAATCACCATATTGAACAGGAGGAGGATTTTCCGTAACAGGTCTCTTCCCCTTTTCATTTTTGCTAGTCATTCCCAAAACATTCTTTAAAACCATATCATATTCCGCATCCGTGGCAGGTCGTTTAAACGTCTTCAAATATTCTTTGTTAATCTCTCTTCTAAGTTTAGGATCAGTTTTCATTCTAATATAGGCTTCTTCTTGACCAATAAGGGGAAATTCCTTTTCATCCAATCCCATTATCTTTCTTGCTTTGTCCCGAATTATTTCATCGGGTGTTTTTCGCTCATTCCAGTTACCTTTTTCGGGATCTTGTATTATTTCCATGTCCAAACCCCCTGTTTTACCTTTTTAGCCCCTAACCCTGTTAAATCAACGCTTCAGAATGAATGCCATCCATACTTTTTACCCCTGCCGTGTGTGGTTGGTATGCCAGCAACCAAAAACGCCCAAAAACGCAATTTAAAGCGTTTCAAGCTAATTCAACCCTAAAACCCCCTTTAAAAGAGCCTTATATTTAGCATCATCCATGCTCTGCAACTGATTAACCTTATTTTTTAGCGATTTGTTCGTCACCATCTTCTCGAGCATATCACCTTTCTTGACTTTTGAAATATAATGCTGACGATAATCCTTTCCCCATTTTTCCATAAGAAAAAAATCAACAACTTCCTCCGGTGTATTTCCCCAAACAGACATTATTTCTCCTTTCTTAACCTTTTAGCCAAATCTTCCCAATGACTTCCAGGTTCTATAGTTTTTTCCTGAGCTCGACCCTCAGGTATTTTTTCTACCCAACTTTCAACAGGACCAGATCTTCTAGACATGTCCCTTGCTGGTTCCGGATGAGGGTGAGAAGCCTTTCCAACATAAAATTTATCACCCATTCTATTTTTAGGATCTTCGCCTGAAAAGTATCTACCTCCTATCAATTCCCTAAAACCCGCAGCTTCTTCTGGTCCTCTACCTAGATCATGTTTACGTCGTTTTTCATTGATAATAACGATAAGATCATTTATGTCGTCAGCAACCGCAATAGGAGCTATAGATCTTCCATCACCAACATTAAAGTCGTCCACCATATAATCAAACAACCAAAAAGCTCCTTTCTTCTTTGTCCTGTCATGCAGAGGTGTACCCCATACTCTCAAAATGTAGAAATCGTCATCGTCATATTCTTGCCAAACCACTTCACCTAAAGCTTCCACATTCTTCTGAAACGTAGTCATAACTTTCCTCCTAAACTTTATTTAGCACTCGATTATAATACTCTGAGATTTCCGCTATGTTACTCTCCAAGTTGTCGCTGAACCTAAATCCTAACCTTTGAATCATATCTGTCGACACCTGATAGTTTCTGTTCTCTATGTCTACCTCATCCACTATCTCCAAATTGGCATTGTTCATTCCAGCAGCTAATTCCGCTATTGTTCTCTTAGTACAATTTCTGCTAACTACATTAAATAATCCCCCAGTAACTTTGCTGGTAGAAAAGAAAGCCAGTGCAGAAACAGCGTCCCCAATATAAGTAATCGGTCTCATAACATTAGGCTGGAAAATTTTAATCTTCCCTGTAGTTGCTTCTCTTACCAATGTATGCACCAGCAAGTCATCCCTCATGTTAGAACTAACTCCATACAGAGTTCCAAATCTTAAGACAACATTCTTATGACTAGCTTCTCGTATCATTTTTTCTGCCTGTAACTTCTGAATAAAATACTCATGTTTAGGAGTAGTAACAGTGTTTTCAGTAACAACTTGAACACCGTCATAGGAACCCAACACACTAGTAAATATCACTCTTTTATTACAACTCAATACGTTCTCGGTTCCAAATATATGAACATTCCTTGCCATAATAGGATTATCATCCACAGATTTTAATCCAACAAAGCCAGCCATATGAATAATAATATCTACATCATAAGCTCTGTCCCTCAGATATTCTTTGTCTAGAATATCATCACCTAATACTTTGTCGAACTCGACAACTTTAAATCCGTTCTCAATCAGGTGTGGACAAAGCCTCGTCCCGATGTATCCCCTCGACCCCGTCACCATTATCTTCACCATTTTTCCTCCGATATTCTTTTATTCTAATTATAACTATCGTAATAACTACAGCCATTGGAATCAAATAATAAAAGAAAAAGTTGTAAGACATTGCTACAGCAGCAACCAGGACAGAAATTATCATAACTGGCATTTTATTCTTTTTAGCGTAATTCCATATTATCCAATATATCCCATATCCAGCAACACCAAACAAGAAAATTAATCGCAAACTCATATTAGTGTCAGTAAATCCATCATATGCCCAATCTAATTCCTGAGCTCCATTAACATACTCAGCAATAAAACCAAATCTCCAAATACCAATTCCTATAATTGCTAGAGCAGCAATTATTTCATAAAGAAGCTTGGATCGTTTCATATCTTGTTATCTCCCTCCTAAATGGATCTTCATCGCTTACTAGAAAATAGTAAACATTTCTGTCAGGATTCGCTTCGACTATATCCTCAAGTAGTTCCCAATAATAGTATTTCTTCTCTTTCTTTGTCTCATAAGGATTATCAAAATAAGGAGTAACAACTCCATACTCATCATTTATCCAATCCCTATATTTTTCTCCAATATTCCCAATTCCTGGAAGGTCGACATCTTCACTGTATCTACTAATATTTAATGGAACCATTTCCTTATTATATTTGTCATTATACATAATCAACATAGTTTGTTCTCTTCCGGAAATAGATCCTAATACAACTTCGTCAGAAACCTTCATTCTGCACAAGTTAACTACAATAGATCTATCTTCTATAGTACCAAAACTTGCATAAGTTTCTTCAGCCGAATGATGTTTATCTAATGTTCTTCCAATGTCATAATTCAAAGGTAATGTCAATAATAATACCATCGAACCAGCAAAAATAATATATGGAGGAATTTTTATCTTACTAACTCCCAATCCAGCCGCTACTGCAAGGAAGGGAACAGCTAACATTAAATGAACACTTGTCAATCCAAGAACACATCCGAAATAGTATATAACAGGAATAACAACCATCGCCAGCAACAATTTAGATTTTCTGTAGTCCTTAAAATACACAAACATAGGTATCAACGATAGTCCAAATGCTACAGAAAATAGAGACAAACTTATCCATATCTTTTCAGGTATCTCCCAAGCTGGAAGATTCAACCACCATTGAGTATTATCCGCTAGGGTTCCTACCATGTACTGCATTACTCCAAAAGAACTACCATCTATCGTTGATAAACTGTCTCTTACAAATGATGTCACAACAACATAAGCATACATTAGAACAGCAATAATAATAGACCATTTCCAATATGCTCTTAACTCCTTGTTGATTACAAACATCGCTAAAGCAGCAGGAGCAGCCATAATATGCATAGACAGAGTTAATCCGGCAAATATAGCAGCAAGTCTATATCTCCCATAAATCATAAAAACATAAGACAAAGTAACAACCATTGCGGTCAAAGCATAAACTTCAACTATTATACTCTGCATCAAGAAAACATTTGCTCCAGCTAGAGTAGCAGTTGCAACGAATGGAGCCCACTTATTAATCGTCTGTTTTCTAACCGCATAGAACACCGCAATACAAGTAATAATAGATGGTATCGTTGAAAGCATCAGAGCCATTGTAAAGGCTTCATCACCAAAAGGTATTCTAATTATTCCATATGCCAGCATCGCAAATAGTGGGAAACCTGGAAAGTGGGTAGTAGTTCCATTCTCGGCAGCATACAAAAAGTCACCCAGATCGCAGTCAAATCCTGCCCAACTCCATCCAGTTTGAGTACACATGACGTAGATGGTTCCGATTACGACAAAAAGCGTTACCTCCTTCCAGTATTTTGCATTCGCAATAGCGTTAATCATGATTCCTCGACTCTCCTAATTTTCTCCTCCAATATCCTTCCTCCTTTCATGTTCCCATGTTAACAAGACTTCCCAATCTTCCTCTGAATAAACTTTAAGTTAGTTAACCTCTTTTTCCTTCCAATACGCCCGATAAAATAAGTATCCAGTTATTAAAAGTCCAAGTAAGGCCAACGGTATCAACCAATAGTCTCCAGAAATGATGAAAGGCATAAACAATACTCCTAACAATATACCTATTATCAATCCATAAGGTGGACCATATATTGAACCATGTTCTTCTTTCACAACTCGTTTACCATTCATGATAATTTTATTCCATATCCAGGAAAGTCTTCTTTTGAAAGCTTTCGTTCTGACATGTTCTATTTCTTCAAACTTCATACCACTTATTACCCCAACTAAAACAAAGAAGTATGGAGCCATACCATTGAATCTCCAAATATAACAATCACCCATTGAAAGCAAGAATATCATTAAAACCAAATGATTCAAAAGACCATGTGTTTTCCAGAAACAATAACCTATGATCCATAACCAAGCAAGTCCAGCAAGTATTCCGAATTCATAACCAATTATTATAGGGACATTATGAATAACATTACTAGCCTCACCATTGAATCCATACTGAAAACCATTCCCCCATAATGCCATATCTCCAAAAGCTATTTCATAATTATCAAATCTCTTGTCAAAACCATTACCTATTTTGTTCCAAACTCCTTCACTAGAACCAAACAACGAATTAAATCCTACTAACAAGCTACACAATAAAATAACTGCTATTAATTGAGAAACGACCACTTTCCAACCAACATTGAATCTCCGTCTATAAAGTATATAAACTCCAACAATAGCCAATGAAAATACTGCCACCCAACTTCCAGTAAAGTATATCGCCAACAATGGTAAGAATATTAACCATCTAAGTCTTCCTCTATAGAATAAAACAGAAAATGCTAGGAAAGACGCAATAGCATCAGGATTATGTGTTAATCCAGAAACTCTACTACCATTTTCAGCAAATACGTTAACGTCGAAGAAACCTTCAACGACGCATACTACGGAATGAATAATAGAAGCAAGGAATACTAGCATAAAAACTTTAGTGCCTAACTCCTTACCAATCAAGTACACGAGAAACATAAAACACATGTAAAGGATATAAAAAGTATGCAAACCAATGTCGTCAGTGACAAATAAAGCTGTTAATGAAGATCCAATAATAACCAATAAAGGTATCCATACAAATTTGTCTCCCATCTCTATTTTATCATATCCTTGCGACTTCTTATGAAATAGTACCATAATAAGGGAAATCGCAAACAGCCCATTAGCCAACAAAGACGTATAATTAAACCAAGCCCTAGTATGAATCATAACAATAACTAGTCCGAGAGCCATACAGGCTCCAGCTATTTCAACAGTGTACTTAGAATAGTTTTGCTTAATATTCTCAGGCTTTAACAAATTCTTCTTCCTTCTTTATCATATTTTTAGAAGGCGTCCCAACAAATATCTGATAGGCTTCAATCTTTTTATTCAAAAAGCTCCCTGCTCCCAATACTGCATAGTCTTCCAACTCAGCATTAGGGATCACCACACAGTTAGCTCCAATAAATGAGTAATTCCCCATTTTAAATCCAACTTGACTAACATATTGTTCTTCATCCGGAGCACAAGCAGAAAAGCTCTTTCTGTGTATTCCGTCCGTATGTCTATTCGTAGACGCATAAATACTACTATTTGCGCTTATACACGCCCTGTCGCCTATTTCCATAAAAGGCTTACTGTTTAGTACCACATTACTAGCAATATGCGCCTCACGGCCAATCTGAAGCGTTCCACCGCTAATTATGGTAACATTAGTGTCTACATGTGCTCCATTACCAATAAATACATTAGAAGGATCTGGGAAAATAGTTACTCCTCTGTCAATGAACACATCCTGTCCCATATATCCCAATTTCGTTTTCCAGTATATTCCTCTGAGCACAAAACCAATTCTTCCTCTAGGCCAATCCGTAACAACAAACTCAATCACTTGATCCAACAAGGGTATCCTACAAGGAATTGTCCCCACAAGATAAATAAGAGTAGTCATCCAACTGACAAAGACATCCAACCAATTAGGAGCCACATGTTTATCAATGTAACTCTTCTTTCTACCTCTGGCAACATATTCTTTAGAGTATAAGGACAGTCCCATATTGCCTCCTAATTATCTGTAAGGATATCCCGTATAATAATGTTTGCACATTTTAATTCTTAAAAGGAGCTTGCCAAGAATCATAATCATCTTTAGGCGGTATCTCGAGATCAGATCTCCTCTCGCCTCCAAGTCTAGAGTATCCTTCAAGTATTCTAGGACTCATCGGAGCATTTTCCTCATCCCAATAAGGTGCAAGTCCTTTATCTAACAAATCATACTTGCTTTCCTTAATAACCCATATATGTGGATATTTAGCCATCGTATTCAACATACCCCTCACAACAACAGGTTTCAATTGTAGATAGTCAGAGATTTCGTCTAAGCTCTTAGACTCCCCGTCCCGCATGTAATTCAATATTTTATAATCAATATTTTCCTCTTTGAATTCAAGTTCCAATCTTTCAAGTCTTTTCTCACCCTCGCTTGTCAGATACCAAAATTCGCTTCCTTCCATCATAGGCATAATAGACCTCCTAATTCTCCTGCCAGTAAACTGACGGGGTAGGATCAACAAAATCACCCTCATACTCTAAATGCATACCACCAATAGCATCAACAATGGACTCTTGCTCAGTAGCATGATGTTGACCCATATCATACTCTTCAAAACGCCTCAAGTTCATCCTAGCAAGTTCGGTATCCCGCTCTCTCCGTCTATACATCTGTTGAGCAATTTTAATGTCAGCGAATCTGAAAAGGAAAACCGGCAATCTCTGTTTCTCTCCAGTTCTAGTATTAACACTGGTAACTTCCCCAATAGGCTTCGCGTCCAAGGCTATCTTAATTCCTTGCGCCCAAGCCTCACCAGCATACTCTTCGATCAGCTCTCTCAAGTCCGCAAACGCCTCTCGGTCAACAGGCATCTTCACCAAGTCATCACGCATAATCAACCTCCAAAAGTAAAACGCTCTACATCCTTACGCAATCTAAATATGTCAGGCATCTCATGCTCCCAAATAACCAGACACTCCCATCCTCTTTGTTTATAGTAGCTGAGTTTCTTTCTATCGCTTGTCCTGACTTTTGACGGACTTCGACTAAATGTCTTATCATTATATCCACACTTCTCACAGCAATGCCAGCGACAGCCAAACAGTTCAATGATCTTCTTTGCACCGTTATGTCTATAAACGAAGTCCGGATTGTATTTCCCCACATAAAAATCCCCATTGCCTACATACTCCCATTTATGCTCATAACTACGAAACCATCTCTGGAGCAACTTGTCCAATTCTACTTCCGTTTGGGATAACTTGGCCATCTTCCACCTGCCTTTCCAGATACCTCTTTCTGTCAAACACATCGAACTTCAGAGGAATATAATTCTCTGGAGACTCACTTTCCATGTCTTCCATAATCACCACACCACTTTCTACTTCTACCCCATAACCAAGTGTAACTCCGTCATCAATAACCACATGAGGCTTTAACCAAACTCTGTCATTCAAAATTACACCCTTACCAATATGACAGCCACTCTCAATATCAACCTCGTGGCCAATAATACATAGTCCAGCAGTGGTCACATTATCTCCAATGTTCACAAAATTACCAATCCTGGTCCCTTTCCTCAACACAGTATTGTGACCAACATAAACCTCGACTCCAATTCTCACGTCGTCCTCGATCACAACATTGAAACCACATTCGAATGCAGTTCCTAATCTCGCCCTCGGATGTATGTTATTCACTTCTTCATTTCCTTTATCTCAACTGCGGCTCTCTTCAAGTCTCTATAAGAAAGTCTCACAACTTTCTCAGCTAGTTTCGTTCCAGGCTCTATAGACATCCCATCATCAGGAAATGGTCCGAGAATACTCATCTTTTTACCTTTCTTGGCTTTATAGTATAAATAGGTTCTCTGTTCAGGGAAGTTCTCTCCAGACGTTACATTACACATTTTTGCACCTCAAAATCGGCTTTCGCCGTATGTGCCTAAATCCGGTCGCCTACGGTCGCCTTAATTTCGCCCTTGATCAGTCCTCCATCTTAACCAAAACTCGCTAGCAAATTCTGGATTCTCCATTATAGGTCTTTGAAGTTTCAACTTTTCTTCTTCGGTGAGTCCCAATCTTTCAGAAATAGACATTGTTGCCCACATATCTTCTTCAGGTAAATCTGGAACAATCCTAATAAGGCCTCTGTCTGTCAATTCCTGTATCGCCTCTGCAACTTCAGGAGGAGCTCCCGAGATGCGTATCTCCTCTCCTTCAGAGCTTTTCCTCGCCAACGCCGTCAAAGCTTTATTTGTGTTACTTAACCTTTCGAAAGTCATAGATCTATCAGCAATTCGACTAAATGTTTCCCTTATCCTCTCCCAACCTTCAGGAGTTATCCATAAATAAAATCTATCTCTCATACGACTCTCCTATCATTTGAATAATACTCGCCATAAACTCTTCTTTTTATGACCAAATCTCACAGGATCAAAATTACGTTTCTCCATCCGATGACAGAATTCAGTAAAAAGCCTAAATACTAACGTTAATACTGCTATACCACACAATGCAGTAAGAATATAGTCTTTAGCTTCAAAACCTTCCATATAAACTAATATCGAATAAACTATGACTAATATAAAATTTACCCAAAGACATCTCGTCATATACATCTCAAATCTATGCTCACGACGACCCCATTTGAATCCTGTAGTCATTGCCTTTTTCTTTTTCTTATCAGCGTCGTCAAATAAGCTCATGAATCTAACCTTTCAGCCAATTCCTCTAGTTGAGTGCGAAGTTTAGGATCCAACTTGTCGAATTTATCGCTTAAAGACTCAAATCCAATCTCGTTTAGTTTTGCAACAAGTTTATTCCTAGTAATTCTTTCGCAACCGTCCAATCCAAGTTTAAATTTTATTACTTTAACAAGATAACTGACTCTTAAAGTTTCTTTTCCCAACTCTTTAGCAACTTCTTTATCGGTTAGTCCTATTTTAATAAGTTTAGCTACTTCTTTTTCCTCATGAGTCAACCGAGCTGGACCGAATGATCCTATAACCTCTTCAGTTTCAAACTCAGAGACTCTTTGTTTAAGCCTCTCATTTTCTTTCATTAACTCATCTAATTGTTTCCTATATTCGATCAGAAGACTACGATTTACTGATCTAGAAGCAAGATATTCTTCACTCAACTCCCCCTTCTCATTAAGATGCTCAATAAGACTATCCCTATTTGCAAACCATAACAATTTTCTAACTTGACTTCCAGAAACTAGACTAATGTTAGTCTTGGAGTAAATAGCATTAATGTGCCTTTCAATTGTTACGCCTTCAATACAAAGTTTCTGTCCAACTTCTTCATTTGTATATCCTCTGATTACCCAATAAACACATTGCAGCTCTCTAGCACTCAGTTTTTCCCATGCTATATCCATTTCTGGTGAGTAAGGCTCTTTTTCTTTCTTAGTATACTGTTTTCTTTTCTTATCTAATTCCTTCATACAACCTCCTGTTTGTTTTCACCGATTTTCTTCGCAGGATTTCCAGCTACGATTGTCTCTGCAGGAACTGAATCCTTTACCATAGAATTCGCTCCAATTATTGACCACTCTCCTATTTCTACTCCGGGAAGAACTATACATCCCCATCTAACTGTAGTATTGTCATGCATATAAACAGGGGCTACTATCATGAATTGGTCTTTTAATTCTCTCATATTGGAAGCCGCTGCTCTTCTTCCGTCCGGAAACTTGTGATAATGCGTTGCAGAATATATAGCACTATTCGCCCCTATTCCAACACCATTTCCAATGGTTACTCCTCCTCTTCCATTTATTACAACATTGTGAGAAATATGAACGCTCTCTCCAATTTCGATATACGCATCATCATGTCCTATTATTTGACAATAAGCATTTATATGAGTATTACCTCCTATTTTTACTCTGCTAGGTTTCCATATTAACACCCCCACATTAATGAAAACATCAGTTCCCATATATCCTAATTTTCCATACAAACTAATTGACCTAACTACGAATACCTCATCACCAGTTGTAAACTGCTGACCTTTGAAATGAT
>Ga0114919_10004851_pt1 | contig 10786 bp, 11 predicted proteins | sample BlataG_FD_88682 | JGI IMG/M metagenome (GOLD analysis project Ga0114919, IMG submission 88682) | Deep subsurface microbial communities from Black Sea to uncover new lineages of life (NeLLi) - Black_00105 metaG | ecosystem: Environmental > Aquatic > Marine > Oceanic > Sediment | place: Atlantic...
GAGTTCTGCGATCGAGTTTGCCATGTTCACGTACTCCATGTTATTATAATAATATCTATCATCGTGCGTGTTTATAAACAAGCCATCGGAAACATGTAGAGTCACCCCCACTTGCGTGGGGAAGATGTAATAAATATAAGGAATTAAATTTAGAAAATAATTGCTTTAATTCTTTATCTACAGCTTTTTTCTTATAACTCATTCCAATTTAATCCTTTTTTTTATAAATAATCTGTTAGAGATTTATTTTTTATTATTTTAATATCATAATTTAAATAGAGATTTTCAATGGTCTTATAATTAATTTTTTTTAATTTACTAAATTGACTATCCATTTCTTTCAATTTAATATTATGTTTGTAAATTTCTTCTGGAATTTCTTTTTCTCCATATGTTAAAGCCCATTTAATTTTTTTTTCATTCAATTGTTTTAAAAAAGAATGGAAGTTTTCTGTATCAAAATTTTTTAAATATAGGCTATTCTTTTTTATCTCTGCATAAGGTGGATCAAAAAATATGAAGTCCTTTTGAGTTACGGTTTTGAGAGCTTCTTTATAATCTAAATTTAAAAATGAACTTCGTTTAATAAGAGATAGAGTTTGGAAATATTCTTCATAAATCATATTTGGATTCATTCCGTTTCGGCTAAAATGAATGGGAGAATTAAATTCACCTTTAGAATTATAACGAATAAGAGCATTATAACAAGTTCTAGTTAAAAAATAAAAATCTACAGTTTTTTTAAGCTTATTAAACCGATTTCTAACCTTATAATAAAAATTCCTATTTTTAATGAATCTTCTTCTTAAGATTTTATATTCTTTTATTAAATTTATTCCATTTGTCTTAAATTCAAGCCATAATTTGATAAGATTTATATCTATATCATTTACAACTGCTTTTTTTGGATTAAAATCTAAAAATACACTTCCACTACCTAGAAATGGTTCATAATAAATATCGAATTTTTTAGGAAAATAGGAAATTATCTCTTTCGTTAAATATGATTTTGATCCAGACCATCGAATTAATTTTCCCATGAAAAATCTCTCAAAAATTCTTATCTTTTTGGTCATGCTCTTTCAATAATTGTATGTTTATATTTGCGTCTTGTAAATGAACATGTTTTAATCTCCAAGTTGCATCTTCTTCATTTTCTGCTAAAAATTCTATTGAAAAATTTCCAGACGCTTTAAATTTTTTTAATTCTCCTATTATTCTTCCCTCGGTTATATTTCCTTAAATTCTAATAGTTTCATGGTTTTCTCAGGGTTTTTTAGTTTTCTTTCTTTTTAATGGTAAAATCTACCATGAACTCGAGTCACCCCCACTTGCGTGGGGAAGATACTAACTTTTTCTGCCGAAACGACCGTTCGGGCGTCCTCCGAAGAGTTCACAGTTCCAAGCCAAATTCGGCATACATGGTGATTAATGATCATGCCCATTTATAAATGTTAAACCTTGATATTTAACATGATCGCGAAAGAAATCCCCGTCTCTTTAGGGCGGGGATGAATTTCGCCATGTTACAAACGTTTATAAGATATAAAGGATAAGTTCACATACCAGTTAAACTACAAAATAAAACAATGATGGTTTAATAAGGTCACGTTCAATGACGAATTCAAACATTCACGATGTGATCACGAAAACAAAAAACTTACGCCCCGCATTGAGTTATAAATGCGAGTTACAATGCGAAGCGTGTTATGCACGAGATCTTGGTGGAGGACGAATGAGCGTACCATTTTTCGTGAAATTGCTTGACGAGGGGCTTGAACTTGGATTTAACACGGTGTCTTTTGGTGGTGGTGAACCTCTAGAAGAGCTTCCATTATTGAAGAAATGCATCACGGAAGCACGCAATCGTGGGTATGATACTGCGATCACGACGAACGGAAAACGACTCACGCCTAGCATGATTCGTGACTTGGAACGGGTTGGACTTGATTTCTTTCAATTGAGCGTGGGGTTTAATCGATTATCATCGTGGGACATTTTAAACGTCTTGCGAGATGCGGAAGCATCATTCGGAATCAATTTCTTGGTGGATCGAACATACATTGGCATGCTTCCATTATTTCATGACGTGTTCGAGCAACGAGGCGTGTCATACGTGACCTATATTTTACCAAAGTCAATGCGTCCGAAAACGGAGTTCATGAAATTCAATCGGAACGAGATTCTTAAGTATTTTGAAATCCTCACGAAGATAAAGAATGAATCTAAGTTACCATTTGTCGTGGGGTGTGTCACGAACGCCATTGAACATGAAATGGAATGTTTAGGAACTGAAAAGGGCATTACCATATCTCCAACTGGGAAAATATCAACGTGTGCATTTTGTGATACATGGGTACACGTTAATGGGTTGCTCAAAGATGCGATCGTGGAATTGGATGGACATTACACGGGGAAGTGTCTTTGTCTTGACAAGACGCTCGATGTTCAATCATGATTTTAAATTTTAAAATGCGTTTTTTGATCCGCCTTTTCGCACGACCATGAAGAATGTCATGGCAACGCCCGTTTCAAACCCAAACACGAACACATATAACAATTGTTGTGCTAACCGTTCCGTTGCAACGGGTAAGAATAGTATCGCATTCCACCATAATTCCATGTCACTATATGTTGGATCAGTTCCTAGCACGGTAGCAATGGATTTCATGACGAGAGACATGATCGGTAATAACACGGTATTACTTAACAATATAAACGCTGAGAATGATCCGATTGCCTTTGTTGCTAACGTGCGTAATGCTACCCTATTTTCAACAATATTTCGTTCAAAAAACGCAGATCGTCTATCGACAACGGGTATTATGAGAATGGTTATCACGACCGTTAACGTGTTCACGAACAAGAGTGGACCACCAATGGCAACAAAATACCACCAACTAGGTGCGGACGTTGGAATGGTTGCGATAATGGAACCGCTAATTGCTCCGAACGAAAAACTTTCAACTGGGTATCCCATCGAAACGAATGCCATGAAATGAAACAGTTCGTGCATGAATACCCATGCGAATCCAACGAACACGAACAAGGAAAAAAACACGAACCCCGTGAAAAGATTGCGGGTCGCACATGCACTTCCGCCAAGTTTACATTTTTGTTCGAGTCGTAAATTCCGCTTTGGATTTTTCACGATTGGCTTATCATCGAGTTGTGAATTGAAAAAGATGTCATAATGACCGCTTTTAGAACACGACTGCTTACCATTGATATCAAGACACTTTTCGAGTTCATCGATCATCTCTTCGCCTCTCTGTACATATTTCCACGCCATCAATCCATTCACACGAAATGAATGTTTCCCGTTTTTTCTTGATGATCTTGAAAATGATTATTACCGTAATGGTAATGATGGTGACAATGATAGTGATAATTCCAATGGGATGCGTGAGGAATAACCATAACCCCATGAAAATATAATAATTGAAGTGAGGAAGTCCCAATCCAAGCAATAACACGATGGATAATGCAATGAGAAATGCAATGGGAGCGAACTTGATCCGTGTTTTCTTAGAATTTGGATTATTAAGTGATAATAGCGGATCGTTACCGTTCTTTTTCTTACTCTTTTTATTGAATGTTCCTCGCATTGACTTGCTTGACCATATCAAGAAGGTAAACCATAGGATGATGAATAGTATCACGAGTGTTGAAAACACGATACCAATGAAATTTCCTTGATCGATTGCCATTTGAAATTGAATATCCCATAACAACGGTGGGTCAAAATAAAGAATGTATGGGCTAATGTCAATGAACAAGTATGGTATGTAATCTGTTATCGGATTGGCTAATACCACGAAGATTCCAACGATATATATGGGAAGTAATAGTGTAACGAATCTAATGATCGTTTCACGAAGTCCACGTGTAGCCCATCTCAGCACGAAATATCCGATAATGATAAATGGCAACATCCAGAATATGATTTGGACAATATTCATTACCATGCTGACTGTGGGATCCAATGCAAGTGTCTCAAACATTAAGCGTAACATTGACATTATGGCATCACAACTCGTACCTTAATGGAAGAACTCCTTAAAATAGAATGTATCGAAAGAATACCTTAGATCAAGCATCTATCATCGTTCTTTTTAAACTGACATTCGGGATCGTTTTTATTCATTACACAATCCTTCTTATCTCGAGTAAAGAACAGACTTCCGACCGATGTAAGTTCGAAGAATAATAAACATGCAACGATCCACGCAAATATCACAGCAAAGGGAACACCAAATAAGGGAATTGATGGAAATGGTAATAATGCTGGATCAATGATCCAACCGCTACTATAAATATGATTCCACATCTCGAAGATAAATCCAACTATACCGCCAAGAACCACTATCGTGAGTCCGAATGCGAATGCTCCATCACGAACGTGATCAAGAAATGATTTCTTGAGAAGCGATGCAATGCCGTCACACAAGACAACACCACCAATGAGAATGTATGTTAATGACCAATTATTCACGAGAAAGAACCCAATGATGACGAGTGCGATCCCAGATACCATGCGGTATATCGGATGTTCAATCCACGCCACTAGAACGATCACGAGAAAAATGATCGAAAAATGTAATGCGATTATCGGAAATATTGATGGAAATGTAATTGGATCTCCGAAAAATGCACTAATTAACAAGAGTACACCGAACATAGGTATCGATATAGTCATAGTGATTTTATTGGTTAATGTCGTGCGTTCTTTTTCATTGATTTCCATTTACATGAACCTATTTTTTTTGGTCGTTCGGACATAATATTCCGAAATTTTCACATAACACGTCTTTACCACCATCGGTCGCAATTCTAAGAACGAATAACAGTCCCAATGCAATGATTCCAATTAATACGATGATGATGACAATGATGAGTCCAATAAAAAATCCTTCAGAACGAAGCAATACATCGAACGATCCAATAGTCGTTCCCGCACCGTTTTTAAATGATATGGTACCGCTATACGTTCCAGCAGAAATGGTCAATTCACTCGTGAATTTCATGTTAACAACGATTTGTCCCGAAAAGGTTGAAAGCGTTGGAACCCTAATGTATTGACCTATTGCTCCCGAAACTTCAAAATACGGATCGGTAATGGTTTCTCCCGCCACCAATAAGATAGGGACTAGTAAGTCATTCATGGGATCGTATTCAAACGGGGTTTCGACCATTCTAATTGGTGTCATTGCGAACGGTACCCAACTTGGATCGTTTAACAAGTTGTATGCTTCCGCAAAATTAACCCTTCCCGCACCTTGCTTGTATGGATTGAGTCCAAGATCATCTGCACTTGCGAGTAATGATGCCTTGATGGTATCGGGATTCACGGAAAACGCATCCAATAACAATGCAATACCACCCGCAACGAACGGAGCTGCCATGCTCGTGCCACTCATTGGAATGTAATAATTTCCACCTTCATCGATCACGCTTGGAGATGACATTAATGGTGAATCACTTGACACGGTTGACACGATTTCAACTGCGGGTGCTACGATATCTGGTTTTGGTACTCCGTGTGCATTTGGACCCCACGATGAAAATGATGCTAAATCATCATACACGTTCACGCCACCAACGGCAATGACATCAAGTGCGTCTGCGGGACTATTTATGCTATAATGTCCTTGCGTGCCATCATTTCCACCAGCACACACGACAACAACGCCATCATTCCACGCATTTATGACTGCTTGGTTCATCGAATTCACGGGATCATTAGTAATTGCTCCAACAGATAACACGATGATATCCGCACCATTATCGACTGCATATTGTAATCCACTCGTAACCCATGTATCGTATCCATCACCAACATAATTAATAATCTTAACATTTATGAGTTGCGTTTGAGGTGCTACGCCTTGAAATTCACCACTAGATCCGCCACCCGTTCCGCTAACGATACCAGCAACGTGTGTCCCATGACCATTTAAATCTCGAAGATCTCCAGTTTCGCTAATTGGCAGAACCACGTAACTTTGTTCAAGAATGACCTTTGGATCGGTCGTTCCGATGTTATCATCTAAATCATCTAGATCAACATGAGATGAATCAATTCCAGAATCTAGAATTGCCACGGTAATTCCCGTACCATCTAATCCAAGTCCCCATAATATATCAAGCCCAGTCGCAACAGAAAAATTAGTAACCGCCTCACTATTGGCTGAAATATCAAAATCGTTGATACTAATGCTCGTTTGATGGGGCATGATCGGACTCATGATTCCAATGACAATGGGTGAAATTAATAACGTAATAACAAGTAAGAATGATTGATATTTTTTCATGAACCGATACATGATGTGGGATTTAAAAAAGAATGTGTCGGAACTCCATGCAACCTTTGGATTTCATCGTGCAATGAATCGTTGTCGTGCTTTCCGTGTAGTGAAAATCAATGCATCGTTTCCATTCAAGAACATGGGAACGAACGCTGAGAACTCGAAATTATGATGTATTAAGATGTTTTGAAACATTAAATTCGGGGGGATCACGATTTCTACATGATTCGCATTAAAATCTTTCATGAATATCACGAAAAAATTCACGCTACTTGGATCCCGTGTCTTAAATCGCCCTTCCGTTATGATTTTTAATTGTTTATTGTACTTGAACGTGAGTAAATCATCGTTATTATTATTAATTCTTAAGGTAACCAAGTCATTGTCGTGATCAATCGTGAATTTTTTCATGCGAATTAACGGAACGATGGTTCGTATCCGTGATGTATCCAATCCCTTCTTTATCATGCGATAACGTGCAAACTTCGTGCCATTCAAAATAACGGATACATGATCAATGATCCGCTCATCTACCGCAATGATGTGATGATTCTTGATAAAATGTAATGCATGAGGAACGAAATTCGCCCATTGGTTTTCTATTTCTAGTTTCTTAGTGAATTTCCCGAAACTAATCATGTTCATGTGGGTCATTCGTCTCATTAATATCGTGTCGTGTTCGGGGATTTCCATGTAAATAATTCTCGATCCCCTTCGTCTTGCAGTTTCGATAATGCGTTGTTCTTGTAACTGCTTTACATTAGATTTTGATCGAGAAAGAAGGAGATTGATGGTTGATATTTTCATCTCCTTGTCGTGATAACACATGGTCGTTGAAATGATATCGCCATTGTCACTTGTCATTACATCCCACGTGTAATCATTATTAGACATGCTCTTTCTAATCCATTGTGGATCAAAAACACATCTATATGGATATGCGGGATGTTCTTTTTTCAAGAATGCAATTAATGGCTTGATTTTTTCGGGATTCCATGTCATGTCTTGTCACTATGTTTTTAACTAGGATAATATTTGAATGAATCAATGGGTTTTTAAATATTAAAATCATGATTCGATATAAAAAATGATTAACTCACCTCTCTTTCCATTGGAACTTTTGACAAAAACACGTTATCTCCTATTTTTTCGTGGTTACCGTAAAAATAGTCTTTTAAACCGACAAAAATCGATATCTCTTGGTTCGGGAATCGGAAAAAAAGTGTCGGCATGTTTTCGTGTGATCCTTCTTAAATAATCATCACCACGATAAAGTCGTGATCACGATGAATTGGTGGAACCCGACTGATGATGAACGAGAAATGATACGGGATGTCGGAACATTACTCGTTAATGACATTAAGGAAAACTTACGCAAGAGAAGAATTTCCAATGTCAAGATCAAGCTAGTCGGAAGTACTGCTCTTGACACGTTCATAGCACACGATCACGATTTTGACGTGTTCGTGGTAGCGGGTGACGAAGGAACATGTAAGCGTGTTCGCAAGATGTTTAGAAAAGAATACCCTAGAGGTAATGAAAAGGGTGGACAATTACTTGCGTGGGATGCACTATATACACCATCACGATATCCCGATCACGAGTTTGAGGTGGATCAAATTTGTATCACGCCCGAACACGATCGTTTTGCTACCGTGCGACATGTTGATATCTACGGTGCATTACCATCAGAACAACGCCAAGAAATGCGAAAGATGAAGGCGTTATTAAAGTCTCACGGTATTTATGGTGCAGAACGTGGCGGATTTTCGAGCATTGGAATATCTGAATCTATTCGACATTTTGGAAGCATTGATGCATTTTGTGATGATTTTCAATTACACGATATATTTCCAGACTTGGAAGATCCCGCACAAGAAGGTCGGGACGTGTTCGGTTCCATCAAGGCACAAAATCCCATGTGGATCAAGAATGTCAAGACGAAACTCCATAACGCATGTACTGTCGGGATATTAGATCATCCGTATGGACGGGAAGATTTTGTTCGTGATAATAAAAAACGAAGAATCCTTGACGTATCGTGTCCGTCAAAGGATAAAATTACCAATTTCTCTGCAACGATGCATGCGTGTACGAAGTCCATTAATGAAATTGGGGAGCAAAAGATCACCGATCCGTATTGTGACATTTTCATTGACAAGGATACGTGTTCAATTGCATTTGGTTTTTCATCACGAGGTCGTAAAAATGGACCACCAAATAATAAAGGAATGGAAACATCAATTTCTGCGTTTAAAAAGGCAAATCCCGATGCCATGCTTGATCCGTCTGATAATCGTTGGTATGCTCCGTTACCCATTGCCAAGGAACGAATGGAAATCGATGTCATTGCATCGATTATGGGTGAATTGAAGAAATTTAATAAAACCCGCAAGGTGTCACTCAAATCAAGAATGGCTAGCTTAAATTTTTAAACGGGTTACGTTGTGTTCATGTTAGAAGTAAAACAATAATAATAATGGTTGATCAGCTTGGAAGAAAATGTTGTCACGGATGATGAAAATGAAGAATGGGAATGGAAAGAATCAACAGCGGATGATTCATTGTTATTACATCCATCACGAAGGGAAATTTATCAATACTTATGCAAGAGTGCGGGGAATTATTTCTTTGATATCGTCAACAACTTATCCGAAATAGGTGCACAAAGCACGATCAAGCACCATTTAAATAGACTTGTTGAATATGGGTTGATTACCACGCTCAAGATTGGTGGGCGTCGCATTTATTATCCGACTAATCTTCGTAACGAAGAGGTAGAAAAGTCCGCAACCATTCTCAAGAAAAAAGGTGCGATGGAAATTTACAAGCACGTTGTGAACAATTCCAATTCATCGCTACGCGACATTGCGACTGAAACTCGAATTGATTATAATCGGGTAAGAAAACTAGTGCGTGAAATGGATGAAGCTGGAATATTCAAAACTGTCACGTATCGTTCCAAAAGAGTATGTAATCTTGGTGAGATTGGACGATTACTCCTTCAAGGAACAACAGCAGTCATTACAAAAGCGTTCCGCACGTTTTTACTCGACAAGATCATCACGGATGATTGTATTAGTGCTGATGTCGTTGAATCCGCACCAAACCGACTCGTGATAGATATGAGTTGTAGCTTGGGAGATTCGGGAACGCTTGAAATCGAACTTGGTGGGTGGGAAATTTGACCAAGTTTAAATGTAATATGTGCAAGGATAAAGTCGTTTTTGACACGAAGAGAAAGGTGAGTAAACATTATAGAAAAAAACACGGCTTACGGATCACTAATTTTGAAAATCTTATCATAATAGAAAATTAAAAAAAACGAGCAGTTACAGCTCGCAGAACTTGTTATCGTCCTTACACTTTTTATTTTTCAAGACACGCTTCATTCCAGTTGCACCTAGCGTACCCATTGCGAACGCAGACACGAACATCGTGGCAATTGGAAATATTGCTCCAATGAATAATGCACCAATCAATCCAATACCAATCGATCCCGCACTAGCAATTACTGGTAATGCAAGACTCTTTAGTTTTAATAACCCAATGGTTAATCCACCAACAGCAAGAGATACGAGTCCAACAAGTGCGGTCAAGTTCGTTGATAGTAATTCGAATATTTGAAACATGACGAGCATGAAACGATCAAGTGGATTCAAGTCTACACCATACCCGTAGAAATCACTAAATGTTACGGTACTGAGATAATCGTTTGGATTTTCTTCGTGCGTGATCTTCAAATAATGATCCACTCCCATCGTGGTTGCGTCAAAGGTCAAGTATGACAGATCAAACACGCTATCTTTACCCCATCGAATGATGGGTAATGATGGATCGTGCAACACGGATTTCATGAACAAGTTCAAGTGGATTCCATCAAGATCTGCCGTGTATCGAAATATCATTGTACCCAATAGTTCTGCTCCACCAGTCGTATACCATTTCATGTCCTCTGGAATGGTATAATTTATGCCTTCATGTTGAATCCAAAAATTCGGAACGCTTCGTGTACCCGTCCAATAGGCGTGTTTATCCCAATGGATCGTGAATGATACATGCGTGGGAATGAGAGCATACGATGGATCAAGCATGGTAATACCAAAGTTAGGAGCCCACAGTTCCACCGTCACGTTATCCGTTCCACCATCTGGCATGTTTGGTCGAAGAAGCGTGAAATCAAACCCGAATTCAAACTCGGAAAAATCTCTCGTGTATTGTTGATATAACCAGTAGTTCGTGAATTCGGGAATCTTAGTGATTAACGTGTTCGTACCCGTGGTACTATCATCACCAAACACCACTTTTGTTGGAGAAAACGAATGAGAAAACCCATCACTGATGAATCTGTTTGTAATAGCATCTTCATCCCAACTCAAGTCGGCAAGTGACACGCCAGTAAATGGATTTCCATTATTTTCAAATGCACGATACAGCACGAAGAATGATACATAATCAACGGCACCGTCCTTTCCCCA
>Ga0114919_10004853_pt1 | contig 10783 bp, 14 predicted proteins | sample BlataG_FD_88682 | JGI IMG/M metagenome (GOLD analysis project Ga0114919, IMG submission 88682) | Deep subsurface microbial communities from Black Sea to uncover new lineages of life (NeLLi) - Black_00105 metaG | ecosystem: Environmental > Aquatic > Marine > Oceanic > Sediment | place: Atlantic...
CCCTCCACCTGTTCCTCCTCCACCACTGGTAGTTCTAACCCCCTCACCAGCTCCACCTGTAGGTAGACCGGCTGTAGGTGGGGTAGGCGTGGTAGGTCTTGTACCACCTTCAGTATCGTCAGGTTCATAAGCGTAAGGGTCTGTGGTAGGGTCTTTAGGTCTATCGGCACTATCAGCAGCCGCCATACCCTCAGCACCTCCCTTTTCTATATAATCAAGAGGCTTGACATACCCTTTATCACCCTCCTTTTTACCTATATTGATTATCCATATGATAGCGTTAGCCAGAGCTATAAGAGCGTTAAGTACCCAGGTGACAGCCACCCAGACACCCTTCATGACCTTATCTAAAACTCCCATTACTTTGACCATTATACCAGAACTTTCTAGCCAATCGGTAAATTTTTGAGCTATATCACCTATGAGTACAGCTAAGAATTTTATAGGTATCATAATCATCTTAAAGACCACCATGAGTATCTTAAGTGGAAGAAGGACAAATTTTAATTGAACCATGAGCATCTTAAGGGCTAGAGAGACCAGTGGCATGATAGCTGTGGCTATCTCCATGATAATCATACCAAAGAATTTGAAAAAGTCTGTCAGTTGGTTCATAATAGGTTTGAACTCATCTAATACCCCACTAAACCCTCCAAACTCGTCCTGTACTACCATGATGATAGCACCTATTAAAGATAGGACCAGACCTATAGGTCCTAAGGCTTTAAAGAAGGCTTTGGTGGCTAAAGTGGCTACTTTTATAGCTAGAGTTAATACACCATAGGTTAATGATAAAACTAAGTTTATTCCTCCAGAAGCAATCTTACCTAATCCTTCCTTAATCATCGAACCAATATTTTTTGTTCTAGCCCATTTTTCTGCTAATATAGCTGTAACCTTAGACCAGACGCTAGCTGTTTCAAGAATGTTCATACCTGTGACTGCACCAGACGAGCCCCAACTAGATATTTTTGCAAGATAATTAAACCCTTGGGCTATTGTATCTGCTCTGGTGGCTAATGTTAATCCTATGGTTTGCCAAGTAAGAGCTACCAATATGCCCCCAAGAGCTATAGCTACAGTCATAGCATTCTGAGCCGACTCGGTAGACCAGGTACCAAAAAGCACTATATTGTTTTGTATCTCTTGACCCAACATGACCAGTCTGGTATGTAATTGGTTCATAAAGGTCTCAGAAGCCATTAGGGCTACGCCCTCAGCCGTCTGGATAGAAAGGGCTAGACCGTCAAAATCGGTCATAAGCGACTCAAGTACGGGTAAGATATTGACACCTCTTATACCAAAAATCTCAAAAGCGGCTGTAAGTTTGGTCTGAGGGTCTTCTATGGCGGTGATGTATTGGGCTAATAAACGTAATCTGTCAAGTGGTACAAGTGAAGAGAAGTAATCCATATCTATACCTAGACCAGCTATAGAGTCTCCTGCAGGACCTGATATATCTAAAACAGCGGCTAAAGAACGACGTAGAACTGTACCAGCTGTAGAAGCGTTTATACCAGCAGAGTAGAGCACACCTATCATGGCGGCTAACTGAGCCAGACTTATACCTGCCTCGGCAGCTATAGCTCCTGACATGTTGAGAGCTGTATTCATATCTTCGGTGGTCATGGCGAAGAGCATCTCAGATTGGGCTAATTGGTCGACAATGTTCTTGACATCTTGACCAGCGTATCTGAACATATTTTGTAATCGTACGATTGTTCTTGTGGCTTCGGTGAGTTCCATACCTACAGCAGTGGCTAGAGACATACTCTTGGATAATTGTTCCATAGCCCCAGCAGAGTCGAAACCAGCTCGCATAAGATAACTTAAAGCTCCAGCTATCTCTTGAAAACTAAATATACTATCGGTAGACATGCTCAAGATATCTGAACCCAGAGCTGACATCCTTTCTCCAAGATTGTCTGTCGTACCGGCAGATAGAACCATAAGACGAGATAGGTCAGCCATGACCTTCTCAAATTTTATCAGTTCGTCACCTACCTGAGAGATTACACCTACAAAGGCTAGAGCAGTGGTAGATAACTGTTTAAAAGCGAATATAGCCGCCTGGGACATGATATCTATCCTGATACCAAAACCCATGAAGGTTGTTCCTCTACTACTCATCTATTTTTTCACCTTGTAATACTTTTAGCCTTAGGTAAGCCTGAGCCTATGCCCTTAGCTTTATTTTCTGATTCTTTCTTAGCCTTATCCATCTCTTTTTCTTCTTCTAATATTAGATTGTTTATAGTATATTTGAGAGCATTATACTCTCCGATAGGCATATTTTTTAATGTTTGATAAGTAAATCCGCCTTGAGTGTATTTCATTATTAGAACATAATCTTTTAGGTCACTCTCAGCGTAGACTCTAAATTTGCTGTTAAAGCCACCAGACCTATATCCAAAGCATATTTACTGAAAATCTCTTGATAAAGTACTGTGGGCATGGCTCTGACCTGTGTCAAAGTTAATTTTGGTTTGACCAAAGCTTCTACAAGTATTTCATCATTATATCTATCAGTGTCCAACTCTTGAAAAGCTGTTCTACCGCTATCGTATTTCTGTTTAGTGTGCTTCCTTCTTATTTTAGACTCGTCATCTTTGCTTATCTTACGCATGATGACCTTCTTACCGCTACTTAGTTGTATGGTAAGAAAATCTGCCATCTCATCTTCTATATCTACAAATGTTAGATATTCTTCTTCTTTATTAGTCATTTTTTTTTCACCTTATACTAATGCTATATCAACAGATACACTTCTGTCTGAAGTATTAACTGTTTCCATATAAGCTGTCTCGGCTTTGTAACTTATCTCGCTGGTTACAGGTTCTTCAAGGGAGAATTTTATATCGAACTTTTCATATTTGACGATAGAGAAAGTTAGAATGAAATTTGGTATATTACCAAATTCCAGGGAAAGAGTTTTTGTCGTACCAAAGGTCATCACATCATTGATGATGTCATAACTTGTATGGATAAGACTGAAACTTCCACTGACATTTTGTTGAGTGTAAGCAAACTCTCGTATGGTCGCAGAACTTAGTTCCTTGACAGCTACTTCTCCATTACCTATATCAAATGATACCTCTTGAGAACGAGCTACGGCTACACCGTTGATTTTAAATGTTATGTTCTTTCCCGTATAAGTCGTCATTTAATCACCTAAGCTATTGTAAAGGTTTTGGCTGTGTAAGGAATCTCGAAATCTACCGGTTCTTCTATACCTATCGAACAAGATACCGAACCAAAAGAAACTGCTGTTAAAGTGGCGGTAAAATCAGGTGTAGCACCATATTCTATCGTTATGTCGTCTGTCGGTTGAGTTGTTGGTAAGGCATTACTAGGTAAGACCAGAGCCATCAGAGCACTTACAGAATAAGTTCCCGTACTTTCTGGTCTGATAGTCATCGAACCTGAAGTAGCTATCTTTGTCCAAGCGAACTCAGCTACTATAGCACTACTTATCTCTTTCACATCTATTTGTCCATTATCTACCTCAAAGCTGAACTCCTGTAACTTGGTTATAGTTGTTCCACCGAGTTTTATGGTTACATCTTTTCCTGTGTATGTTGTCATTATTTATACCTCGCTAAATATTAATTCGTCTGAACGTAAGTCTATTGAAGCGACTAAAGGTTCTTCAGAGGTTATACTTAAAGCGTATTTACCTACATTGAGGTTACCCTTTATAGTATGTATTGTTACTCCATCTGTTAATTCTATATGTAAATAGCTAGAACTGTCTGTTAGAACTATCTGAAAAGAAATGTCGTTAGCTTGTAAAGCTCCCCAAGTTCCAGAATAATGTTTATATCCCCAATCATCATAGATATCTGCATCGGCGTAAGCAAAGGTCACGTCGGTAGAGTCTTCTAAGACTATCCAATACCAATCGTCTTTGGTCAATACAGCCACGTCTAAGGAGGCTGTCTTCCAACCAGTAGAAGAACAGTCTATCGTATCGCTATCTAATGGTGTCCCACTAGGGCTACCTGTTACATCTGCCTGAATAGATACAGTCACAGAAGCATCTGTACCAGAGTTGACATATACTTGCGCTGTGGTAAGTTCTGCCCCTCCAGCTCTGAATTTTTGTGCTATCTTCTCTCCTGTGGATACTAATTGACCATTGGTCTTATCCCCTTGGATATATTTTTGGGTGATATTTATACCATTAAAACTTATATCGAGAGGTTTCTCGGTAAAAGTAGGGTCGACTTCTAAATCTCCCAAAACAAGACCTATCAAGGCTGGGTCATCTACTCTGACATCCATCGAACCGGAGTATTCTTGTTTGGTTCTTTTCCATCTTTTGTGTCCTTCAGATAAGACTCCAACATCTGCCAGACCAGCTTCTCCGCTAAGAGATAGTTCAGTTATCTGAGCTAGTGTCCTTCCACCTATAATTATTTTCATGTCTTTGGTTGTTACTGCATTAAGTAGGTCTGTCATTATATAACCTTCATGTGTTTTTATATTTAAGTCTTTCCTCCTATACTTGATACCACTTCCAAGAGCTAGCTGTGAAACCAACCTCATCTATGGACAAGTTTTCTACGGAGTATTCTCTACCCAAATCTTGTAATCTACACCCTTCAAAGAATATAGACCAATAATCGTCTATGGAAACCTTTATATCTAATAATTGCTTACTTGGGTCAAATGCTGATAAGAGTATGTTACATACAAGAGTGTAGGTAGGACTGTATAGGTTAGGAGGAGAGCCTAAGGTGTGAGAATAGGCCACTATACAGTTATTTATATCTGCCGTAGAAGTATTTTCTAACAATCGTAATGTGTATTTATTGACATCACTGGGACTAAGGTCAAGACTACTTACATCTGACCATATCCAAGCATCGTCATTGGTCGTCCAGGTGTAAAGATAGCTCTCATCGGAGTTACTATCCCAGACGACCGTCGGGGTAGAATCTATCAACTGTAATTTATATGTAGAACTATTTGGCGTACCTATACCTTTTACCCATATACCTACCTGTTGAACAGTGTAATTGCTGGCGTTAGGGTCTATATTGGTAGTATATAACCAGAACTTTTGGTCAGCGTAACTAACCCCATAGACCTTTTCATAATCTGTCGTGGGGAACTCCCAGTCGCCTATAGCATTAAAGAGTGAGCTCTTGATGGTCTGGGTAGAATACTCTTTTGCAACAATCTTATTAGTCACTGCGTCGATATATTTGTAGGGTATAGAATGATAATCTATATTCACCCCCCTATCCCATGCAGAGATAGTTCCGGTGACCTGTGATTTTAATGGATAAGTATGAAGGTTAGCCTGGTAATCTTCTATCGAATAGACCTTTCTAGGCAACTCAAAACTAATCTTGCCTGTAGCTACCTTCTTCTCGTTGAAATAGACCGAATAGTCTTTACCACCATAGATTGTCATCAGTCTCTCTCCCATTCAAATTCAAACATGACCATATCGTGAAGAAATGTCTCCCTTGGTTGAGAGTATCCTTGGTAAGGTATTTGGGTTAGGTTGCGTATGGTCGTACCTGCGTAAGTATAACCTACTCCAGGAACATAATTATAATCTATCCAACAGAGTAGTTCATCTACCGAGTCAGATATCAGTTCAGCCGCACGTTCGTCATTAGAACCAAAATCGAAATAAATCCATCCGGTATGGTCGAAACCACCGCTACCTATACCCTGCGGTGTCATGTTACCTAACATAATCTTAATAGTGCATTCTACGTCGTTGGTGGTTGTCATCTCAGTATAATAAGGTCTGTAATGTGCCTCGGAAAGGTCTAAATTAAGTTTGGTCACTAACATCTCCATCATGGGTCTGACCATGCCTGGATAACCAATATCTACCGAAACACTTCTATCATCTGTACTCATCTCTACATCCCCGTATATTGTCTAACATATTTATTTTGTATTATTATACGTAAATTTCTTAATAGGGTAGGCATAGTATCTGTCAAACCCGCTCGCATGAACTGTGCGTAGCCATGAGCCGTCTTACGAGCAAATTCTGTCGAAGACTTGAACTCTTGAGAAATCTCTTCCATATTCATCATACTCTCTGGAGTTATGACGAACATAGGCCCACCGTACTCTTCTCCTGGTGTGCGAACGAGTCTACTCTGTTCTTTACCGAAAACACCTGCCTCTACCCATTCGGCGTATTGTTTGCGATAATCTGAACCGAATTGTATCTCTGCCCTAGCGACTACCATTATAGCATTATAATCTGCTTTAGCAAATAAAGAAGAAGTTAACACTCCTGTACGTATAGGGACATATTTACGTACATTATCTAAAAGTAATTTGGAAAAATCTTGCAACTCTCCAGGCCTGAAACGAAAGATATTCGCCCCACACTTACTGAAGAACTTACCTACACTACGTAAATCAGCCCTACCTTGCATCTTATATATGCCCATGATAATCTATCTCCATTCTTCTACAACAATCGCAATCCTTTTAGCAAAAACTTCCCCTTGATAATGAGCTGGCTGAATAGTCCTAACCCAACAATCCTTGCTATCAATGGTAACTTTGTCACCAATCTCCAGGACGCTATTATAATTAGCGAGAACAATATAATATCCAATCTCTTTCTGTCCCTCTCTTCTGAGTTTTTCTCCTTCTATTTTTTGAATTATAAATAGGTTTTCAGTGGTGACATTGGCTGTCTTATTTCTCCCCCAGACATCTTCTGAAGAGATAGTGTAGTGAGTAACTGTATAGGTCGCCCCTGCCTTATCTATTATCTCATAGACGTCGTCTCTGAGAGAAGTGAGTTTATCAGTCAACTGTCACACCACTGTCCCCATAGTAATATCCATCTGGTCTACCTGCTTGTTTTGTTGCCCACTCTTTGTAACTATTGTAAGATAGAACGTTTATACCCTTCTTAGCTAGTATAGTATTAGCTAGGTCTATATTAGCCCTAGCAAAGTCTCTTATAGCAAAAGCGTGTTGAGCGTGTTCCACCTGCATATCATTGAAACGCCAAGAAACTGTACTTAACGTCTCGTCAAAGAATACCGTGTCTATTATAACAAAGACAGTGTAGAATATTATAGCGTGTTTAACGAATAAGTCTTCTGTTGATGCTGTATAGTCTGTGCCTAGTCTACCATTGACGATGTGGCAAGCCTGTTCTATTCTGAACACTATGTCCTCATCTTCTAGGGTGGATGTATATGGTTTTAAGGCTACACGTACATCATCTGCTGTAGCGTTGGTTGTAGCCATTATTTACCACCCCTCTATGCCAATAGTTTGTAGTAAGCCACGATGTTTAAAGTAGGCGTACCTGCAGCTACTGTGATATCCACTATCAAATCTTCTCCAGCGGCACAAATATATTCTACTGGTATGCGGAAAACTGCTCCTGCATCCTTAGTAATAATTTTTATACCACCAACTAGGTTGGCTATGGTTGGACTTGTAGTATCTGCACCTCCGTCTGCCGAAGCATCGGAAGCTATCACGTAGAAGTTAGCTATGATGTTATTAGTATCAGTTGCGTCTGGACTACCTATAATTATATCTCTGATGTAAAGCACTTGACTAGCTGTGGCTAGTTTGACTGCTATTTGTTCGGTAGCTGTAGAACTGTCTGAAATCTTATCTATTAGTTTGGGAGATACGCTTTGTACCACGTATGACCCTATAACTGTTTCATTACCCATTTCTGCTCACCTTAAATATTCATCTGTCTGACGGCGTCTTCGTCCCAGATATATACATCGAAGTATCCTCGTAGTTCATGTACCCAAACATGTCTGTCCTTGACTTCCCACACTTCAAATCTGAATAACGGAGACCACATCATCGTTTTGAGTGTTGGTCTAGCTGTATTCAAGAAAATCATTGTGTTATTTGTAGGTTTAGAGTCTCCTAATTCTGAAGCATTGAGTAGAGGAGTTTCAACTATTCTTAGACCGAAAATCATACCTACCTCACCATTGTAAAGTGGTCTTGTACCACCATACTTGCTGACGTCGATAAATTGGTCTAATAGTAAGAACTTCTCGTAGAGATTGGATGCGATGATAAGTACATCTGGTCTCCTCTTCAGGTTGTCTAAGATATCCCTTCTACCCAACAGAATATCTGCTGGAAAGGTAACTGCCCCTGCGACTGTCTCGGAGGTAACGCTTGCGTTGTCTACTAAGTATTTGCCTAGAGCTTTCTCGTAGTAATCTACGGAGATGGCTACCATGTCTTCAAGTATGTCTTGCTGGAGTTCCCACTTCTGAACTTTGGAAAGTTCTCGTGCTAACTCTACACCTCCAGTATAGATATCTACTTGACCAGTTGTGGTCGTGTAAATGTCCTTACCAAAACGTGTGACAGCTCCTGGACTGGTCATGGTAATCTCGAACCCTCTATCCGTCTTTGAAGAACGGACATAGTTGAAATCTGCAGGACCTGAGCTCCCTTGAGGACCTAGTACTGTTACTTGGCTAAACTGTGCGAACACACCAATATGGTCTAATTCCTTCTTTATACGTGCATCTACATATTCGGTTATTAAGTTTTCGTCTGTTAATGTTTCAAATGTTGCTGACATATTTATTCACCTTATGCGTATTTAGGAGTATTAATCTGGCACATTATCCAAGCTGCTGCTGTAGCCGCTTCTAAAGCGACCCCAAGGTCGATAACTGAAGCTGTTCCTGCTGTATCATCTATCGCTCCACCTGCTGCTGGTTCGATAGTCGCTCCTGCTGTCACTGCTCCTACTGTTAATAATGTACATTCAATAGGTCCCATATAAACGGTAACTTGTCCACCCACAGTCGCTTGCGTCTCAGCCGCTACTCCGACCACGTTGGTCGAAGCAGTACCTGCTACATCCACCTGACCATTGGCGTCTAGTGTGAGTAAGTTTCCTGCTGCTACTGCTGCTGTGCATTTGTACGAACTTGTTAATCCGAAATGTTGTCTGACTTTAAATGTTATAGTCATTGTTTTATTTCACCTTTTTTATTTAGTTTAAGGGTTATTATTTATAACCTCTTCTAAATGCGTGTTCCACCCGTGCATCGAGTGTCTCTCTGAACTCTTCTAATGTTGTTTTCTCTTTAGGTGGTTCAGATACCGGTTCGACTACTCTCGGGACAGCTTTGTTTGTCCTATTCTCGTCGAGTTTATCCTTCTCTTTGACTTGCTCGGATTGAGCAATCTTAATTACATCATCGATTTCTTTTTCTTTGACAAGCATCTGCTCGGCATCTTCGTCAGAAACCTCGTATTTAAGCATAAATTCTGTTACTTTGTCCAAGTTTATGGCTTTACTGTGTAACTCCTTAAACTTTATGACCTTTAACTCTTTTTCAAGTTCAAGTATCTTTAGAGTCTTTTCATCGAATTTTTCTTCTTTCACTTCGGTCTTCTCCGTCATGCTTACTTTCTGCCCGTCTTGTTTGAGCACTATCGTCTCATCCTTTTTTTCGTTCATAAGTATCTCTCTTACCTTTTCTTTATTTGTACCGATTATTTCGACTTTAGCCGGTTCATATCCCTGAAAGTTGACCATAGAACCTTCTTTAGGTCTATAGGTCACTATACCGAACTTTTTCTTCTGACGGTTATAGATGACCTTCTTGGGAACTATCCTTGCGCTAAGTTCGTTCATCTTACCTGACTTGACGACATCATATAATTCTTTCTTGTCTGTCCAGCCTAGAATCTTCACATTAGCCCCATCCATGAAGGCCTCTTCAAATTTGCCCAAAGGGTACTGCTGTTCATTATGGAAAGTAAAAAGTTTCTTATCTTTCCAGAAAGGTAAAGCTTCTTCATGAGCTCCTTCACAGAAGTAGACCGGTCTATCGAATTTGTCTTCGTAACCGGTTATCGTCCCAGCTATATAATACCTTCCCTGTTCCTTCTTATTGACTGTTTTGGGGTAAATCTCTTTAAGACTTAATGACCCATCATCGTCGAGAACCGTACTGAAAAGCATCTCTGTCTCTTCTTCTGATAATTCTTCTAAATCTATCGGTACTTCTTCTATCTGTTCTTCCAAGTCTATGCACCTTGTTCTTCATCTACTCTCACTTGAGAGCTTTCTGAGCCACCATCACTGTCAGACATATCTGGTCTTTCGCTACCGAAATCTTTTCCACTCATCTGACTATTTAGGATAATCTTTCTTTCCTCGGGAGTGAAAGGTGGCAAACCTAATTTTTCCCTTATTTCATCATCTATAAGTGTAACATTGTATTGTTTCAATAGATAATTGAGTTCCCTTAACTTGAAATCGTAAGGAGGGTTGAACTCTATTCGTGGTAAATCATCGTAATCTACCTCTTGTCTTACTCCATCATCATCAAAAATCTCTACACCCATGAGCATCGGTATGAGATGAAAATTAAAAATGGTCTCTAAATGGAACTTTTGTAAATACATTATCCAATCATTACTAGCATTGACCTGATGTAGAGAGTCTCCTCCCTCAGCGGCGTCAGAACGTAACATCATCTTTGTCTCGGCTACCATAGCCCCAACGAGTATCTTACCCCTGAACCATTGTAAAAGGGGAGCAAAGTTAAATCCTCTATTTGCCTGAACATAGACTATCTCCACAAGTTTATCAGTGGTTATATCTATACCAGCTTTTTTGGCGTTGGTGACAGCCTCGGCAACTTCTTTCAAGGACTCAGGGCTAGGACGGGTCATAATATCGTCACCACCTACTCTTGCATGAACCATAGGTGCGACGGTATCTTCTATCATTATCCTGAATTGTTCGTTGAAACGGGCGTAATCTTCTAAA
>Ga0114919_10004855_pt1 | contig 10779 bp, 14 predicted proteins | sample BlataG_FD_88682 | JGI IMG/M metagenome (GOLD analysis project Ga0114919, IMG submission 88682) | Deep subsurface microbial communities from Black Sea to uncover new lineages of life (NeLLi) - Black_00105 metaG | ecosystem: Environmental > Aquatic > Marine > Oceanic > Sediment | place: Atlantic...
ATATACGCTACTATTTTATTTAGCTTAAACTCTGAAAAAGCGTATTCAAATATCTTCCTAAGGGATTCTATCGCGTAGCCATTTCCCCAATACTCAGGCCGCAAAAAATAATATAATTCCATCGGCATATTATCTTCTAAGGTAATTAAACCACAAAAACCTAAAAAATCTCCAGTACTTTTAAGTATTAATGCATAGGAAATTACTATTTCTTGACTTTGATAAGAATCAATAATATTTTTAAATAATCGGTTGAAGCTAGTTGATGTCACACCTTCTATAAACCTTAGTACATTATCATTGTCTTCTTGAGTAAATTGTCTGATCATTAACCTTTTAGTTTTTAAGGTGTTCGGAGTAATTATAGACAAGAGTTATTATTTATATGGCACTTTTTAATTAATACTTAATGCTTGATTATAAATATATTATTATAACTGTTTTTCATTAGATTCTAGTTCTTCAGGACTAAAAATATCTAGGAGTTTACCAGCAAATTTTTTTAATAAACTTGCTTTCGCTATAGCAATTCCTTTTCTGGAATGACCGAATACAAGAACTTGATCCCCCGGGTTTATGTTGAAATGTTTTCGGGCTTCAATAGGAATTACGATTTGTCCTCTTTCGCCAACCTTTACAGAACCATAAAAATATTTTCCTTTAGCAACTTCTGTCATGTTATCTCAAAATCTAGTTAAATTGTAACTTATAATTATTAATAATTGTGCATAAAATTTAAATATTTATGAATAATATGATAAGTATGAAATATATGATAATAATGATTAAAATTTTAGTGATTCATAATGAGTGAGGAAAAGCCAAAATACGGATGGTATGTTAAGAATTTAATTTTAGCTTTTAATATTGTAGGATCGTGCGGTTTAATTGTTTTTATTATAGGACTAATCCTTCTAGGAATGCCTGGAATAATCCTAAGTATCATCGGTATAGCCTTAATGGTATTATTTTTATGGCCGGGAATAGGAATGGTAATAATGAACATTATCTTAAGTAAAGGAGATTCTGAACTTTGGGGTATGGATTTATTAAGTAAAATTCAATCTCCGAGGGTATTAGACATAGGATGCGGAACGGGTAGAACAGCAATAAAAATAGTTAAATCTTTACCAAAAGGAGGTTATCTTAACGGTATAGATATTTATAATGTTAATGCAATATCGGGTAATTCTCTTGAAACGGTTAATCGAAATGCAGAATTAGAAGGAGTAAGTGATAAGAGTACATTTCAATACGGTTCTGCAACGGAAATTCCTTTTGAAGACAATGAATTTCATATCATAAACTTATCTTCAGTACTTCACGAGCTACACGCTCTTGAGGATAAAGAAAGGGCAATGAAAGAGATTCACCGGGTGTTAAAACCAAAAGGTATTTTGTTTATAGGTGAATGGAATCGATATTCTTGGCAATTAATCTTATATTCGGGGATATGTTGCATGGTGTTTCAAAAACGGAAGTATTGGGATGATTTGATTAGAAAGCAAGGGTTCACGATGCTCAATTACGAAAATTCTGGGGGATTTGGACTTTTCACTGCTCAAAAATGAATCAGTAAAATAAATCAAGATAATTTTTATTAATTTTTTCTTTTTTTCTTTCAATATTGTATTGAAAAATATATTTTCTTCAGTATTTCTCATTAGTCAATTAAAAGCTTTAATCCTTGTACTAGTTGTCTTGGAGTAATCCCGTATAAAAAAGCTGAATGGAGCGTTTTAATATCGTTTTCAATATTAGCAATGTCTTTATTTAGAGTTTTGTAATCTTCGGCAATCTCTTTTAACTTCGAATAAGAAGTTTCTTTGGAATTACTTAATAATCCAAAATGTCCACCGAACGCGGTAAGCATATTATGAATTAATTCTATTTCTTTATCAGAAAACGATTTTGAGCAATCTTCACAAACTATTCCAAACGACATTCCAATCTTTTTAATCTTTAAGTAAGAATTGGTGTTACTTCGGCAAAGAACGCATTTAACGGAGTTAAGTTTTTTCTTCTCTCTTACAAGTTCAGGTGTTATCATGAAATTGAGATAAATCTTGCATATTTAAACAAAAATTTTAAGCTAAATTAAAAACTTAAAGAAATATGATTATACTAAGATCTACGGGATTGTTTCTAAATCATCTAATTTTTTTAAGAGACAACTTTTAAACTCTTGAAAATTTTCTATTGAAGGGATTGGTCCTGTAGTACTTTTTACGCTCTCATTCTTGATGCTTACAGTAGGGTTAATCGTTTTATGCGGGATATTACTATGAGGTTTGTTTTCTTCGTTAACTTCGGGTAAATAAGCATGAGGGATTTTTAACTTGTCGAAAATAATTTGGAAATCTAAAAGATCGTTCTCACTCGTTTGAAATTTAGTATCTGTCATTTGAACCCATTTAGACACGAAATTGTGGGGAATTCCTTTTTCCCAGTGGTGGTTCCGCAAATAATTGTATAGTTTTTTAGGGTAAAAGAGCTGCTCTACCTGTAAATTAGCGGAATTTACTTTATCAAAGCGATAATCGTGAATTAATTGGATAAATTTCTGTCCGATATTTCGATTAGTTTTCAAAATAAACTCGTATTCGGAAGAAAAATCCTTTAGCGGTTTAGAAAACTTTTTTTTGGGCATTATTTTTGGTCTTTCGAATTTAGGTATTTGGATCTTAAAATATAACCTAGTAAAAGTTAAAATCTTGTCCCAGAAAATCTGATCGTAATCGCGCATAAGTTTAGGAAGATTGTCCGCTTTATTCATTTTATTTAAATCTACGAAGATTTTTGTTGCTACGTTTTTAATTTTAAGAATTTCGTCTAATAATATTTGCTCGTTTTGAGAAGTTTGGATGAGATGTTGTTCAAAAGACAAATTTACTCTTTCCGGCTCGAAATTGAGAAATGTATTGTTCTTTTTGTTGTAAAAAATAAAATTATCGCCATTTGCTAAATGTTCTACGTTCTCGTGAGTGTTGATTACGCAGTGGATGTTAGGAGACTCCAATAAGATTTTAATATCTTCTACTTTCGCATTTAATATGTAATAAAATGTAGGTTGCGGGGAATAGGAGCTACTAACTTCAAACTCGATAATTTCACGAAGGTTATGTAACACGGTCGAGTCCAAATCAACTACATCGTACCCTACAGTAAAATAATCTAACGAATGGATGTGTTTTAAATCGACGTAAGGAAATATTACCAAGTTTTTTTGCTGAAAGAATAAAATGTTTAAAAATTCTGGTGATATGAAATCGTATTTAGTGTCCATAATTCGTTTAATTCTCCTAAATTGTTGAATTTATAGCCGAAAATAATTGAAAATTACTTGGATCATTAAATCTTCAAAACATCTCCGAACACTATCTCCTTTTAAAGCTACAGTTGGATACACTATTGGCGTTCCATCATCGAACTCCTCAGATTGTGGGAGTCCAAGCTCTTTTTTAAAGGCTTTTAGGGAAATGGCATTTATTAAATCTCTCTTATTTAGCTGTATTACGTATGGAATTCCCTTATCGTGAGTAAAACTATTTAATTCTCGAAAACTTCGCTTGTTTTGTTCCATTTTTTCAGGGTCGGAATCAGCTACAAACACTACGCCGTCAGCCCCATCTAATACGTACTCTCGTGTAGATAAAAACCGTTCTTGCCCAGTTGCCGTAACGATTTGCGTAATAATGTTGAATTTGATCTCTTTAAGATTGAAATAAAACGAAAGTCGGATCGAATCTTGCCATAAAGTTCTGCCATCGGTCGTTTCTATGGAATAACCCGCATTTAATTTAACTCCGTCGAACTTTTCTCGCAGCCTAAAATAATTGGTTGTCTTACCCGACTCCCCAGGGCCCCAGTACACGATTTTAAACTGAATTACCTCTTTTAGCGCGTTAAAACCCGATTCACTATTGATTTCTGCTTTTTTTTTTTCATCTTTCTCGGAATCTACAATCATTTTTCACGCTACACCTTTAATTATAATTAAGCAGATTCAAACACTTTCTTTTTTAATTCTCTAAGGTATTCTTTTAACTCTCGTTCGGTCATTTGTAGTTTGGTCATAATAGTTTGATTTCTAGTAATTGCCTCTTTAATTTTTTGCGAGAACTTTCTCATTTGCAATATAAGTACGCCAATATTTACCATGTTATCAACTAAAAGAACAACAAGAATCTCTCGTTTTCCTTTTTTAAGAAGCATTACATCTCCAATTGATTTTACGTAAAGTTGCAGATCTTTATATATCAATGTAGCTCTTATTAATGAATCTGTTTCAAAAAAATCTTGCGCTTGGCGAGCAACCCCGAATAAAGCAGCACCGATCGAGCTTAAGTCCCAATAATTCAACTTACGATCAAATCTAGAGTCGATTGCGATGATTTTTGCGTCTTGATCAATTGCAATAAGCCCATAAATGTATCCTCTTCTAGTTAACATTCCATAACTATAACGAATTTCGTCCAAAACAATTGTTATTTCGTTTTCGTATAACGCTTTGGGTACAAATAATGTCATTTTCTTCTCTAACACCTAATTATTTATTGATAGAAAAGAAATAGTCTTGGAACATATAAAGGAAAAAATCTAAAATAAAATTATTGGGTTTAAAAACATAATTGTCGATTATTTGGTAACCATCACGATTAATATTATGATCGAATCGAAGAAAAAAGAATCAGAATCGTTTGAACACATCAAAATTAAGGAATTTTTTTACGATAACCTCCCACTTGATAACAACATAAAAATTATTAACCTAGAATATCCGATTGGTAATCGAATAGCCGATGTATATTGCAAGCTAGAGAATGGAAAAGAAGTGGTAATTGAAATTCAGCATTCAATGATTCTTTCCAAAGATTTACTCCAGCGCACTAAAGAATACAACGAACGTAATTGCTATGTTTTATGGGTTTTTAATGGGAGTTCTTTTGAGAGATTACCTAAGATCGAAGATAAAATCCGTATTTTAAGTTTTGAAAGAAGTTCTCACATATTGTATCGCGGGCGCGTTTATTATATCAACATGACAAAAACAGGAGCCCATAGCCCTGTTTATCCTCTAAATTTTGCTAATTATTACGAACTTAAAATTTCTGATTACGGATTTAGCTATTATAAAAAGTCCAACACTAAAAAAAGCGTTATTCCTAGCGAAATTCCATCTCTTAAGCTAAAATTGTTTAAAAACAAGGGATATAAATTAGCAAGCTTTCACGACGATAACATTCGAAAGACTTGTACCGAAACTATACGCCAATTCTTAATAGATTACGAAAATGTTGAAGAAAAAGTTAAAAATATAAAAAAAATGAAATCACTTCAAAAAAAGTTGTTCATAATCATTGCTATGTTCGGGCGACAATTTGGATTATATTTGCTCTTTGACGTGTTAAGACGCCTTAAAGTGGTCAGCAAAGAAAACTTTCATTACATGAAAGTAAGTTATATTTATTTGATGTAATTATAAAATTGAGAGAAAATTTAATTGTTATAAAATCCTAAGAACAGAGTGTTTAGTAAATAATAACTCTTTTTCATCTATATAGATATTTTTTTTAACAGCGAGATTCGTAATCTCGACAAAATCTCCGTTGCTTAGTATTTTTAAACATTCAATAGCGTTCATTCCCCAAATTATTACTCGAATCGCCTTAGATTCGTCACTAAGTATTACTTTAAGTAAAAACGTTTTTTCGCTGGTTTTTGTGTTGACTTCTTTAAATTCTTCGATCTGAATTAGTCCTTGGACATTTTTTATGTAATTGTATCGCTCTATTAAATCCTTAATTTTAGAAGTATGTTTCTGCGGCGAATCGATTTGGTTTTGATCGTATTCAAGATTATTTAATCTCTTCTTTACATTTTTACTTACGTTTTTAGGAGAAAGTACGATTCTACTTTTTCTTCCTAAATGTACTTCAAGGCTGCTATCTCTCCCCTTTCTACAATATCCTCCAATAATACGAATTAATTCGTTTTTTCTGAAGAATTTATTTTTAGTAATCTTAACTTTATCATCCCATAAAATAAGTTTTATCACTTGCGAAATATCTCCTAATAAAAACGAGCCAACGATACCCGGAGTCCCGTCTTTTCTAGTAAATTCGTGTGTCTCGTAAATTTGGAGTATTTTTCCTATTAACACAATGTTGCTCATCCCTTCTTTTACTTCAGATACCTGCATTTTAAACTCATTATAGTCAATCTCTTCTTCAAACTCTTTATAAAATTGCTCATCAATATCGGGCGATTGAAGATAGATACCGTTCTCTTTAGCGATAATAAACAAAATACCTTGTTTTGACATAAACCCACCAAATTCTTTCTCTTTACTCTGAACCTGTCTTTCTAATTCTTCTTCTGAGAAACCTGATTCTAACAATTTTTGATACAAATCGTCTATAGATATAGAAGCGCTCATATTCCTACTTTAACTAATTATACAATTTAGTATAAATTCAAATTAGAGTTTTAATTATTTAAACAAAAAAATTAAAATCAAGTTGTAAATGATTTTCTTAAAAGAAAAGAATAACTTGATAAATATATGCCCATAATAGATTCTTCATCCGAAAAAATTGAAATTATTGAAGCGCTAAACGATTTACTCTTAAAATATAGAGAGCTAACCGAAAATGGCGTTGTTTTCAAACTTAAAAAAGAAAAAAGCCCTTTAGAACTTCTTGGCGTATTAGATTTTTTAAAAGACAAAATTCAGAGATGGGGAAACGACGATATATTTACCTATTGTGCCAATTTATTTGAAGACTTTAACGTCATAACTATTGGAGCTAAAAACATTGAAAAAGCAAAAGAGCTAATAGTTTCTGTTTTTCTTTCCGATCTTATTAAGAATGAAGATGAGGGCGGACTTGACGTCATTTTTAAAATCGTAAACACATTTAACGAGTTTGAAGAATGGTTGCAAAATGAAATCTCAAAAGGCATATCAAATGGCTATCCCCCAAATCCAGAAGAGGCAAAAGAACTAAAAAAACATTTAGAGACTATCTTAAAAGAAATTTAATTAATTTGCTATTTTAATTTTGATTTAAAAATAAAAAAAGTAAATTGAATAAAAATTTAATTCAAATTAACTCGACATAATTCACATCTTAACAATCAAAATCACAATATAAAAATTACTAATTGTAGATAGTCTTTACGTTTAATATGTTGAGGACCATATGATCGATATGGAAAAACCAGCATCTTATTACGATTGGGAAAATAATTTTAAGAAGTCTTCTAATAAGCGCAAAAACGAGCCAAAAGAAGCGAGAATCGTTAATTCAATCGGGCTTCCAGACGATTTTTTTAAAAACTATCTAAAAATGTGGAAGTATAATTATCTTTTTAAAGACAAATTCGATCCCCATAGTCATCGCATTCTCTAATTCTAATTAAAGAAATTTCATACTACGCAGAAGTTATTTTGATATTATACTAATTTTAATTTAAATAATCGTTTCATTCGCTATAGCTTCTAGTTATTAATAATTTAAGATTGAAGAGATTTCGAACTTATGTCTGAATTTTTGCTCGATTTTTTTGTTCTCGCGGAAGGAGGAAAAGTGATTTTTAGCCATTCTTCTCTGATAAAATGCGATGAACAACTGCTAGGTGCGTATTTTCACGCGATAAATGCGATTTATAATATTTGTTTTCAGAGAGACTTACAGAAAGTCTCAATGAACCAATATCGTTTGCATTTTATGAAAATGGACCCATTTTTCTTTATTGGTATGTCCTCAGTTAACATTGGTTACAAATCAGCTAACAATAATTTTGAACATTTAGCCCACCTATTTTACGATAAGTTCCAGCACAATTTGCCGCAACATTGGCAAAGCGATGTAAAACTGTTTCATTGCTTTAATTCTGAAGTGGATAAAAAATTAAAAGAAATTATCGTAGAAGGATAAAATCGAGCTTAATAATCTCACATCTCTAAATGCTCTAATTTGGACATGTTCCAATATTTACGCGAACTCGTGAAGTTGTAGATGCCATTGAAAAGAGGCTCTTCAATAGAAAATAATTAGGTAAACTTCAGTTTAGATTTCCGGATTTATTTATCTTTAACTTATTCCGAGCCATGTGGAAGGCGTAGGCGGAACAAGAGCACAGGGCTCTTAAATTTTTTTGGAGTATATAATTGTTGTTGGTTAAATTTGCATCTTTTCGATCGGTGACAAAAATAATAAGAGCAAGCTGGGTCGTGATGTGTGGCCAAAAATAATTTCGCGCCAAAAGCATATGAAGAAGCTCTAAATTCTTTTTTGCTCGCTGATAATCGAATATAGGGGCAATTTTATGAGCTTTATGAAGGTAAACTCGCACTTTTCGATAAATACGCTTTCTCTCAGGAGTCCAAGCGATGAAACCAGAACGTATCATTTCGCTAAAAGCTTTTACTTCTTTTAGAAATTTGCTCAAAATGTCTAAAACGAGAATGTCAGGTACATGCGTCTGTCCAGCGATATTTTCGACGAGAAACTGACTTAGCTCTATAACGCTGTTATCGCCGTTAGTTAGGCTCTCGCACCTGAAAAAATAATCTAATACCCTTTTTTTAACTAAAAACCGCTTAGATAATTCGCTCAGCACATCTAAATTATTCACCAAAAATACTGTTTCGCTCGTATTTCCAGCCATTATTTATTCAATATCTTAGACTTTAAAATCATTAATTAAAATTTAAATGTTTAAACGGTTGCTCGTTTATAAATAAAAAATTAGGGTTAAAAAAATATTAATAATTTTTGTTATTTTTTAGACGCTTTATTTTTTTGTTCTAGTAAGTACTCACGCTGAGCGTCTTTTACGTAAGCCTTCCAATCTTTTTCGCTCAAGCGAATAAGGTGCAATAACTCGTCTAAGTCATCGTCGCTCTTGTTTAACCCTTTATCAGAAATGGAGTAACTTTTTCTACCGCGCTCGTCGAAATCCACGAGTACATTTTCTTTTAAGATTAATTCATCGAGATCTTCGTATAATTTCAATTGATCTATGCCTTCTTTGAGCTCTTGTGGATGTAATAGAGACTTCGTAGCTCGGCCGTTGGTTCGTATGTAATTAACGAGATCTACTGTGTATGTAAAACCTTTCTCAAGAGCTTCTCCCATGATTTTGAAATACTTAATTTCGCAAAACAGACATAAGAAAAAGTTGTTGTTCTTTTTGAGCTTCTCGTACTTTTCCTTTTCTAACGGAAACTTGCTTTTACAATCGTCGCAAGTACCCATGACATACGGCAATTTAGAACCTTATTTTTATTGTTATTCTTATTCTTACACTTATACTTAAATTTCCCTAAGAATTAATCGTATATAAAAATTGTCTAAACGGCTACAATAGTTGGTCTAATGTTTTTTGTACGGCTCGAGGGTTTGCTTTCTGCTTTTCGAAATAGTCTCGGCACTTATCGAAATTCGCGAATAGTTTGGCTAAATTTTTTTGTACCCTTTCCCTATTTAAATAATGTTCTTCGCACAATAAAGAAAGTGTTTGTTGCTCGTTAGGAAAGTTCCAATTTAAGTTAGGGTACTTAGTAAGGACTTCGGGTAGCAAAAATATTTTTCTAACTTTCACAATTAGTTCTTGAGTTAGAGAAGAAAAATCGTAGTTTTTTCTCTCTTGGTAAATTACATTTTCCAAATTTATGTGGTTTTTAACGCACTTATAAGCGTGTTTCGGTCCAATTTTTCTGATCCCCAGAAAATAGTCGTTTCCAATAAGGATTCCAATGTCAACGAGTTGGAACTGGTCGATTCCTAATCGCTTTAAATTTTCTTTCAGGTCGATTACCACAGGCTCGACCTTTTGGTACTTCCACTTTCCTTGTACTTTTCGTCTCAGCGATTTCGACAAATTTTGTATTTGATGCGGGCATCCGAAGAGAAGGGAATCGAAATCTTGGGAGTTGGAATAATGGACCATCCTATCCTTGACTAGTTGAGCACATTGAGATTCTGCCGAAGCGGGAGAACTTATGCAAGGGATTCCTAAAGCGCCTAACAGCTGTTTCGATTCTTTAATGATATTAGGCCATAGATATTCTCTAGACATCGCGATTTTTTTTGCGCTTTCCCTGTTTCCGGAACGAAGCATCGATCGATACAAATTGTGCGTGAAAATAAAGTCGTTAAGTCGGTCTTTCGTTTTTATCTTCTTGAGCTCTGAGTCGAGTCCATCGAAGCAAAAAATCGGGAAAATTTTCTTGGAGTAATAAAAGTTAATCCTGTACAACAAACCATAGAGGTGAGATATCGGTCGTTGGGTTCGATCGAGAATAAGACCTGCGTAAGAGCCGTCGGGATTTTTTCGAGCGAAGTTAAATAAGCTCATAATCACATTCGGGGCGTCAACTGCAACGATTTTGCCCGCTAATTCGGAGAATTCGATTTTATTTCGGACAATGAGCTCTTGCAGTTTAACTCCCATAAAAACTGAAAATCTTTTAGATTAATAAAGAAAAAAAAGATGGGTTAAGAATTTAGAAAAACGGCAAAAACAAAATCTTGTTTGCAGTTAGCGCTAAGGCCAATAAAAAAGAAATCGATATAGTACTGACCGAAACGAGTGCTATTTTCCATTTATCATTCATCATGTTGTGTTAACCTCTAATTTCAAAGTGGTTTATAACTGAATTAAATTAGTTTTTTATAAATGAAAAAAATGCTCTCGAAATTTTTGTTTATAAACAAATAAATTATTATCAAAATTAAAGCAAAAAAGTATGAGTGATTTAATAGTTTG
>Ga0114919_10004856_pt1 | contig 10775 bp, 11 predicted proteins | sample BlataG_FD_88682 | JGI IMG/M metagenome (GOLD analysis project Ga0114919, IMG submission 88682) | Deep subsurface microbial communities from Black Sea to uncover new lineages of life (NeLLi) - Black_00105 metaG | ecosystem: Environmental > Aquatic > Marine > Oceanic > Sediment | place: Atlantic...
AGGATTAGGTCTTGCTTTTGAACTGGAGGGCTATGCTAGATGTGATGCAGCAGAAGCAGCAGCTGATGGAAGTATGGGTGGTGATGATTTGAGAGATTATGGAGTAGCAGCACATGTATTAAAACACTTGGGAGTTGATGCAGTCAGGTTGCTGAGTGAAAGTGAAGCTAAGAGGGTATCATTGGTGGCTCATGGTATTAAAGTAGTAGAGACTGTGCCTTTGAGGACTAAGATAGGTTCAACAGCAATAAAGGGAGGAGGAGGCGATGAATCTCAACAACATAGACCGAGCAGGAATGGCTCTGAGCATCCACATTTTGTTTGATTTGTAATAGAATAGTGAGATATAACATGTAAAGTGTACACGGTGCATACAGTAATATATATAGATTAGATTGTCTGATTCTGTATTACAAGTTGAGATGAAAGGGAGAGAGAGGAAGGCCATTTTTCATCTCATCACCTCGTCGACCGAGAACGTTGACTAAAAGCCGTCTGCCTTGAAAAATAAAACATAGGAAACTATATGGTTGAATGTACTTGGAAGGAACAACAGGTTTAGACTTAAAGGGACTATTAACTCGCTACGTTGAAAACTGGATGTAAAATCCTACAGAAAGGAAGATGAGCGATTCCCTCACATTAGAGCAGCTATACGTGCTCAAGCGGCAAATAGACGATCTAAAGGCCATTAATACTTATATCAAAGCGAATAGAGACGGTAAACTACCCAAAAAGAAACGTCCTACCACTGCACCGACAATCATCTTCCGAGCAGACCAAAGCGTGTCGACCAAAAAGAGAGGGAGGCCATCAATATCCAATTCCAAAAGGAATCTTGTTCGGATAGTCTCAGATGACAGAGAATCCTCAGAACAAGATGTCAAAGATGATGATGGTGGCGGCGACGATGAAGAAGAAGATGCGAGTTCCGACGGTGAAGAAGATGATGCGGTCGAAGAAGTGGACGTTGTCTTGCCCTCTGGTTCCGCCAGTGATGGTAGCGACTTTAAACTAGAAAATCAATGTCATAAGGAACTCGTCAATAAAATCCTGCCTCAGAGAACTTTACCTGCTAGAAAACGAAGAGTTAAATCATTTAGAGAGCTATTAACTACTGATGAAGAGGACGACGATGGTGACGACGACGATCAGGGTCTTGAAGAAGAGGAAGTACATAATGGTGGTGGCCAACCTGATTCGGATGGCAATAATAACGATGTTGGTATAGAATCTTCTTTGGATGAAGAAGATGCAGATGCAGCTGCTATATTGCTTACCACTGTGAATGTTGCAACGACGACTGCTGGTGGTGGTGGAGGTGGTGTTAATCAAGTTGAGCCAGGTTTAGAGGGAGTATAATTATGTATAGATAGATTAAGTTATAAGCTGTAAGAGAATGTTACCACTGTACAGAATTCATCAAATTGAAATTGTCTTCTTCTTCATGACGAAGACGTTCAAGATCAGAGATAGATTAGAGAGAGGGCCCCGAGGAAGGGGGCTAGGGTGGAAATCTTTAAAGTAGCAAGGAAGGAGTGCAATGGGCTGCATAGACACATAATACCTTATCATTTTCAAACTACCTTCCTGGGTCTAGAGGACGGATTCGTTCACATCTCCTCTTTGCATCCTAATTAGTCTTCTGCACCCCACGATATTCCCTCGCAAATCAACTCAATATGTGTGGTATCCTTGCTGCATTGGGTATTTCAGGGGATCCTGAGACCAATAGAAGGGAAATCCTCAAGATGAGTAAGCTGTTGAGGCATCGTGGCCCAGACCAGAATTCCATATATCAAGCTCCAGATGGCAAGGCTTTCATCGCTTTTGAGCGTCTAATGATTGTCGACCCTACTAACAGTGGCAGGTAAGAATCCATGATTGCATGCAAGACGTTCCTCCAACCAGACACCAATCATCACCACCGCCCGTTGTCTCAAACATCTCTCTCAACTAACAAACCTCTGTTCTCTGTTTCCCTCTTGCAGTCAACCATTCCAAATTGAAACCGAACAAGGCAACATCACATGGGCTTTGTAAGTTAGAGGTTCTAATTGGAAAAAGAGGAACTTATTGTTGTTTCAAAAGTATCAGCCAGCAATGAGTACCCTTCTTTCTTCTTCTTCTTCTTCTTCTTCTTTGTCCAACTCACCCTCCATTCCCCTTCCCCCCTTCATCCTTTCTTTTTTCAACCACCAACAGGAACAGTGAAATATACAACCACCAAGAAATCCGTAGCAACCAACTAGCAGGTGTCAAAATCCCCTCTAAATCCGACTCTGCCATTGTCGGCTACCTCTATCAAAAATACGGCGACACTAATGACATTTGGAATGCTCTCGATGGGATCTTTGCTTGCACTATTTGGGACGAAAGAACTGGCTATTTCTGTATTGCTCGTGACCCTATTGGTATCTGCTCTCTCTACTGGGGTAAAGGCCACGATGGTTCCATCTGGGTTGCCTCTGAGATGAAGGCCCTTCTCACCAAATGTGTCAACATTGAGACCTTCCCCCCCGGTCATGTCTACAGGAGCTCTACTGGTAAAGTTGAAAGATGGTACAACCCCCGGTGGTTGGATCTCAATTATATTCCCAGTAATCATGTTGATTATACTACTCTGCGTAATTCTTTCATTGATGCAGTGGTGAAGAGATTGATGAGTGATGTCCCGCTGGGCATGCTGTTGTCGGGGGGTCTGGATTCCTCTCTGGTGGCAAGTGTGGCCGTTCGTCACTTGGCTCAAGCTACTAATACCTTTGATAAGGTGCATAAACTTAAGACTTTCTCAGTTGGTATTGAAGGTTCACCTGATCTCATAGCTGCACGTAAAGTTGCTGGTTTCCTGGGCACTGATCATCATGAAGTTACCTTTACTGTTGAAGAGGGTATCGACGCTGTCAGAGATCTTATATGGCATATTGAATCGTACGAGCAAGTAAGAGCTAGTGTACCCATGTATATTCTCTCTCGTCGTATCAAAGCACAAGGAATCAAGGTAGTTTTGAGTGGAGAAGGTGCTGATGAAATCTTCGGGGGATACTTGTACTTCCACAAAGCACCAAACCCCGCTGAGTATCATAGAGAATGTGTGCGTCTAGTAGAGCGTCTATACAAATATGATGTGATGAGAGCCAATAAAGCTCCATTTGCCTGGGGAGTGGAGGCCCGTGTTCCCTTCTTGGACAAGGAATTTATTGAGCTGACCATGAACATCGATGCAGCTGATAAACAGCCTAACTTGGCAGAGAAACCAGATGGAGTGCATGCCAAGCTCGAAAAATACATCTTGAGGAAAGCATTTGACACTCCTGAAAACCCATACCTTCCAGAGGAGGTGCTCTGGCGCCAAAAGGAGCAGTTCTCAGACGGTGTTGGCTACGATTGGGTTGATGGTTTAAAAAACCATGCCGAGAAGGTTATTACAGATGAGCAATGGGCTGCGCGTCATGAGAAGTTCCCTGAGCACACTCCAAGGACAAAAGAGTACTATCTGTTGAGAAGTTTGTTTGAAGAGCAGTTCCCACATCCAGACGCTCACAAGACTGTGCCAAAGGAGCTGTCTATTGCTTGCTCCACTGCAGAAGCCCTGAAGTGGGACGCCGAGTGGGCGGATTCCCACGAAATCAGTGGCAGGGCGATAAAGTCTGTTCATTGCGCGGGTGATCTGTTTAAATACGATAAAGCAGCAGCAGCTAATGGTGTGAATGGATCATAGGGGGACTGGATGTGTGTGTGTAGAAAGAGAGATAAACTAATAATAATATATCTCCTGTAACTTGCATTAATAATCATGTATTGTATCCCTCCTTCTTTTCTCTCTCGTGTTCTTTTGTTTCTGAACACACAACTCCCCTCTCTCACCCTTCTCTCACCCTTCTGTACACAATTTCTAATCCTCGATTTCTGCAATCTCTACATTATTAGGATAATAATAGACCCCAATTGGCTCATCCTGAACGGCAAACTCGTCAGCAAAGTCACCAGAAAAAATGTCGGGATGCTTTGCTCTCAAAATGGTTCTGTAGTCAGCGACTACTGAACCACATTCACGTGCCATTATGCCCACAAATAGTGCTGCTTTGGCCACATTGTCTGATACATTAACAATGGCGGGGATGAGGTCAACCCTAACCTGGTTTAGGAGTGGGACAACCTCCTCTCTGATGCCTGTAGCTAGAAACTCCAACATAGCGAGCTCCTCGGCACGGTGTGCTTTGAAGTGGAGACAAGCTCCAACACCGACGAGGGAGGTGGCCTGAGAGGTGACGGTGCCTGCAGCAGAGGCAGCATGAACAACAATGGCAGTGGTTGCCTTATGGGTGAAGTCAGTTGCAGTAGTTTTGGCTCCATTGATGACCAAGGAAGCAACATCTTTGGTGAATGAGATGACGGTGCCAATTGTCACCATAGAAAAAATGACAGGGTCAGTCACCTTGATCACTAGGCGTTCAAAAGTGCTAAAATAGCTTGAATCTGCAAATTTGGAAGGAAATAAAAGCGTGGTGGTTGGAGCAAAAGATTTGTTTTTTTTATTTAAATGCTGGGACTCTAAACGTGAGCCGTGGTGGTGGCACACGTGCCAAAAACTTACTAGTATTGGTGTCACGGAAACTCATTTTAATGGTTATAAAGAAAAGACGGTAATTATTAGTGCTGAATTGCAACAGTTGTTCTAACAGAATCGAACAGATATTATAGTAGATGCAATTATTATACTATACTAGTAGTATAATATATAATATATGCTAGATTCAAAATATAAAGACCAATTGCTACTAGAGCGAGCCTTTATGGCAAAGTGAAGGCAATCTCTCTGGAGCAGCTCTGTTTCGATTCTTTTCAAACGGTTGACCACCATCAATGTTGCCCTCTTTTTCCAGCCCTTAATGCTATCTATCACAATATTTGAAGATCACAAAGTTAACAGTGGTCCTATCCTATATAAGAATCATTCTCTTCCTGGCATTAGTTCATGTGTACAAGACTTAAAGAACCTCTCCATGCAATTGTCGACGAATGAAAGAAAACCACCACTTTTGTTAGCAGCCTTGACTACTGTGAGCACGGACTTCAGATCTCAAGAGTAAGGCTATTGATAGCTATACAAGAACATGATATATTGGGCTTGAACACGTAAGGTTTGCTATTCAAACGAAGTTTATGGCCAACACATAGGTCCTGGTTGGCAGGGAAGTTGAAAGGGTATCTAGACCTTCATCAGTGTTGAAACCTAAATTTCAACATCAGTTTACCAAATCGGTCGTTTCAGAAAACAATCCTTCTCCCAAAAGCTATGTTGGAAGCTGAAAGAGGGCCCCCATCCATTGAGGGTTTATCTTGCTCTGATGCTTTTCATAACATGCACTTTCCAAAGCACCTCTAATACTGATTATCATTACCCTTTAGTGTTATCACTATTACTACTACTACTGCTACTTTTTGAAATTTTCTACCCCTCCTCATTTCAGCATTGCCATTAGGGTTTATAATAACCAACCGACTTTTTAAGGACTGCTGATGTAGTTGTTGTTAATTTATGGTGACTTTAAATGCTTTTTTTTTATAAAAACTTTCTTTCATCAAGTTCACAACAGAATGTACTCAATCAATCAAAATCCTCTCCTTCTTCCACCACCAAACCCAAACCCACCCCCGACACCACTTCCACCTAGAAATGATCCACCAGGCAATCTATCATAATCACCTCCAATCATCCCAGGAAATCTAGGAGGATAAAAAGGAGGCTGATCACCACCACCACCACCACCACCAAGTCGGGGCAAGGGAGGGTTAAAGTACCATCTCCTCCTTGCTCTCTCAGCTTCCTTCTCCTGCTCCGCTGCTCTTCCATACGCCGCCTTGTACCCCTTCTCTACAGCCATCTCCAACAAATGCGGAGTTGCTTGAGGGAAGTCTCTAGTAAAGAATGGCTTCCATAGCCCATCTGTACTTGCTAGATGTCTAAACTCTCTACACGTTGCAGATAATGCTGCTAATTGTATGGGTTGTAATAGTGTTAGAATCGGTTTGATTGTTTCTACTGGGAGTGATGATAGGCAGGCAGGGAGTTGAAGACCTGCCTCTGTGTGTATTGAGATCAGCATAGCATATGCCAAGGTGTCTTTCACTTCTCTCCATAGGTTTTGGATGCTAGATGTTGAGAAGGTCCTACTGAGAATCGTGGTGGTGGTATTATTTCTCCTCCTCCTGCTCCTGCTGCTGCTGCTGCTGCTGCTGCTATTAGTAGTCTCCAATGTAGACATGTCAAGAAGGAGATGACATTGATGTCCTCCAGGAGTGAATGCAGCTGCTAATACTGTATTGCTCATGAAACTACATTGGAGTGTACATGCTATTGGTATGGTGGGAATGTCTGGCCATGTATAGTGGAGTTTGACAAGGGAGGGGGAGACCCAACAACATTTGGAGAGAGAGGGATGACGATGATGAGGTTGTGGGTTCTGTGATGATGGCGATGATGCCGATGATGGTGATAGGATGAAGCCAGTCTCCAGCATTGTAGCGTGAGCAATGAGGAGTAGAAAGGAAGCTGGATGTGAGTGTAAGAGATCTTGATTGGAGTCGAGTACTTCCAGTAAAACAGCTGATATTGTGTCTCCCATGCTGCTGCTTTTAGTGTTGTTGGTTGTTGTTGGTGGTGCGGAGGTGGAGGGGCCATCCTCTTCCATTGGCTGGGGGAGAAGAGGATGGCAAGGGCTGTGTACCCATATTAAATCGCCGGAACGGAGGCCTAATTGTTGAAAGGTTGCATCTGGCTGAGAGGCAGAGAGAGTTGGCATCTGTGTGTCGTTGAGAGAGAGAGATCAGAAAGCGGTGGGATGTCAGTTGTGGCTGTCGAGTTTTGTCTGATTTGAGGTTAGCTAGAGTATTGATCGATAGAATGCATACTATACGTACCTGTCCATTTAATGAGATCTCGACAGACTCTTCTATTTGTTCACTTGGGAAGAACTCATGGGCTACTAGAGATTCAAGTTCTTTTAAAGTTTGACACTCCACATTTAGCTTTACAGCCTTTAGACTTGGCTGAATCTTAAATTTGACTCTCAACTTCATGATTTTCTTGAAAACTGGTCGTGGGTTTTCACTCTCCTGCCTTGACAAATGCTCTCCCATCCCCCCTTTCTTGGAGCTCTGTGCTCTGCTCTGCCGTCGACGGAGCCACACCCACATCCTCCTATCCCTTACTTATTCGGCAGCTGTCCAATGTATGGAACACACTTTTCACTCAAAAAACTTGATCATTATGCAGCTTACTAGTTCTTTTGTAGGTAGAGCATTTACGCAAACGGCTGTTGCAGCACCAAGCCGTCCATCAAATGCTAGTCGTCAAGTAACTTGCATGGCCAAGAAGAAGGGTGTTCGCATCATCGTTACTCTTGAATGTACTGAAGCTCGTGGTGAAGGAGGAACTCCATCTAGATACACAACGCAAAAGGTAAGAATATGATTAGATTGCAAGCCCATGTCTAATATTGAGGGGCATTGGTATTCATTTACACATGATAGACCATGCAGAGTTATGAAGGCTCGTAATTCACCAGTTTGAGCCGGTCTGACATACATTTTCATCACTCAATGTCTTTTCCCTATCGCCATCGTCACCGACGTCATCTCTCCGCTGGCATCCAGCCCTGGCTATCTTAGCACTATTCTCACCCCATCCCTTTCTTACTATCCATTTATAGAGCAAAAAAAATACACCAGAAAGACTAGAATTGCTCAAATACAACAAGTTCCTTCGCCGCAAGACGTTGCACAGAGAGATCAAGTAGACTGCCTTTGTTCCGGTGCTATTTCTCTCTCGAAAATACCCCCTTCAAAAAGGGCAACATTAATTATTGTTGCAACTAAACCATAACCATGTATATCTATCTATGTAAGACTTGATGTTAAAGGTAACATATGAAACAAAATACAAAATCACATTATACTATATATATACTCGCTGCCTACCCACACACATCTCCACTCCTCACCTTTCCTTAATTCTCACCCCTTGCTCCTCACAATCAATTTATCACCAAGACTCAGAGCAATGCCTTGAGTCTTAGACCTGATCCTAATATACCCTCCCAACTTGCCATCTGGCAACTTTTCAACACTAACATTGACCAGCGCATCTTCCCCAAACACACTTCTTGCATACAGATTAGCAGCCAGGAAACCGCAGTCCCCTTCCAGCGCACTTGGCGGTGTCAGGCACTTCATGTTGGTTGATGCTATTATGTGATCCAGGAATTGACGGGGTTCGGGGATCTCAGTGTTGATTGCGACCTTGTTCTCCCACTCAAATTCTGCCCACATTGATCTGAAGGCGACATCTGGGCAGGAAGCTGGTTGGATGTAGTCTAGAATGTCAATGTGGATGTCTGCGAGGACGACGACATTTCGATCAGAGTAGCCAGTGGATTCAAACACCAAGTTGCCAAAGATGGCTCCTGTTTCAGTGGAAGATACCTTGATGTTGGCTCTAATGTTGCAGGAACCTCCAGGTGCCAGGGTGTGTGCTTGAGGCCTTTCCACTAATTTCAAATCACCCAATGTGGCTAGTTCTAATGTAACATTCTGTGCAGTTTTATCCGTACGATTGACCACATTAATATCCAGTACAATGTCATATTGGTGAACAGTCACATAGGCTTCAGCATAGAGAGGATCAGCTAGGCCAGTCAGTTGGACAACACGGTTTAGCTTCCCTCCAGATGAACTGTAATCAACTAGACCTGTAGCTCTAGCCAAGTCTGCAGCTACTGCATCCTCCAACTCGAGCTTTGTCATGCCTCTTCTAGCCTTGAGGTGGTGGAAATCAATCAATTCATCCGGTTGGGAGATGGACTTGGCCTTTTCCTTCTTAGCCTCTGCTGCTTCTCTCTTCTGCTTGTCTTCAATGAGAGCCTGGAAGGACTGTTTGCTGTCGTCAAGCCAGACTTGGGATATCTCTTCGTTTGGAGCTGCCAAGACGGCAATGCAACTGAGCATGCGGTCTTTGGAATCATCATCAATTAAGTGTGGTACTGCAGATGAATTTTCACCCAACCTGAGCATGGCTGCAATGATGAGCATCAGTTCTGCTGCTGACTTATTAAGCGCAGCTGGGGGAGACATCTTGAGGGATCTGATTCTAAGGAAGAGCTTGGTGAGGCTGGCAGCAATGACGGCTCCTGCAAAGAAGTCTCCAGCGAGTAACAAAGATCGGAGACTAGGAATGATGGGCTCTCTGAAACCAGCTTGTATACGGTCAAGGGATTCACCACCACTGCCAATAGCACTTTGAGTGGCATAACTGCCATCTGCCAAAATGGCTGGTCTTGTTTTGGCTATTGCAGCAGGGACAGAGGTCTGTTGAACTTCCTCCTCCTCCTTCCTCTTCTCTTCTGCTGCTGCATCACCATTGGCCACACCGTTCTCTCCAAGTGCATGAGCGTCTGTAAAGAAGGGCAATGGTCCCAAGCAGCTCTTGATCATCTCAATACCTGCAGTTGCCTCTTCTGCAGACTTGGAATGTTCAGCCAAGATCCACAAGGCGCATGTGGCCACCCTTGAGGCTCTGATTGATGGGAAGCTGTCTGTCAAGCGTTCCAAAATGGCATCATGCAATTTGGGGTTTGTTTCGGCAATCTCTCTGATGAAGAAGACAACATCCAAAGCACTGGCAGTATTGGAATCTGCTAAGAAATCTGCCAACAGCGGTAGAACAGATGCAGAGACATCTGGATAGAGAACAGCACACTTGTGAATGGCTTGTACCAGCAGTTGTCTGTATTCTGCTCCCTTTTCCAGTTCCTTGTTTTGTGTCTTCATTGCTTCCTTTTTCAAAACGCCGACCACTTCGTCCACATTACGCTTATTGACCAGGTCGAGGGCAATATCAAGCGTCTTACGACGAATGTCCAGATTTGGGGCTGATAGTGCTCTGAGAATATCCATGAGCAAGTCTTGCATTACCTCTCTGTGCCTCTCCTTGAGCTCTTCCAGCCTGTCGAGAACGATGAGCTTGACGTTGTTGTCACTCTGGGTGACGAGAAGCTGGCAGAAGCAATTGGCAGCTGCTCGTACTGCAGTTGGAGCGTTGGATAATGATACCAAGGTAACTGCACATTCATACACAACTGCAGTGCTTCTGCTTTCCAAGAGAGCCAGGATTATCTTGATGTAGCGACCTTTTTGTTCAGGCGACTTAGCACATACGCTTCTAGCGAGCTCCAGTACCGCCATTTGTAAAATATCACCCCAATCAGCCAATCTGTCGAGATTAGAGAATAAATAGGCAACAGCACGGTCTTGAGCATACCGGGAGAGCATTTGGAAAGCGTTACGGCGAGTGCTGAGGTCTTGTTCTCCTGCCAGCAGCTTTTCAAGGTATTCCGGGGCGTCTGGCACGAGGAGCTCTCCTTTTGGGAGTTTGTAAATGGCTCCTAAAGCTAGGACAGCATTCTTGCGAACGTAAGAGTGGCGGTGCTCTAGGTTGGCAGTGACGGAGGGGATGAGAGGCTCGAGGAGCTCTTCTTCGTGGATACGGCAGAGGAGACGGAGGGTGACGCCTCGGATGAACTCATTGGGATGCTGGAGATTGTTTCTCAGGTTTTGACAGATGAGAATCATCTCTGGGAGGAGTTTTCCTGCTGCGTCTGTCTTGGGTACCATTTCCTGGAAAGAGAAAGAAATAGGGGAAGAGAGAGAGAGAGATGTGAGGGGGGGGGGGGCGGTTGGGTGGGTTGGAATTTTTAATAATTGAGGAAATAGAG
>Ga0114919_10004857_pt1 | contig 10773 bp, 12 predicted proteins | sample BlataG_FD_88682 | JGI IMG/M metagenome (GOLD analysis project Ga0114919, IMG submission 88682) | Deep subsurface microbial communities from Black Sea to uncover new lineages of life (NeLLi) - Black_00105 metaG | ecosystem: Environmental > Aquatic > Marine > Oceanic > Sediment | place: Atlantic...
CCACACCGATTTCAGTTGGCATCATCCCCATAAAGGAACTCATGTAATAATTGAAGCCTACAATGTAAGCTGCCGCACCGATAACTGCGACAACAATAGAACCCGTCAATTTCCCAGCCAGAATTGTGAACCTGTTGATGGGCAAGGTCAATAGAGTTTCTAAAGTCTTTTCCTCCTTCTCCGACGCAACAGACGTTGCTGCAAGCTGCATCGCAAAAATAAGCAACATCATTATACCAACGGGCATCCCAGTGGACTGCAACATCATCAACCCGAAAAGAACACCTGGGTTTACATTAACGGGTTTCCCTTTAATTATTGATTTTTCAGACATCTCTACAGGATCCAAAACATTTTCTGGAGCTTCAGGAAATTTTTCACCAACTTTTTGAACAACTAGACTTTCTTCGAATGTCTTCAACAGAGCACTTATCATCGAGGAACTAGTAGACTCAACTATGCCCCCGCCCCTAAACACCGTGTAAACATCTAGTTCTGCCTTTAAACCCTCCGTGATGTTGTTGCTGAAACCAGAAGGTATGACTACAAGCCCAGTGACGTTTGATTGCTGAACGTAATTAACCGCTTCAGTGAAATTCAAATAATCAACCTCAACAATTATAACGTTCAGAGTTATCAAGAAGTTCGTGAGGTTTTCAGCAACAGGTCCTTCATCAAGGTCCATTACTGCGATTGAAATGCTTCGCATGCTTTCTTCTGCTGTCTCCATTGAAGTTTGAATCGCGAATCCCATTAGTGGAAACATTATTAGTGGGACGATTATCATGCCTAAGAGGATTTTCGGGTCTCTGACTAACTCCTTAACTTCCTTCACAATGATGTTGAATAAACCTTTAAACAAAACCAACCACCTTCGCAAAAACTTCTTCAAGATTTGATGCATTCACGTTTTTCTTAAGTTCTGCTGGAGAACCTTCGGCCACTATCTTGCCTTTATCTATGAGAGCCACCCTGTCGCATAGATGCTCCACTTCAAGCATGTTATGACTTGAAAGAAGCACAGTAACCCCTTGGTTTTCCACATATTGCTTTATGAGTCCTCTGACATGAACAGAGTGAAGAACATCCAGTCCACTGGTTGGTTCATCCAACACTGCAAGCTTAGGCTTTGTCATAAGAGCCCTTGCAACGAGAAGACGCCTTTTCATACCTTTGCTATACGTCTTCACCTTATCTTTGAGGCGTTCTTCTAACCCAGAAATCCTTGCTGCAACATCAACACTTTCCTTAATCACTTCTTTGTCTTCCGTGGTAAACTTTGCCATAAACTCTAAGTACTCATAACCAGAAAGGTTTTTGTAAGCTCCTGCCTCTTCAGGAAGATAGCTTATAACCCTACGAATCTCAGAGGCATCATCAACCACATCTTGACCAAAAACTTTCACAGAACCCGAAGTAGGCAACAGCAACGTTGAGACAATCCTGAGTGCAGTTGTTTTTCCAGCTCCATTAGGACCAATAAGACCGTAAATTTCTCCATTCTTAACTTGAAAACTTAAGCCGTCGAGGGCTCTAACTTCACCGAAGACTTTAACAAGTTTGTCAGCTTCAACAGCAAGGCTCATGTATACATCACGAAACTAAACCGCAATCAATTCTTTATTAAACCTTACCGTCGTTAGGAAGTTACTAATCCAAACAACGTCAGATTAAGCCTCGAATTATCCACATTTCCCACTTCAACTCATGACTATTTCTATGTCATCTATGTTATACGTCATCTCAGTCTCCCAACGCACTGTAATCCCTATGGCAACCCATATTTCTCCGTTAGAACCAGTGTTCAATGTTGTTGTATGGCTGTAAGCTTTCCATCCTGCAATCTCATTTGCGTTACCAATAACCGAAAAGTCTGCTTCTTCTTCAGGGTTGGAAAGTCCGACGTGAGCACAGACGCCTGCTATAATGTTAAAACTTTCCTGCTCGCTGTACAATTGAAAAGTAATCTTAACCCGAACCTGCGAGTTATTCTTCGACGAGATTTTCCGCTCTATCCATACTGTGCCATCATCTTGTCTGCCATCAATAAACAAAGCCACTGAATATTGACCTGAATAGGCTCGAGTCGTTACTCGAGAAACATTCCAAGCAACGTGATGACCCGGATTGTTCGGATCCATTGGAACGTCGGTGTTGGCCATCCAGTTATTAAATCCTGTTTCAAAACTTTCACTTTGTATGATGGGCTTCGGATAGAGATACCATACTACGGGGACGCTGACCACGAGGACAAGTCCGATGACAAAGCAGACCTTGAACAGCAGCTTCATTTTAGCATCAACCTTGTTTGTTATGTCTGTTTGGCGATAGATAATACTACACTTTAGAACATGAAAAATCAGGCTGTTCTCCTTTTAGAACACCCAACAAAAATTACTACACTCTACAGAGAAAAGCATATGATGATAATCAATCCCGCTATCCAGCAGTAATACGCGAACAGGTGAAACTTCTCCTTCATAACAATCTTCTGCAACAATTTGAGAAATACGTAGCCTACGACCATTGAAGTTATTACACCGAGAAACATAGTGGCCATGTCCACATTGTTGACCACTAAAGTTCTGGATTCTGCGATTGTTGCTCCCATCACCGCGGGTATGGAGAGTAAAAACGAATACTTGAAGGCTGTCTCCTTCTTCACCTTCCTCAACAACCCTGTGGATATGGTAACACCGCTTCTTGAAATGCCTGGAATAATCGCGGCACCTTGCGCTATCCCTACCAACAAAGAATCCATATAATTTAGTTTTTTATTGTTTCTTCTAAGCTGCGAAATGTACAGGAAGAAACCATTAATTGGCAAAGCTATGCTCACGGTTAGTAAGTTGAGATAAAGAGATTCGAATTTTTCATGCAAAAGAAAATCGAGGATAAAACCTATGATGGCTGTTGGTATGCTTCCTACGATTATGAATAAGGCTAGTTTTCCTTCATCTGTTTGGAAATCCCGTTTAATTACAGCTTTAAGAATTTTCACGATGTCCTTTCTAAACGCTACTAAGACGACACACAAGGTTCCTATGTGTAGCATAAAATCAAAAAATATGTAGGAAGGTTCTTTTGTGCTCAAGCCCATGCAATTTCGTGCGATATTGAGGTGGCCCGTACTGGAGACTGGTAGCCATTCGGTTATGCCTTGGATGATAGCAAGGATTAAGGTTTGAATTAGATCTATTGTGAACTTGATGCCTCCGAAGTGTATGGTTTTAGCTGTGGTCTGATATATTTTACTGGTGTCTGTTAGTCTGTAGAAAGAGAGACATAGAGACAGACGGCTATAGAGGGGTCTAGTCAGGGTTTTTATGGTTTTTTGGGCGGGTTGTGGTCCATGTTTTGTTTTTACATTTGTTTTGAACTTGTTTTGACTCTGGATTAGATGAAGAAGGAATGTTGGATCACGCGACAGATTATGTAAGTAGATAATGAATTTGGATTATAATTTGGATTATATTATGGTCTTTGAGCCGAAGTGCGAGGCTCTGGCGAGATTTAAATGCCCACCCATTATTACTCAAACTTAGTAATGTTTATCGTGTAATTATTCCTCTCCTTTTTGTGCTCTCTGTGTGATCGATAAGTTTATATTTTTGTAAACAAAAAAGTAATAGTTGGTGAAAACATTGGAAAAAACGGTTGTCATAGCGGTTCGGGTTCCAAAGAAGATTAAAAAAGACATAGAGCAACTCGGTTTCAAAGTTTCCGTGTTTATTAAGGAAGCCATCAAAGAAGAATTAAGGAGAAGAAGATCAGAAGAAGCAATGAAGTGGATAAGGATGAACAGAGTCCTCGGCAAAGAAATAGGATTTGATAGCGTCAAGGTCATTCGTCAAATGAGGACAACCATGTGAAAGTTTACATAATTGACGCATCCGTAGTCACGAAGTGCTTTATAATAGAGGATTACTCAGATAAAGCCACTGAGGCCATAAATGCACATATCAAGGGCTACTTATCGCTTTCAGCTCCTTCATTAATGGTCTATGAACTGGGAAACGTTTTCTGGAAGCACCCGCAAATCACCTCTGAAAAAGCTTACACGTACATTAAAAAATTCCTTGACCTCCAGATCAAACTCGTAGACATCTGGTTTGACACTAAACTCCTAAAAAACGTATGTCACACATCAGAAATCAGAAACGTAACCTTCTACGATGCATCATACCTAACCTTAGCCGAGGAAAACAGAACAAAATTGATAACAGCAGACGAAACCCTTCACAAAAAAGCACCGAACATCACGGTGCTACTGAAAGAATTCAAAGTCTAGTCCCTTTCACACATATTCTTAACGATTTAATATATGAAATGCCGAAGGGTCTATCCTTTTTACAAATTCTATTTTGTCGAGCTCTTCGTCGACGGATATTATTTCATCGACTAAGTTAAGTTCCATGGAGGCTACGTGAACGTAATCTATCCCGCTGACTTTGAATTCGTATTCAGACGCCCTTCGTATGATAGCAAAATCTAGTTCAATCCATTTTATGGGAAGAGAAAGTACCGCGTCTATGTTTTTTCTTGTGTTTAACTTTTCCTCGCCTCTCTTTTCTAGAACCTTGTTTAGCTTACACAAAACGTTGATTACTTCTACAAGTATCAACGTGGAAGCACAGACCTCAAGCTCAGCACTCTCCACAGCTTTCAAAATGTTTTTGCAATTTTCCCCATATTTTGGATGACTCTCTATCGCGTAGATTATTACGTTTGTGTCGAGATACTTCACCCGAATTCCTCCCTAGTTTCCCTCACGAGCTTCACGGCGTCTACGCTAAGCCTTGTTTGAGAGGTGAGAAACTCAACGGGGTTTTCAAGTTTTACAGGTTTTCTGAGAACCACCATGCCTTGGATTATATACCACTCAACGTTTTCTCCAGCTTTCACTTTGAGAACGTCCCTTATGCGCTTCGGAATAGTTGTCTGATACTTTTCTGTCACTTTCGTTCGAATCATAAGGTAATACAAGTAATACCTAGTATTAATAGTTTTACATTTTGAAAAAGTGGAGCCTCGGGCGGGATTTGAACCCGCGACCACCAGCTTACGAGGCTGACGCTCTACCAGCTGAGCCACCGAGGCTTCCAAATGAATTGAGAGAAGCACACATTTTTAAGATGTTCGGACGCAACTCATTAACTGAGGAAACCCATGTTTGAGCTTGGCTGAAGAACTGGGTGAACGAAAAATAATCGAAATTATTCTCGGATGCCTAGACCAAATGCCAAATATGCCGGTACCCTTCGGAGACGATGTCTCAGCCGTAGATATAGGAAACGAAAAACTCGCGGTCATAAAAACTGACATGCTCGTTGGAAAAACCGATGTTCCGCCAAGTATGAACCTTTGGCAAGCGGCACGCAAAGCTGTAGTCATGAACATAAGCGACCTAGCCGCTAAAGGAGTAAAGCCTATCGCCCTGCTCGCATCCATTGGTATCCCAAGAGGCTTCGTAAAGAAAGACATCGAACAAATCGGCAAGGGATTAAACGCTGGTGCTCGCGAATACAACGCCTATGTTTTGGGCGGAGACACCAACGAGGCTTCTGACCTAGTGATAAGCTGCACCGCATTTGGAATTGTTGAAAAACGCTATTTGATGAAGCGTAGCGGTGCGAAGCCCGACGACCTAGTTGCAGTCACAGGATTCTTCGGTAAAACATCCTCTGGCCTAAAGATTCTGCTTAAAGACCTCACAGCTCCTCCTGAGATGAGGAAAGAGCTTGTCAATACAGTTCTTATGCCCCAAGCACGACTCAAAGAAGGTTTAGCTCTCACCCAGACCCATGCTGTAACCGCGTCTATTGATTCCAGCGACGGACTAGCATGGAGCCTACATGAAATCTCAAGAGCAAGCAACGTAGGATTCGTCATCGACAACCTTGCAGTCGCCCGTGAAGCAGAGGAATTCGCAAAGATTCACGATTTGGACCCGGTAGAGCTGAGTTTGTATGGAGGAGAAGAATACGAGCTCGTAGTAACGATTAAGCCTAAGCTTTGGGGAAAAGCCAAGAAAGCCATTGAACAGGTCGGAGCGTCCCTAATCAAAATTGGTCATGTCACCGGGGAGAAAAGCCTCCTTCTCAGAACAAAAGAAAAGACGGTTTCTATTGAGGCTAGGGGATGGGAACACTTTAGAACGGCTTAGACATAACGGGCTTGTGAGTTTTCATGATTAAATCGTGTGACGTAGGAAGCCTGCCTCTTATCGGTGATGTTGAAAGATTCTTGGAAGGTGCAGGACGTTTCAAATCCTCGCCTACTGAGAAAACCGCTAAATATTTTGAAAGAATGATAGTCGAAGGTTTTTTTGATAAACTGAGAGCAGGCATTGACGTTCCAAACTATCCCCAGTTTAGGGACATGAACAGGATGTTTCTGGGAATGATAGATGGCGTGGAGAAGACGAAGGACGGTTACATGGAGACGGGGATTCTGTCTCTGAGGACTGCGGGGAGTTGTATACCAGAAGTTTTGGTGATAAAAGAGAATTCTCAGCAGATTTGTGAAAGGATAAGCGAGCCGTTTCAAGTCAAGGTTTGCGTCACAGGTCCCTATACGCTTTCTTCACTCTTCGTTTACAGAGACAAAGACATCTTCAGCAGAGTAGGAGAGATGATTTCGCAGATAGTAGAGAACAATCTCTTCGATGGGAAATATGGAAGCGTAAGCCTAGTTGTCATGGATGATCCAATCTTTGGGTTGCTGGACGACCCATTAGTTGATCGTGGCTCTGAAGGAAGAGAACATCTACGAAAGGCTTGGGAATCCATCTTTCGCAGAGCCAGATCTAAAGGCATACAGACATGCATACACCTTCACAACACGGCGGATGAACTCTTTTGGGAGATTGAATCGCTGAACATAATCGAGTCACACGTAGACGACCCCATCTACGAAACTGGGAAAACCAAAGAACTCTTAGAGTCTACAGACAAATTTTTGAAAGCGAGCGTATGTATCACGGATTTTGATCGTTTGATCCGAGAAAGCATAGCAACAGCTTCCCAACAGAAGATTAGTGAATTTACCATAAACGAAAAAATTGCAGAAGCTTGGAGGGGAGTTAAAAGTGGAAACCTGGATTCAAAAGTTTTTCTTGAAAGCGACAGGTTGATGAAGAAACGGTTGATTAAGATGGTTAACCAGTTTGGCGTGGAGAGGATTCTGTACGCAGGACCAGAATGTGGGCTTGGAGGATTCCCTACGTACGAATGTGCATTAGAATATTTGAGACGCGTTTCTGACGCTGTTAAAACGGCTAACCGATAATGCATGCTTGCGCATACTGAGTCATTAATGACAAAGATTGCCCCAAATATGGGAAGTTGATTCCTGTCACAGGTAGACCCACCAGAAAGTAGGCCAGTCTCCTCTTCTAGACGAGGACAACACTATCTGCAACTCTATATGGAAGACGCTGCTTTTTCAGCCAACAACTTCTCAATCTTTTCCAGCCGCTTTTCTATTCCACCCAGTCGATCTAATATTTGTTCGAGTATTCTGTTGACATCTTCTGTTGGAATTATAGGCATAGGGGTTGGTGAGGGCAATGGCCGTTCCCATGGTCTCTCTGGTCGTCTCGGCCATGAAGATTGATACGCTGTTGCCTTTTCTTTTTTCTCTTCTTCGCTCATCGGTTATCACTAACAAAAAAGGTTAGCTCTACTAATAAATCGTCACCCTATTTTTCCAAAAAGGAACAGATATAAAAGAGAGTAGTAACTTTAACTTCAATCTCGGACTTCAACGTTAAATTTTGGGGCGAAAACAACTTCTCTTCTTTTCACTCTATCACTTTTACCAAAGGCTTCTCTTTCTTAGCCTTGCTTTTCCTTGACTTTTCTTCCTTTTTTCCCGTGTCTTTTTCACCCACTATCTTAATCAACGGCTTTTTCTCCAATCCCTTAATCCTAGCCCCAGGATACTGCTGCTCTATATCCTCCGTAACTCCGCTACGTCCACATCTCCATGAGTCTTCACCTGAACTACAGGCTTGCCACGGTTATCGTAGGTTACAGATATAGAATATCCCGACCCACCCTCGATAGGTTCTTGTCCAAACAGAAAATCTTCATTAAAACCAAATAGGTCAGAAAATCGCCTTTTCTTTTTCCGCTCAGGCATTGTCTAGACCCAAATAAAAAAAAGGAAAAGGCAGAATTAAAGTTTTATCACCGAGAAGCACAAGATTTATTTTGTTTTGACGAAGTGAGGATGCTGTGGAAACTTTGATCCTTGGCCAAGATCTTTGGGTGTTCATTGCATGGATAGGGTGCATACTAAGCACTATGCTCTGCATTATTTATTGGATCTATTGTGAATACGTTCGAAAAGACGTTAAGACACGTGGTGCAAAAGAAAGTGGATAACTACATCATTTTTATACTATTCATAATAGCGTACGTTATCATATTCACATTTTTAGGCTATCTTGGATATAAAAGAACTAAGACAGCGAAAGATTGGTACATCGCCGGCGGAAAAATGGGTGGATTTGTTGTAGCACTTTCCTACGGAGCCACATTCGTAAGCGCTGTAGCATTGATAGGTTTCTCCGGAATCGCCTCAATGTTCGGTCAATCAGTCTTGTGGCTTGCGTTTCTCAACATTTTTGTCGGCGTTTTCATGGCATTCGTTTTCTTCGGCTTAAGAACTAGAAAGATAGGAATCTCGCTTGGAGCAGAAACGTTGCCAGAGCTTTTAGGAAATAGGTTCAAAGATACGCGACTGCAGGGTATGAGCGGAGCAATAGTAGCCATCTTCATGGTTGCATATACAACAGCGGTCTTTCTGGCTATATCTTCCCTCATCAAAGTCGTCTTTGGAATACCATATGAACTGTCGGTAGTAATCTTCACGATAATAGCGGGAGCATACGTACTTCTCGGCGGTCTCTTAGCAGTAATGTGGGCGCATGTAATTCAAGGCATTACAATGTTCGTAGGAATGTTAGTGATGTACTGCTGGATGTACTTCAAGCTGGGTGGAATAGTCCCCGCCCATGAAGCACTAGCTAGTCTAACTTGGGCAGACCTGGTCAATATTGGATTTCCTGAGACCAACTTAGCTCCAAACGGGTTAACGTCTATGCAACCATTTTTAACGGTGCCTTTTATGATGGTACTAACAATTATTTTCGGTGTCGGCATAGGAGTTCTAGCCCAGCCACAATTGATTCAACGGTATTTGACTGCAAAAAACGACAGAGCTTTGCGATTAGCAGTTCCAATTGGCGGGGTATTCATACTCTTTATGACGTTCACTGCTTTTAGCGTCGGTCCTTTGTGCGACGTATTCATGGTTAACCACGGAATCTTGTATCCAGGATCACCAGATTTGGTCTTACCCACAGTGATTATGGAACTCTTTCCACAATGGTTTGTCCTTCTCTTCTTGTTCGCCATTCTGATGGCAGCGATGTCAACGGCGGCGGCTCTATTCCATGTGGCAGGAGCCAGTATTGGGAGAGACGTTTACGACAAAGCTATAAAGAAAGGTTTAGCTGGGAAAAAATCTATACTTGTTACGAGACTTGCGACGGCAGGGATAATTGGGGTCACTTTGATACTTTCTTTGAACCCTCCAGACGTAGTTGCGTATCTAACATCGTTCTTCTTCGGCTTGATGGCGTGCACATTCCTGGCACCATATACGTTGACTATTTACTGGAGGAAAATTACGAGGGCTGGTGCATGGGTTGGATTGATGAGTGGTTTCTGGTTTGCCATACTTTGGTACTGCCTCGTGTATTATAAGACTGCACCCTCGATTTCAGGAGTAAGGTTGAGCGGTCTAACTCCCTATTTAGACCCATTATTTTTAGCGATACCAATATCATTTGTCTTAACAATTATCGTAAGTTTGATTTCAAAACAGCTTCCAAAAGAGCATATAGATGTAGCATTCGAAAACATATAACCGAAAAGTTTGCATGCAAGCAAAAGCATCTTATTTGAGCTCTGTGGGAATCATATGGACGCGGCAGATGTTGTCTCAGATGTACTTGTGATCGGAAGCGGAATCGCAGGGTTATCCTTTGCATTAAAGATAGCTGACCACGCCCAAGTAGTGATTGTTACCAAGAAAGAAAAGGCTGAATCGAACACAAATTATGCGCAAGGTGGAATTGCAGCTGTTTTTTCTCCAGCGGATTCTTTTGAGAACCACATTAGAGACACTTTGGCTTGTGGCAACGGATTAAGTAAGAGAAACGTGGTTGAAAAGATTGTACGAGAAGGCCCTGCACGTGTTCAAGAACTCATGACGCTTGGGGTCGATTTTTCTAGGAGCGCAACAGGTGAACTTGACCTAGGAATGGAGAGCGGGCATTCAAAGCGACGAATCGTCCACGCGAAAGATCTTTCGGGTGAAGAGATCGAAGATGTTCTGTTGAATGCCATTAGTAGGCATCCATCCATCAAGCTTTTTGAGAATCACATCGCAATTAACCTTGTCGTAAAAATCAGTCAGTGTGGAGGCTGCTACGTTCTAGACAGAGAGAATTCAACAATTCGAAATTTTGTGGCAAAGATAACTGTGCTTGCAGCGGGTGGAATGGGAAGAGTCTATCTTCACACAAGCAATCCAGACATAGCCACCGGAGACGGAATTGCCATGGCATATCGAGCCGGAGCCACCATTATGAACATGGAGTTCACCCAATTTCATCCAACATGTCTATATCGTCCCTACGAAACACCCTTTCTCATCTCAGAAGCCCTCAGAGGCGAAGGAGCCATTCTTCAAGATAAG
>Ga0114919_10004858_pt1 | contig 10773 bp, 12 predicted proteins | sample BlataG_FD_88682 | JGI IMG/M metagenome (GOLD analysis project Ga0114919, IMG submission 88682) | Deep subsurface microbial communities from Black Sea to uncover new lineages of life (NeLLi) - Black_00105 metaG | ecosystem: Environmental > Aquatic > Marine > Oceanic > Sediment | place: Atlantic...
AAAAATTAAAAAAAAAAAAAAGGTCTTAGCTATCTATTAAAACGAGTTGGTTATCAATAATTCCTTTATCTCTCCTCTTTTACTTCCATTACTATTTATAGCTCTTTTAGCGTAAAGGATGTTTATCTGATAATCTTTATATAAATCTAAAATAAAATCAGAATAAGAATTACTCAACATTACTTTACAACCCCGTTCATCTAAATTTTTATAAACATTGAAAAGCCTGATTTGGTCTTCTTTGCCAAAACTACCCTTAGTATAACTGGTAAAATTAGCAGTACGCGATATTGGAACATAAGGTGGATCAAAATAAATGAAATCATCTTTCTCCGCAAAATCTAAACATTTTTCAAATGAGTCATTTATAAATAAAACATTTTCTAGAGCTTTGTGAATAGCAACTAAATTTTCTTTATCGCAGAATTTAGGGTTCCTATACGTTCCAAAAGGTACATTAAACTGTCCTTTGCTGTTTACTCTATATAATCCATTAAAGCAACAGCGATTCAAATATATAGTTCTTGAAGCCTTGTTAACATCTGACAATTTATTATATTCTTCGGGATTTCTATCCTTATTCCGTACTTCGTAATAATAATCTTTTTTATTTTTATGGTTTTTAAGGGATTTTATGAGTTCAGAAACATTATTTTTTATTATATTATAGGTATTAATTAATTCTTTATTTACATCAATTAATATAGCCGTTTCGGGTAATAAATAAAAAAAGATAGCTCCGCCGCCCACAAAAGGTTCAATATATTTATTGAATTCTTTAGGAAAATAATCGTTCATTTGTAGAATTAATTGTCTTTTACCGCCTACCCATTTTAAAAAAGGTTTAGGTACATCTACAATAGATTTCTTCCTTTTATTTTGCTCTTTTTTAATATCAAGATATTGAATTTTTTCATCATCTTTTCCTAAAAAATTTTGCAATGATTTTTGAGTCAAGCTTTTTTCATTCAACGTTAATATTTCATTTTTTCTAATATTGTTAAATCAATTAAATCTAATATTTTTATTGATATCAACTATTTAATTAATTTTATTATGATATAAATATCTTAAAATCAAGGATTAAAAAAGGAAGAAATCTTTTGGTTTTTAGAATTATTCAAACTTCTCAAAAAATTCCTTATTGAGAAATTTATCGATATTATCCATTAATTTTTTCCTGACGGAATCCAATCCTTCAGGAACAATTCGTGTTTTGCTAAAGATATCAATATATCCTAATTCTGAGCCATATCTTGGAACTAAATGGAAATGTAAATGTTCTATACTTGCTCCAGCGTCTTTTCCTTGATTTATTCCGAGATTATATCCTTGGGGATGATAAATGTCATCCAAAAGATTTTGTAGACCTTGTATCGTTCTTGATATATGGACGATTTCTTCTTTCTTTAAATCGGTATATTTTGTGATGTGACGCTTTGGAACGCACATGAGATGTCCGGGATTGAAGGGATATAAGTTTAACACAACAAAGCAGATTTTATCTTCGTAAATTTTTAATGAAATTACTCTTTCGTCATTCATTCTGATAGAGCATAAAATACAATCAACATCAGGTTTTGCTTTTCCTTGAACATAATCTAATTTTCCTAAAGCTTGTAGCCATTTCTCGAAAATTACATTTCACCTATTCTTCAAATTAATTGTTATGAATATAAAGAGAAATCTGAAGTAAAATCATTAGATTTAGAATAATCTCCGGGTTTGATTTTACCTATACAATATTCAGTTAAAATCATGTTTGAATAAGCCGCACAAGTAAATACCTTACGTATGCTTTTAAAAAAAGAATTTTTTGAGATAGTACCATCTTTTTTAAGGAAAATTTGATCGCTTATTTCGTATCGAAATTTCTGAGTATCGATTCTAAAAAAAACATCACGAACCAAAAAAAATTTCCTCAAATCCATAAAAAATTGTAATTTTTTGTTATCTTCTAAAGCATTTAAGGCATCCACTTGTTGAGGGGCTACTTGAATTGGGTTAGAAATTATAATTAAATCTTTATTTTTAGGTTTTAAAACAACCATTTTTTGTGCAATAGGGCTAGGCGGGAATATAAATTGAAAGCCAAATTCAAGTTTTTTATCATCAATTGGAATTTTTTTTCTTAAAAGACCTTCATCTAATAAATATTCTTGGATTAGATGTTTTATAGTACTCTCGTTATCAGTCATTATTATAAGTAATCTTTGATTCGATATAAAACGTACAATTTTTAAGGGATGGATTAATTTCCTGATAATTACTTAAATCTTGTTGAGTGTGGATATAATCGTTGGAAGCAAAGAAAGTGCAAAAATAATGATCGTAATAAAATAGTAGGAAAAAAATTACCAAATTAGGTTAATATTTGCCTTTTGGTCTATTTTGAGGTTGAACTCCTGCGTTCTTTAATTTATCAATATTTTTTACTAAATCTTCTGAGGAAGTGCTGTAAATCACTTGTAGAGTGTCTAGATCTATATATAAGTATCCAACAATCCCCAATCCCATCAATTGATTATCTTTATCAATAAAAGTATTATCAAGATTCATTTTAATCGCCTTTTTATTGCCCTCAAGCTCAACAAGTTGCGGTTGACACGCAGTGTACCCCGCTCCTCTATTACTAATCAAGTAATTCATTATTGCGTAGTCTAATTCGTCGTTGATCTCTCCTTGCTCTTGGAGAATTTTTACCACATTTGGAGGGTCTTGTGATGACATTTTTATATATAAACAATATCATTTAAACAGAACTTTAAAGGGATAGAATTCACATTATGGATTTTGTTATTGCAAAATTTTTATCTTTCTCTCATCTGGTTCCGACACTTCAATAACTACTTCATCAACCGAATGCAAGGAACAGTGCATGCTTTCTAAAATGTCCTTTATTGAATCCAATGTAAGGTCTTCAGTACCTTTAATGGTTAAAAAAATTGAGGTTGTTTTTTGGTCTATTTCGTCTGTCTTAATCTGTACATACGTAACACCCTCAGTTTTCATTAAAGTGCGGCCGAGCAGTTCGTTATCGGGACTGTGTGGTTTCAAAATGTCTAATTTGAAAGTAATAATCATGATTTAATAAATTAAATATTTAATTAAAATTATTTCAATAATTGATTAAATTGTATTTATAATTTATTTTTATTAGTTTATAAAAATTTTTCAAGGGTTTCTATTAATTTAGATGGAATTTCTTCTGGTTCGATAATTCTATTAGCTTTCTTGAAAAATTCTCTTTTTAAGTAATTTGGAATTTTAGTTTTTAAAGCGATAGAACGCGATCCTATGTTAATCGCTGCTTCAATATCTCGCCCGGTATCCCCTATAACAACAATTTGATCGGGTTTTACATCTATTTTCTCACATATATGTTTTAAATGATCTGGGTGCGGTTTAAGATTTTTAGTATCGTCACGACCTACTATGACTTCAAAGTAGTGAAAGATACCGGCTGTTTCCAGTGAAATTCTTGCGTTGCTATGGGTATTATACGTAAAAACAGCTTGTTTAAGTTTTTTCTTTTTTGCAAACTCTAAAACTTGTTCTATACCCTGAATTAAAGTCGCTTTAATGGCAGCTTCGTGTTCGACTTGAATTACGGCGTTATTCACTTCGTTAATAATTTCTTTGATTTTTTCGGAAGAAAACCCTAATTCTTTAAATATTACTCTGGACTTTTTAATATTTTCTAAAATAGGCATTTCAATTGAAAGCTTTTCTTTTGGTATCCCATAATCTCTTAATATTTTAATAGCCTTCCTTCGAGCTTTAACCGAGTTAATTTTAAAATGTATTAAGGTCCCGTCCAAATCCCATATAATTGCTTTAATAGGTTTTTCGTTCATTTAATATACCAAATCGGAATATATCGGCCCTGTAGGCGTTAAATCAGATTTTTTTAATTTTACCTGGCTTACATTGAAAGGTCCAAATTCGAGATTTTTATTCTCGTTAATTAGTTTTTTTAGCACATCAAAAGTTTTATAATTTACTTTATCCATTCTCAATCTTCCTATCGTAAGATGCGGTTTAAATCCAGCTCTTTTATCTTTTTGAATTTTCAATCGCTCAGATAAGAGTTGTTCTATTGTATTTTTAATTTGTTGTAAAAATTGAACATCTCCAATAAGTTTTACCCATAAAACAGAGAACTTGTTAAATTGACCTACCCCTCTAAGATTATATTCAATGGTTTTTCCTTGAAACATGCTTTTGTTTATATCTTCTTTCAAAATTTCATAAATTTTTGGTGCCATGGATTCAGAAATGTTTCCCAAAAATTTTACAGTCATGTGAAGATTTTCTGGTTCTACTACTTTAAGTTTAGGTTGATTTTGTTTTAATCGAGATGAGAAAGCTTGAATTTTTTCGATAGTGTTCTTATCTTTTAATTCAATAGCTATAAATGCTCTAATCATGATTACATACAAATTAATGTTAATATTACAAGTTTTTTTAGGATCTACCTCTCAATTTTGCCGGGAAGAAAGAAATCATATTTTTTATGAGTTAACTTAGTTTTAATGTATCTATCAATTTTCCTTGCTTTTTGAAAAATTACCCAGATCATCTTATCATTTTTATAATATTTTTCGACTTCTATAAATGTAATTGGCTCCATATTGAATTCACTTGCTTCGTCTTTAAAAAATTTATTAATTAGTATAATTATTCCTGGAATAAGTTCTGGTCTTTGCTCCTTATAAAAATTAGCGATTAGATCAATAGTTACCAGCCGCCAATCATAATAACGATCAACAACTTCATCAAGAAATGCTGCTTTTACGATTGGGCTCAAAAACCATGGAGTACTTTTTAAAAACAATACTGCTTCCATAGCTTCTATACCATTAATCCTAAACATAGGAGTACTTGTGTCCAAATATAATAGTTTTGTATTAAAATCCACTTTAGGATTATTAGGATCATAGCCTATAATTGAAAAATTAGATATTTGACCATCTAATCCTAAATCTATTAGCTTATGGTTTTTGCTATAAGACCATACTTTCTTCATTTCTTTCATTACAAGAAGGATTAAAGTATTAATATCTTGATTATTCAATTGGTGAATTACCATATTTCCTACGGATTCTGATGTGATTTTTTCTTGGACACAATAAAATTGAATTTTTCCTTCGTCATCTTTAAACCATGCTACATCGTACTCAGGAAGATTTAATCCTACATCTTCTTTTAAGATCCTATTATATTCATTATATGCCCAGACATGTCTTTTAACTTGCTTTTCATTATCAAAAATTGGAATTCTTTTATATGCTATATTCTCTGGATCATTTAAAAGCTCAAAAACAAGGCTTATTTCACCATAACCTAAAATTTTTATTGGTACTTCTCCTTTTTCTGGATTATTAGTATCAATTGACTTCTCTAACTTCCTTAAAATCTCAATATCAATTTTCATATTTAATCAATTCACTTCTTTAATATTTAAAAAAATTAACTTAAATCTTTATAAAATTAACTCAAAAGTTCAATATTAATATTTTCCAAATTTCTCTACTAAGGTTTTTGCAATTCCTAAATTTCTGCTTGCCATAGTAAATGGTTCCCAGGGCCACTCACATCCTGCGGCATACATAAACATCCCACCTGGTTTTCCTAATTCGATTGTTTTTTCCACTTCGCTAATAACATCACTAATTGAATAAGTCGTGCTTCCCAATATCTGTGTATTAGTATTTCCTCTAATACAATTATTTGTCCCGATCTTCTCTTTAGCTAATTTTAAGTCTACTTGATAATCTAAATCTAAAATTGCCGCGTTTGTATTTGATACTAACTTAAGCATATCTCTCCCTTCCTTATCTATCACCGAATTATCGCCACAAACATGATACAACACCGGAACTTTACTCTGAATATTATCGAATAGTTCTTTTGTTGCCTTTAAACAGCATTTTTCATACCGCATTGGACCAATCTGAGATATCGCGGAATCGCCAGCGCCAATAATATTCGCTCCAACTTCGATTTGCATTTTAGCAAACTCTTTTTGTATTGGTAGTATTCGATTTATGAGATCTTTTATCCTTTTTTCCCAATCTTGATGCTTACATAACATCAAAACATTTACTAAATCGAATAGGCAGCAAATTTCAGCAAAGGGAGCCTCTATCCATCCGATAATGCATTGTTCACCGCCAACTTTTTCGCTCAATAATTTGACAGCGTTAACCCTATTTATTATTCTCTTATTTGAATTTAAATCAGGCATTTCGAGTGAGTCAAATTCATCAATTTTCAAGTAGGTTTTTGCTACAGGAGTATGACTGTTCCAATTTATTTCCACGCCCCACGCGTTAGCTTCGCGGTATGCGTCTGTAGATACATTCACGTGATCAATTCCAAAAAAATCAGAGCATTTTGTTTGGGCTTTAGCCAAAATTTCGGGGTTTTGGCAGTATTCGCGGTTATAATCGACACTATTCAAGCTGGCTGCAAGGTGCATAATAAATGGGTTAAAGGGTATCTTCTCGGGCGTCCCCTTAATCGCAGAGAGGGTTAATTCCAATCGGTTCATTTTTCTATAGAAGTTCTATAAAACTTTGAAAAATTCTTTATTTTCTTTCCAGAATTTTTTATTAATATTAAATTTGGTTAAGTTTTTATTTATAATAATTCTTTTTTTCTCATGGAAAAATTAGGCGAAGATTATATACCTAGACCGGAATACCCAAGACCGCAATTTGTAAGAGCAGATAATTGGATAAATCTTAATGGAGAATGGGACTTTGCTTTTGATGATACAAATAGAGGATTAATTGAACGCTGGTACCTTAAAGAGAGGGCAAACAACTTTGATAAGAAAATAATAGTTCCTTTTTGCTTTCAAAGCAAATTGAGTGGAATTGAGGACACATCATTTCACGAAGTCTTTTGGTATAGAAAAGAATTTAATATTCAGAAACAATTCGAAAATAAGAAAGTTTTGCTTCATTTTGGAGCTGTTGATTATAGTTGTGTAATTTACTTAAATGGAGTTTATGTGGGCTCTCATGAGGGCGGTTATATTGGATTTTCTTTAGACATAACAAAATATATTGAAGAAAATATTGTTTTGGTTGTTAGAGTAGAAGATCCGAGCAAAGATCTTGAAATTCCCAGAGGTAAACAATACTGGAAAGAGGATATAGAATCGATATTCTACCCTAGAGTATCTGGTATATGGCAAACGGTTTGGTTAGAGTTTATTTCTCCAGATTACCAAATCGAAGATTTGAAAATAACAGCCGATATTGATAAGTCCGAAATTATTTTCGAAATCACGATTAACGGGATAGGTTTTTCAGCATTATCCCTTAGTATCACTGTATTATTTGATAACCAAATCGTCGCGAAGGACAATATTAATCTGTATTTTATCGGGAAAATCGGTAAAAAGAAAAATAAGAAAGTAATCAAAGAAAGGATCGAAATTTTCCATAAGAAAATGTTCCATGAGAATCAATCACGCTTTAATTTCAAGGTTGCAATACCTAACAATTTATTACATCTTTGGGATGTAGATAATCCAAATTTATACGATCTATCATTAAAAATTCAAAATGAGAAAACAGGTGAGATATATGACGAGATATCAAGTTATTTTGGTATGAGAAAGATATCGATATCAGAACAAGAGAATGAGAATAAGCAAATTTTGCTAAATTATAAACCCTTATATCAGAAATTGTTTTTGGTGCAAGGATATTGGCCTGATAGCTTATATACGCCCCCCTCTGATGATCATATTAAAAAAGATATTCAATATGTTTTAGATTTTGGATTTAATGGTTTAAGGACACATCAAAAAGCTTTTGATCCTAGATTTTTGTATTGGTGCGATAAAATGGGCGTTTTAGTGTGGGGAGAGATTGGTAATGCTTACCGTTTCTCTGTGAAATCACAACTTAAACTTATTAACGAATTTGTAGCTGAAGTTGAACGAGATTATAATCATCCTTCGATTATTACCTGGGTGCCCTTGAATGAAGGTTGGGGCGTTTCTGGAGCGGAGAGGGACCCAAAAAGAGGTTATTATACATCTTCATTATATTTTTTAATAAAATCAATTGATCCTACTCGATTAATTATAGATGACGATGGATGGTGGCATACGGAGAATAATGATGTGTGTACCCGACACTTTTATTCGACAACTAATTTATTACCAGCAACATTAGAGGAAGAAATTAGAAGCCATAAAACTTCGGTTCCAAAAACATATTTAAAACCATACGAATACAAAGGTGAACCTATTATTTACAGTGAAATAGGAGGATTTGGTTATGATTTCAAAGAAAAGGTTGAAAAGAGATGGGGTTATGGAGGATTAATTAAAGATTCTGAAGGTTTCTTTGAAAAAGTGTTAGACTTATTTAAGGAATTCGACACAAGAAAAGAATGGATTCAAGGCTTCTGTTACACTGAACTTTACGATCAGTTTCAGGAAATAAATGGTTTATTAACTTTCGATAGAGAGCCTAAATTTCCACCGCATAAATTGAAAGAAAAACTATATACAATGTTTTATTAAATTAGCTTAATTTTTCTTACAGAATATTAGAAATTAAAATTAAAACACTTTATAATTAGTAGGTTTGAAGTTAAAATGTCGAGACCGTTATGGTTCGTAAATTTGCTGGAAAAAACTTTTCCTAAAATTAAATTAATAGCAAAATTAACAAGAGTTCCAATAGTCGGAAAGATTATTGATTTTTTGTTGTTTAAAGGGGATAACATTGTTTATTTAACACAAGATAAAATAATTTCTATTAATAAAGAAGTAGAGAAAGAATCGGACATGGTCCTACCCTCGAAGGTTTTAGAATATTTTATTAATAAAGCTAAATATCACTGGATAATGAATGTTTGCATTTGTAGAGAATCAATGCAATGTAAAGACTATCCTATTAATTTAGGCTGTTTGTTTCTGGGAGAGGCCGTTTTAGGAATTAATCCTCAATTAGGGCGACTTGTTACAAAAGAAGAAGCACTAAACCATATAAAAAAATGCAGAGAAGCTGGTTTAGTACATATGATTGGAAGAAATCGATTAGATAAGCAATGGCTTGGTGTAAACCCAGGATATAAACTCCTCAGCATATGTAATTGCGACCCATGTTGTTGCCTATGGCGTATAGCCCCTGTTGTGGCACCTAAGATTGGCTCCAAAGTAAAGAGAATGCCGGGAGTAAGTATAAAGGTGACTGAAAGTTGTATCGGATGTGGGACATGTTTAAAAGGTGTGTGTTTTGTTGATGCGATTCATATAATTGATAACCGGGCTGAAATTAGTGAAGAATGTAAGGGTTGCGGTCGTTGCGTTGATATCTGTCCACAAAATGCTATTAAACTTGTAATTAATAACAAAGAATTTGTTGAAAAAACGATCAAACAAATAGACAAAATTGTTGATGTTACCTAATTTTAAATCAGATGAATCTTAATTCTTTAATTAAATGAGAATTGAGGACTTTAAATTAGAAGAATATTTTGCAAAGTATGAATTTACTGTTGAATACTCGTTATGTTCTTCAGATTGCGAATCATTTAGCGTAAAAGAACTATTAGCTTTAGAGAAAGATTCCTTAGAAGAACTTCAAAAAGTACGGCTTGGTTATACTGAATCTCTTGGCAATCCTTTATTAAGAGAAGAGATCTCTAAATTGTATCGCGATATCAAACCAGAAGAGATAATTGTTTTTTCTGGAGCTCAAGAAGGAATTTTTGTTTTTATGAATGTTTTATTAAAGAAAGGAGATCATGTGATCGTTCAATTTCCTGCTTATCAATCTCTATACGAAATCGCTAATGCCATTGGATGTAAAGTAACTAAGTGGATAATGAGTGATGAGAACAATTGGGAACTTGATTTGAAGTTTTTGGAATCTAACATCAATAAATCTACTAAATGTATTGTTATAAATTTTCCACATAATCCAACTGGGCACCTCATCTCAAAAGAAAATTACGAAAAAATTATTAAGATAGCTAAAGAAAACGATATTTACGTTCTTTCTGACGAGGTTTATAAGTTTTTAGAGTATAACAAAGCCGACAGATTACCATCTGCTTGCGATCTTTACGAAAAAGGAATATCAATAGGCGTGATGTCAAAAGCATTTGGCCTTGCTGGGTTAAGAATTGGATGGATTGCAACAAAAAATAAAGCACTTTTCAAAAAAATCGCTTCTTTCAAGAATTATACTACTATTTGCAATAGTGCCTTAAGCGAGTTTTTTTCAATTTTGGCTTTACGTAATAGGGACAAAATTATTAACAGGAATTTGGACATTATTAATAAAAATTTGAACCTACTTGATAACTTTTTCAATAAATATAAAAATATATTCTATTGGGTTAAACCAATAGCCAGCTCAATAGCTTTTCCTAGATTAATTTTAGAAACTAATGTGGAAGCTTTCTGTTTTGACCTAATAAAAGAAAAAGGAGTTTTATTGATGCCTAGCACCAATTACGATTATGGCGATCACCACTTTAGAATTGGATTTGGTAGAAAAAACATGCCTGAAGCATTAAAAAAATTAGTAGAATACTTAGAAGAAAAATATTAAAATTTAAAATTTAGAGGTATTATTATATATCAATTCCATTCATTTTTGCTAAAACTCTGTATAATCCTTGAGTTCCAAGGTTCTCTAAACCTAATGCTGTTGCAGAGATGTAAAACTGATAAACGAGGGCAAGCCCTGGTAATGATAAATTCAATTTTTTCGCCTCTTTTAACGCAATGCC
>Ga0114919_10004859_pt1 | contig 10769 bp, 20 predicted proteins | sample BlataG_FD_88682 | JGI IMG/M metagenome (GOLD analysis project Ga0114919, IMG submission 88682) | Deep subsurface microbial communities from Black Sea to uncover new lineages of life (NeLLi) - Black_00105 metaG | ecosystem: Environmental > Aquatic > Marine > Oceanic > Sediment | place: Atlantic...
ATCTCTGGCGACGGACTGGTGCTCAACACCTTTTTCCGGCGGGCTAATGATGCGCACTGGATCGAACTCGTGCATATCGGAGATGAGCCTGGCCTCCTTACCGTGCCAAGTCATGCGAGCGGGTCCGCTGATCGTTTCATGAGGATAGACCTGCCCAACCTGCCACATCGAACTGGAACACGGCTTGCCCCAGTAGTAGCCAGGCTCAACAGAGGTGACACCTCCGACATCTTTCTCTTTCGATTCGCTCATCCGACTACAGCCCTTCCAATAAGATACACGACAACGCAAAAGAGAACGAACAGACCCAAGCGCAGAGCAATGACCAAGCACCCTCCGGCGGTCGCTGCAAATCCTGAAGTCGTGGGAAGAGGATCTCCCATCTGCTCCGTGTACTCCTCGTAGTCCTTGACCCACCTCGGCTTGTGCTCGTTAGTCATGCCTTTTCAGACCTCCACTTCTCCAGGGCATCCTCAAATCGGTCTTTCTCCCAGTCACCCGAGTAGTACCATTCCATGGCGCGCCAGAGAGGTGAAAGTTTCGAAGCTTTCGATTCCAGATCATCGAAGAACTTCTCGATCATCGAGACTATCTCACCAGTTGCCTCAGCCGCATCCGGCGCGCCCTCGCTCATTAGAGCGTCGCGCATGTCCTTGATGTCTTCGATCTTCTGAGCAATGCGTAGCGGTTCATCGTGACCCACTGCATTGCAAAGATAGTTGAAAGATCCGCCACTCATTCCGCTGCCTCCTCTGGCACCGGAGTCCCAGACTCCGTAATACGAATCGCGTAGTGAGGGGCACACTTCGGATAGCTCTTATCCTTCCGCTTCGCCTCCTCGAGCATGTCCGACTCGAGAATCGACTGGACCTTCAGCGTCTTCACGATGCTCCCATGCTTGTTCACGATGGCAAACCAGTACCGGCGAGGTCGACGCTGCCAATCCTTCTTCGGCATCGTGACGCCTAAATACCTCGGCCCACCCTTGCGTGGAAAGTAGTGGTTCGCGGAGTAAGGCTTGCCCTCCACCTTGCGGAACTCTTTTCGGACATGATGAAACGCAGCGAGATCCCTGAGCGTCCTCTGAATCGTAGCCTTCGCGAATCGGTTATCGGTCAACTCCATGATCTCATCGACGGTCGCGCCGGGCTTATGAATCACAGCCCCCATGGCGTACGACTCAGATCCGCTGAGGTAATACGTGTTAGTCTGGAAGTTGTATCCTCTCATCAGTCATCCCTCCAGCAGGTGCACGGCTTGCTAGTTCCTCCGCAGTGAACGCAGAACTCGTGAAACAGGTCGAGGCGCTCTTCGTCCGTCATCTCTTTCAGCAGCTCGAGCGCCGTCTTCACCACGCGAAGCTCAGGCTTCTTCAGGACGAAATCCTGCCGCTTGGTCCCTTCCTCCGTCGTGATCGCCAAGGTGATTTCCTGGATCTCCCCGCATCCTCCGAAGCTTTCGATTCCCAAATGCTTCACGATGCGATTGTCATTATCGCGCACGGCCGCCGGCAGGACTGACGTGGAGCGAACAGATTCAGCGAACGACCATCCCTTGTAGTTTCCGTCCTTGTAGGCTGTCGTCAGCGCATCGAGAAGGCCCTGCCCCTCCAGCTCGAAGAACGCATCTTCATCCTTGTACGGCGGCTGCAGTGACTCGGGCTGCACGAAGAACCCAGGCGTGTTCTCGCCGACGTAGGTGCCAAGCGAGTTGAACTCGAGGTGATCGACGACTTCCTCGTAGGTGCTCCCGTCGCGCTCGATGAGCGCGTTGACGCACTTCTCGTAGTCGTAGAGCGCAACCGTGTGGTTAAAAATCCGAACGACGCCGATGAGCCCATCCTCGAGCCCATCGTAGAAGATCATGTCCGGGTTGAACTCGGCCAAGTCCTCCTTGACCCTTTCGTATTCTTTCTCTTTCATATCTCGCCTTTCTCGTCGAGGATGAGAAGCCAAGCCACGAGCAGCTGAACAATGAAGACCATCAAGATCATCTACTTGCCCGAGAGCGCCTTGTGGAGAGGTTGAGTGGCAAGCTGGCTGAGCTGGGGCGCAACCTTCTCGTATACCGTCTTGCCGGTCGCATCCTCGAGCCACGGAAGCAGCAGCGACTCTGCGGGGATGATGCCCTCGTCGATCGCCTCGAACATGTTCTTGAGCAGGTTCAGGAGAACTCGATGCTCTCGCTTGCCACGCTCGAGCTTCAGGCGATCGTACTTCTTCTGAGAGAACTGGCCGTTGCGAAGATCGATGGCGCTCTCACGAAGTTCCTCCTCGCTCTCAAGGTCGACGCGGAACCGTGCGACCAACTCGGTGCCATCATCGCGCTTCCATCGAAAGCGAAGCTGGGCCAGCCCCTTGTCGAAGTCGTCCTCCCACTGGATGCCCGAAACTCCCCAGTTGAGGAGGATCTTGTCGACCTCCTCCCTGGATTTCGACACGGCGACCGTAGTCGTGTCGTATGCCTTGCGCTTGCGCGCTCGCTTCTTCGCCATCAAGTACCCCTTTCGATGAGCGACTTGTAATTGAGCAAGAGCGCCTCAATCTCCCGATCGAGCTGCTTGCTCTCCTCGTCGAGCATCTGCTCACGCTCGAGAAGCGAAGGTCGATATACTCGATCGTGTTCGCGCTGAGCCTTGTACTTCAGCGAGAGCACGAGGCCCATGGAAGTGAAACACCAAAAGGCGAACATATTCACTCACTCCTTTTCAGATTCAGTTTTTCGAGCATCGGCTGGAAGTCCGGCTCGCCCAATACAGCAAGCACGATGGCCCGCGCCATTTGGTGACGCGACATCGGCTTGCGCCACGAGTGTTCCGGCTCCGACAGCTCTTTGGCCAGCTGCTCAAGCTTCTCATCCGCCAGGGGCGTCATCTTGAAGCTGATGACTGGGTCTCCCGTCTTAGCCACGGGAGCTATGTATACCGGGTATACCCGGGTGTCAAGACTCGGTCTCGGGCTCGAGGTACTCTTCCTTGAGTCGCTCCCAGGGGGCCGACTTCTTGGACCACCAGGTCACCGCCTTGGCGACGTGCTTGTGGGGCGCCATATTCTTGAGGGTGGAGGCGGCGGCGGTCAGGCTCTTGAGCGCGACCTCGTTGATCTCCTCTTCCCCTGTCAGCGACGCCGTCGTGTTGTTGAGGAAGTGAGAGAGGACTCGAGTCGCCGTGCGCACTTGCTTGATCTCAATGCCTCCCATGATGAGGACAGAGACCGTCACCCCGAACAGCTTCGCGCACTCGCGGCTGGTCAGGTTCTTGCGGATAGGTTTTTCGCTGAGCTTGGGGATTCCCATTACTGAGTCTTTTCTTTCAGGGCTTTTTCTGCTGGCTCTCCATGTTCTCGAAGCCTGGAAATAACCCTGTGGATCTCCGCTTCAAGTTCTTCGGCGGCCTCTTCATCCATGATTTCGAAGATGTCGCAGAAGATCTCCCGCTCTCCTACCGTATCCGTCACAAGCCGAAATGATTCGGCGATGACGTAGGCAGCGAGTGGTGAGATCTCGTAGTTTCGTTTGCTCATCGTTCGTGCAGCGGCTTGTTGTCCTGCTCGATGCAGTGCTCGAGAAGGTAGCGCCCATCTGCGTGCGATGCGAAATCCCGGTGCGCGACGATGCCGGGATCGGGCTGGGCGCCGTCTTTCCATCCCTTGATTCTCGTCTGCCTCGAGGACAGGTCTCTTGTCGGGAACTCGAGTGGGAGCCCGGGGATCGCCTCAGCCAGGAACACGCAGAGAGGGTAGATCGCCCTCATCTGCTGCGGCGTCGGCGTGGTGTAGAGCCTCTCTCGACCCTTGGGCTTCCAGCACCACCACGGCCCCTTGATGATGTTTGTGAAGGGAGCGCCACCGAATGCCGGGTGGTAGGGGTTCACGACCTCGAGCCCAATGGCCTCGTCGTTGAGCTGGTTCGCGTGAACGAGGCGGTGCTTGATCAAGTCTGCATGGCAGCTGATATGTCCGTCCGGGGCCAGGTTGAGGTGGATGCCGTAGTCCCAGCCCTTCGCGCCGTTCTGCCCCTTCTTGGCCGACCGATCGCGCTTCTTGTCGAGCACGCGGTTGGTCTGCGCGGCAGACATCGTCACCGATTCGTGGATGACGAAGTGCGTGACCCCAGACCTCTTGCGGTGCTGGTCGAAATGCTTCTCTCCGTCGTCGATGTAGTTCGAGGCGGTGATGCCCAACTTCAACATCGAATCCGGTAGCATCACCGACTTGCCGTTGATGATGAGGCAGTTCGAAATACCGCGGCGATGGGGCTCTGTTGAAATCGCCATCTCGTCTGGAAGCGCACGATCGTCACCTTCCTCCGTTTCGAAATCATGCGCGGCGAGATTCTCGGCGAGCAAGGGGATCGACATCGTCTTCATCGCCGCAAGCGTCGCAGGCCCAAGCTTGCCGTCAGGCAGCAGCCCATTCAGCTTCTGGAACGTAGCGACGAGAAAAACGAAAGTCTGGGAGTCCGCCGCGAACGCGAAGTTCCTGTAGCTTGCGATGGGGATCTTGATCTCCATCGACAAAGGCCAAGGAAGCTCCTCTTGCTTCCACAGCTTTCCGGCTCGAATGCTGTTGTACTTGATGGCCCCCGTGATATCGATACCTTGCATGACTGTCTCTCCGGGCAAAAGAAAGCCCGGCGCGAGGCCGGGCTTTCTGAGTCTCGTGTCAGCCTAGCTCGCCAGCTCCAGCGTAGCCAGGTCGGCAATGACCGTGTCGAGCGGCACGTTCGAGTTCTTCTTGCGGTACTCGAGCAGGTAGTGGAGCGCGGTTGCTGCCCCCTTCTCCGGCACGAACTTCGAAGCCTTCTTGGAGGTCGCCTTCTTCTTCGGCGCGGCCTGCTTGGCCTTTGCCGCTGCGGGCCCGGCCTTCATCTTCTTCTTCGGGGCAGCCTCCTTGGCCTCTGCGGCCTTGGCCTTCTTCTTCGGGGCAGCCTCCTTGGCCTTTGCGGCCCTGGCCTTCTTCTTGGCCTCCTTGGCCTTGGCCTCATCCGCCTCGAGCTTCTGGCGCGTCCTCTCGGTGATCTCCCCAGCCTGCTTCGGGCTCAGGGCGAAATGCGAGAGCGTCGCTCTCCACCCGTGCTCGACGTAGTACTCGTTGATCTCCTTGTGATAGGCGCGAAGCTGCGTCTTCGTCATCTCGTCGACGTCTTGATGGCCAGCGCCCTTATTGTTCTTCTTTTTCGGCATATCGATTCCTGTTGTTTGGAGTCATGTGGCGGGCAGCATCTGTTGTATACCAGGAATCTCGAACTGATCAAGTTTTTCCTTGACGCTTACAAACGTGTGTTTTGAAGACGTATATCCAACATAGTGAACGCCCGTCCTGCGAGTCCATAGTGGAAGCTGTGCAGACTTGTGCATGAAAGGCTCGACAACGCGACGCACGTCGTAGACCCAAACGCTCGTATCCTTTCGAAGAAGCCTTTCTACGAGGAACTTCATCGTGCACGACGAGGCGGCGCCGCGGCAACCGCGCTGGTCGATGATGACCTTCGAGTCCCAGTCCACTGGCGTTGCCCCCTTCGAATAGACCCAACCGATATGCATGCCTCGCGTGTCCCCGGAGAGGATCGTCGCCTGAGCCATCCATCCGCCCACATCATCCAGCGGGTGCAGCATGCTCTCGTGCAACTCGCTCATGGGCTGCCACAGCACGAGGTGAGCGCTGTGCTGTGAGCGGTCGTACATCCGCTGCACCATCTTGGCGAGCCCGTGCATATCGAGCTTCGCCTTCGCGGTACCCGGCCAATGCGGTGGCTGAACATTCCATAGGGAGACCTTCATGGCTCCCTGTTTCTCGAGGCGCTTGAAGAGGAACTTGCGGCGATGGAGAACCGTGAAGTCCTTTTCAAATCCGTGCTGGGCTCTCAGGCTGTATCGTCGCTTTTCTTTTCCCATGGATCTACGCTCATCAGCGGGAGACTTCGCCGCAGTTCTTCCTCATCGATATCGAGGAATGTAACTCTCTCGGACAGATTCTCTTGGAGCTGCCAGCTGAAATAATCCAGCCGCTCCTTCATCGCCCGGTAGTAGATTCTGTCTTCGAGATTCGAACTCGAGATGTCGATGCACCACTCGAGGTTGAACTCCTCCATCTTCCGCATCAGCGCGCCGGCCGAATGCGTGTCTGGGAAATCGAGCTTCACCCTCATCGCCGCATCGAACTTCAGGCTTTCGATGCGGCGCTTCTCCATTTCTTCTTCGTAGCTTCTCAAGGCTGTTTGAATCTCCAGCTGTAATCCGCGTCACCCTTTGGCGACCAGTATCGAGGGATGTGCTTCCCAGAGCCTCGAGCCCAGTGGTAGCGGATCGTGTGCTTCAACTCCGCTGCGCTCGGCTCGACGATCATCTTGAAGATGCGGGAGCCAGGGTCGCCGATGCGAGAGCTGTGCCCCTGACGGTGCGTGTGCTGGTAGGCGACAGAGCCCTCGTTCTCCTCGACCAGCTCCGCGTAGTAGCGAGCGAGCGCCTTGGCGCTTTCGATCTGGGCGTCCGTGCACTCGCGCGTCGGCTTGCGCTCGAGCCATTCTTCTCGTGTCCACTTCTTCTTGGTCTTCGGGTTGATCTTCTTCGAGATCGCTCGGGTCCGATCGTTACCCTCGATACCCGCGGCCATGCAGACGATCTCAATGCCGATGGAGCGACCGTTCAGCGAGTGAGCGTGCCACACCAAGGATGTCGGGTCGTGCAGGAGGACGACCGTGCCATCCGGCATGATGGCGGCGTGAACCGGGAAGTTCAGGCACGTGTTCGGGTTCTCGAAGTAGACCGCGGTCTGATGCCAGGTGATGGCGTCGATGCGATCCCACCTGCGCTTGCCCTTCGCTTTGCCGCGGCTCTTCGTTCGCTTCTCGCCACGCAAGTCGACGATAGCGGGGACAGCTAGCTCGAGGCGCTCGAGGGCAGTCTCGGGCTCGGGGACGTCCGTGCGCTCGGGCGCGATCCTCACCGGGTCAGGGGTGAAGAACTGGAACATCAAGCTGAAGAAGTCCACGAACGCGGGACTGACGGAGTGCTGCATTTCCATGCCTTATTCTATCAGTCGTCGCCGCGCTGCACGCGGTACACCCAGCTTTCGCTGCAGTGATTCCTGCGAGCGATTTCTGACTTCTTCAAGCCAGCTCGAAGATCCTCGAGAATCGACTCGCGGTCGATGACCCGGGGGCGATGCGGCCGAATCTTCTTGCCCGCCTGGGATAGCCAACGAGAAAGCGTCTGCGGCGCCACACCGTGCTTGCGGGCGACCTTCTCCATGCTCAAGTCCGAGCGCTCCTCGTACTCCTTGATGGCCTTCGCCTTCGTCTCGGGGTCATGGCCGGAGACGGAGCGTGGTTCGATCCCCTTCTTGAGAATCCACTTCCGAATCGTCGACGCCGAGCAACCGATCACGGAGGAGATCTTCAGATACCCCCAGCCTTGCCGGTAGAGACGGTAAGCCGCTTTCTTCTCTACTTCGGTGTAGCGGATCATCCCTTATCAAGCCCTCTTCTTCATGATCGTGATGACTGCGTCGATCGTTTCATGGTTCTTGGTCGCCTTCTCTTTGAATTCTCGAAGAATGGAAATCACATCCCGGCTGAGCGAGCCTCCTCGAAATGTAAACCTAGGCGGATCTTTCACATCGCACTCGATGACAAGCGCGTTGAATAGATTACACACCGCCTCGGATGCACGACGGTGTGCCGCAAGCATCTCTCGATGTTCAGCGGCGACGACCTCGGCCATGCCTCTGAGCTTGTCGATATCCATCAGCTCACGCTCTCTGCAAACCGCTCGGCTGAAAGCTTGGCCTCGTAGATGCTCTGGATGATTTCTGGCGCGCCTGGAGGCGGCTCGTAGGCCTTGTCGCCAACTGCGAATCCTGCCATGGAGCGGTGAGACCATCCGTACCACCTCTTGTACTTTGTAGAAAATCCAATCGAACAGACAGAGTGATTCGGGTCTCGAAGCTCGGGATCGATGCCCATTTCGTCGCAGAGCCTGACAGCATCTCGAGGCTCGCCGATGTAGTCGCCCGACTTGTTCATCGCAGCGAGCATTCCGCATTCTTCAGAGTTGCCTTGAGAGGGATCCCACACCATCTTGATGTCGTACAAATCGCGACTCTCGATGAGCCTCTCCTTCATAGGTGGATCCACATCATCGAGAGTTCGTTCGAAATGCTTGATTCGCCTCCAGTGCTTATCTCCATCGGGGCCACGAAGCTCGATCCTGTAGATCACCCTGTCGGACTTCGAAGAGCGGAAGTCTGACTCGATCATCGCCGTCGCGAAGCCGCATGCAAAATGCGGACTCTCGAATGCTTCAATCGGAGCAAGGTGCTTGTACTTGCTGTGTCTGATAAGCTTCGAAACGATGAACTTCTTCGGCTTCCATTCAGGATACTCGAAACTCATCTCCATGAACCAGCAGAAGATGTCGACTTTGATATTGGCGCTCATACCTTCAACCTTTTGATCGCGTGATCGATAAATTCTTGAGGGGGCTTGACGGCGTGCTCCGCGATGTAGTGGGAGAAACCAGCGGGCCAGATGTACTTGTCGTCGCCGATGGCCGTGCTGCCGTTGCGGCATCCGCAGATGCGGCACGTAGACCAACCGCGGAATCGACATACGATCTTAGTCGCGTAGACGCCTTGAGATCCGAACCGGCCAAGATCAACCGGAGGGTGAACGTAGCGCGCAACGAGGGCCCTCCCTTCGTTGTCCCAGGTCTCGTCAACGAAGTCTCGAGGGTCCGGCAGCTGGCCGCTCGTCAGATGCTCTGCGGCGTACATCAACGAGCCGATGAGGCTCTTCCGTTTCGCCAAGCGCTCCTCACGAGCGAGGTCGCGCCAGTACCCGATTCCCTTACGAAGGTCACCAGGAATATCAGGGCTTCGAGAGAGAATCATCTCACACTCTTCGGGCATCTATGACTGCCACGAGTAATCCGGCCGCATTTTGGGCATTCTCCAGGAAACCATTCCGTAGGAAGTGCGTCGAATATCCGATCGGCAGCGGCCTGCGTCTCATTGTCGACCGGAATACTTTTATCCATCGGTTCCCCGTATCTCATTTGATTCGTTTCTTCATCCTTCACTAGATTCTTGACACGCTTAGTGAAGTTTCCGTCGTTCGGCCAGAGGTTGCCCACCGCCTCCTCGAGCGTCTGCCAGAAGTAACCTTGACCCTCTTGCACAACGTCTGCAGCGAGCGCCACCATCACAAGATGCTTTCCGTCCGTAGTTTTATGCGGATTTTCGGACTCCCCGGACACGAGGTGAGGGAGGACAAGTCGTAGATCTGCATCGAGATATTCATACTCCTTCGATACCGAGATGAAGAATAGACCATGATCGTCGTAACTCATTCCGTTATCGATGATGTAGTAAATCAATTGCCCTCTGCCTTCGCCACGACAACGTAGATCTTCGAAGCCTTCTCAGTTCACTGCCACAGATCGAGGGCGATCTGCTGGTAGCACTCGAGCGGAATGTGAACCGCGTCGTACTGGTTGTAGACCCGCTCGGCTTTGGAGAGGATCTGCTCTTCCGTGACATCGATGCCGAAGAAGCGATCGGTGTCGTAGCTCTCCGCGTAGGCGGGGCCCTCGTAAGCGAGGATACGCGCTTCGGCATACGCGAAGTAGAAAAGGTAGAACTGAGCGCCGATGCTCTTTTGCTGCTTGGCGTGCGTTCCCTCGTGACGAAGGAAACGGACCCACGAAAGGTCGTCGTCACCTTTTCGCTCGGCGCACGGCGGCGTGATGTACACCTTGTCGCCGAGGGTGATGCCGCAGAACTCCTTGTCCTCGCCATCGAGGAACTCCTCGTACAGCGGCGGGTAGCCGACCTCGAGCGTGTACCCCTGCTCCTCGATGAACGCCATCGCGTCCGCTCGAGCCTGCGCCGGCGTCGTTCCCGGCTCCAGCGGCGGCGGGCGATGCTCCATGCTGTTGGCCAGCTCGATGTACGCCGGGTCGCTCGGCGTACAGTCCTGACCCCAATCCGGAGGCACAGGCGCTGCAGGGTTCTTGCAACTCAGGAGCGCACCGGCGCCGACCACGATGATGATGTGCTTGTTCATTCTCGTCCGTATCCCGTCTTCTCGAAGTGACTGAAAAGCAGATTGTCGACCTCGTCCAAGTAGGCGTCGGAGATCCACCACTGCTTCCTCTGATTGTCCCATCTTCGCTCGTCCCTGGGAACAACCTCTTTCATCTCATCGATAAAGTCCTGGTTGTAGGGGCAGTCGAGATACATCCCCTCTTTTGCGCTCTGCCATTCGGGCTGCTGCTGGCTCATCTCACTTCCCCTCGTGTTCCTTGATCGCCTCATCGAGGCACTCGTACAGAACCTTGTAGTCGTCAAGAGACATCTCCTGTCCCTTATTCAAAACGACGCCCGTCAGCTGACTGTAGGCCTGCTTGTACGACATCCGCTGGTTCACGACCTCCATGCACCACTTCTTGAGCAGCGGACCAGTCACCTTCCGGAGCCCGGCGACGTCCTGAACACCCTCCACATCGACCACTCCATTATCGCCGGGCGCGTTCGCCTCCGAGGGCGAATCCACCGGCTCCGCCGTGGTATCGACAACCTCTCCGCCGACACGATCATCGTGCTCGACCTTTGCCGGCTTTTCAGCCTTCTTTTCGGCCTTCTTGACGTCTCGTTCCTTACGCTTCGTCTCGAGCCCCCATCGATCGACGCGGACCTCGTGCCCGCTGTCGAGAAGAAGACGAAGCGCCCACTCGTCAGCCTTCGAGGGTGCCGTCTTGAGAACCTCCTCGC
>Ga0114919_10004860_pt1 | contig 10768 bp, 9 predicted proteins | sample BlataG_FD_88682 | JGI IMG/M metagenome (GOLD analysis project Ga0114919, IMG submission 88682) | Deep subsurface microbial communities from Black Sea to uncover new lineages of life (NeLLi) - Black_00105 metaG | ecosystem: Environmental > Aquatic > Marine > Oceanic > Sediment | place: Atlantic...
GTGGCCGAGTATGCCCAGGCCAAAGAGACTAACGGAAATTATCATCAATGTTGCACCGAGAATAAGGGACTGGATATGCCCTGAACCGGAACCTCTGAACCAGAAATACAGAAACCTTACCCACGGAAACAGGCCTAAAATTGCTGCCGCCAGAGATGCATAAAAGAATGTCCGGAACGGTTTGTAGGTTATGTAGGAACGCAAGATAATCGACAGAGACCGCCAGATGTAAAGAGGAATCGAAGAGATAAGTCGTGACGGCCTGGTCTTGGGATTCACTTCTATGGGCACACTGCACAGCCGCATATTCATAGCGCCGGCCTGGATAATCGTCTCAAGCGTGTAAGTATAACGATTAAAAACCTGAAGCTGCATAGCTGCCCCAGCCGAATATGCTCTGAATCCGCTTGTAGTGTCGGGGACATCCATACCGGAAAATTGCCGCACAACACCGCTGCCGATTCTTTGCAGTTTTTTCTTCAGCCAGGAAAAGTGTTCAATCTGCTCGATGGGCCTGCACCCGACAACCACGTCAGCTTTGCCCTGAAGTATCGGCCCAACAAGCTCTTTTATGCACTCGCCCTTGTACTGGTTGTCACCGTCGGTATTGACGATAATGTCGGCGCCAAGCTCCACACACCTTCGAATCCCCATCGTAAAGGCTGTCGCCAGACCGTGGTTCGAGCCTAAGATGAGGATATGGTCAACTCCAAGCTCGCGGGACACCTCAACCGTGCCGTCGGTGCTGCCGTCATCGATTATGAGATATTCTATTTTGTCAACCCCCTCAATCTCCTGCGGCAAATCCCTGATGACCTGCGGCAGTGTCTGCTCCTCATTATAGCACGGTATCTGGATAATCAGTTTCATAGCCGGCTCCCTTCAAGACTGTTTTCCCTACAAACCTTCACTTTGCTAAAACAGTAATCGGCTCATAAGTCCAGGAAATTAACTTTTCACATGGACCGGTCAGCTTATTTATTCAACCTTGTAACGATGATATTTCGCAATGCCTTCAACAGACTCGGTGTATGGCATATAATATTCGAATATGCCTGGTTTGCCAAAGGACAGGAACACTCCCTGTTCTTTATTGACCTGCGTATTTGCCTGGCCCGGCTGCTGTGCCAAACCTTCCGGAAATCATAATCAACTTCTCGCAGGGAACCTAAAGGTTTTGCATACCCCAGAACACAGCAGGGCCATAGTTCACCATAGGGGGTCAGATGAACATTGGTAATACCTGCATAACAGGGGATAACCTGACGCTGTTCGGTCACAATCCGAGAGGCAAGCTCGTAATATACCAGTCTCAGCGATTCTGTCACCCGAGCCAGAGGGCGTTTATTCGTGAGATTGGCACGAACTTTCTCAGCGAAGCGCTTCATCAGCTCGGCATATTCAGCACCCGTGGGAGTTATAGGGTCGCCGATATTTAAGAACTCTTCACGCTGCTCAGCTATTTCATTACGGTAGCTCTGCACGCCCAGGGAATGTACGAAATCCTCAATTTCATCAAGGCAGTGTTTGTTAAAATTTGAAACTACAGTGCCAATCTCAACGTGGAGATTGTGATATTGTTTCGCCAGCTCTGAAAGCTGACTGATGGTCTCAAGCAGCTTGTCCCAGTTGCCTTTGACACCGCGTATCTCGTCATGAAGCCGGCCAACACCATCCAGCGACGGTTTTATGGTAAGGGCTGTGCCAGGCGCTTTATCTTTCAATATTTCCAACATCCTCTGCGACTGAGAAATAATCTTCTCCGGTGCCAACGCATTTGTCGGAATATGGACAATAGCAGGCCTTAAAAAATCGATGGCAGCTTCGACTATTTCGGGCAGGTCCTTTCGCAGAAACGGCTCACCACCGCTGATATTGAAGAAGTATATCCTCCCCATCGACTTGAAGATTTTCCTTATCTCCTCGGTCGTCAGCTCATCGGAGAAGCTGCGATGCTTGTCCGGATATATCTTCCAGATATTGCAGGTCTTGCATCGGCTCTGGCAGACGTTGGTCACGGAAAAGGTCAGTGTAATAGGCCTCGGCACCGGTATAAGGCCGTGATAAGCCAGCTTGAAAGCTATCGTTTTAGGGTATATGTAGGTTAAAAAATCCTTTGCATTCATCGCAATATCTACAGAAAACTTCTTACCAAGATAAAAATGGCTTTTCTTTGTGATATTATAAACAATCTTCAGGTTCTTTTTTGCTAAAATTGGATTCCTTCATTAGCAAATAGCTAAATAAAGGGCCTAACGTAAAAACCCAAATTAAGCTGATTACACGTATCAGAACCGCAACTAATAGCCCTTGGGCAACCGTAAAACCGAACAATTGGGAAGATAAAACAAAAACACCTTCCTGAATTCCAAGTGAGCCAGGAGTAATACGAAGCAGAAGTGTAAAACCTACCAGACAAGTAATCAAAATGGCCCATGGCAGATAAATCTGGTAATTAAACACAGAAAAAGCGAAATAAAGTCCGAAGGCAAATACAAAAGTCTTCAATAATAAAAGTGCCGAAACTCTTACTATCAACTTACGGGCTTTTTTAAGTTTGAGCCAGCCGTCTATAACCCTGTTGATATGGCGAAAAACCTTTGTCTTGAATTGAGGTAATTTCACCGAAAATAACATCAAGGCCAGACAAAACAACGTAACAACAACAAAAAAAATACAAACGACTATATTGAAAATATTATAACGCAAATAAACATATAAAAGACAAACCAGCCCAAGCACTGAATAAATCAGAAATTGGATTACGTATGTAGCCATCGTAGTGCTTAAAAAATATGCATAAGGAAAGTTATGGAATTTTTTAAGATACATCGCTCGCAAGCCAATTCCACCGAAAGGAACCATATAATTTCCCATTGTGGTTATTACCATTATTCCAAACCACTGTTTAAACTTAAGTTTAACATCAAACGACTCAACAAGCAGCTTGGTAAACAACCCTCGCAACAAAATTTCCAACAAGGCGAAGCAAAGCAAAATAATTACATCCTGAAAACTAAGCAGCCGGATATCCTTGAATTCGTCCTGGTGTTCTATCGCATACTGTACTATCCAGCCGACGGCAATAATTAAAAAAAGGACTGAAAAATTGCGCTTGTTGAAAACCCTTTTTATGCTCACTGATTGTCTCAATAAATTCTAAGGTTAAAATAATTCCTTATATCACGCTGTCCATACGACCTAACGATTTGCTCAGTTTGCCAAGCAGATAAACAATACCTGCAAATGCACACCAAAGATAGATGTTGATTATTACCAGCGATAGAAACATCCTGTTAAAAATCGCGCCAAATAAAACCAGCACATAGACGGTGGAAGTAATGTTAAAAAACTGTTTTATAACAATATTTCTCTTCTTGCGAAGGTCTTTTATCATCTGTTGGGCGTGTGATAAATCCTTGTAACTTTTGTTAATTAGACGAATGCATAAACCCCCGGAAACCATTAAAAAACCCAATATCCATACAATTGCATCCGGCTTATCACGATATATGCCTAAGCTGATTGAAAACGGAATTGATACCTCTCTGACAAGACCAGCAATGTGATCTAGAAATAAACCAAAATACGATGACATGTTCTTAGCTCGCGCCACAGCCCCGTCTGTATAATCCAATAATATGCAGAACTGAACGGCTAATGATGCTACTATCAGGCTCGCGTGACTTGCCTCATAAAACAGGTAAGAAGCCAACAATACAACAAAAATAGAAAAAATAGTTATCTGATTAGCAGAAACAATTGTGTTTTGCAGTAGCTTGGCAATTCTAAATCCTAAATATCTGTAAACAGCAATTAGCGTCTGCTCACTGCCTTCTTCGCTTTCTTTAAAATGTCTTGTAGCTTCTGCCATCTCATTTCACCTCTCAACTTGGAAATGACGTTATAGTGATAACATCAAACATATGCAAAACCTGAAACTCTCTCAAAACTGTATATAATCAATTTTGTCTCCAACTACAGTGGCATATTTCATATCAATCAAACAGTTACGGTTGATTATTTTCATGTTGTAGGCCTTCTTAAAGTAATCTTTTGCATAAACATGCATATCGAAAATCTTTTGTTGTGTACTTTTAGGTAGGCCGCTTTTTTCCAACCAGTTATTTATACTTACCTCCGGCATTACATAAATATGAGTCTTAACATTTTTAAAGCCGGCATTGATTAATAGCTGCTCAAGGTCCTGTGGCATAAAAGTGAGACGTTCTTCTTTGAGCTTGAAAATTTCGATATAGTCTAGCTTTACCTCCTCGCATGGTGGTACCCCCTCAGATAAGATGAATTTGCCTCCACGTTTAAGTACCCGATAGCATTCATTCGCCGCTTTTTGAGTATCTTCAAGAATATGATGAAAGACCATTCTTGCAACAACCCTGTCAAAAATACCTCCATTAAAAAGGGGATCTCTAATATCACGCTTAACAAAATACTTATTACCTTGCCAGTTACTGTGTTCAAGCATGTCTTGTGATATATCAAGACCTATAGCTTCCTTAACAAATGGAGCAATACTATGCAAGACAATGCCTGTGCCGGTTCCAACGTCCAGAACCATATGGTCAGGCTTGAAGTCTCCTATACGGATAATTTCATTCATATACTCGCTGCGATTGACCCACTGTAGCTCGTTGTAACTTTCCGAGCGTATTTTCCAGAATTGTTCTTGATTGCTATTTGAACTATCCAAAAATTTCACTCCTTAATTTAATAATTCTAAAACTCAGTTTGATTTCTTGTAACCACCAAAACATATAACATGTGATTGGCAAACAAGTTAGGCATAATTCTGTTTAAATTAAATATGCCAATACCACCAAAACCACATTTCTTTTCCACTTTAAATCCCAGATACTTTGCCCAGTATACAAAATCTTTAACAGACCAAAAAGAAAGATGTTCTCTTATATGAAAAACGGTAGTGACAGGAAATTTACCCCAAAAAAACATTCTGAGCCGAAAGAGTATAAATGCTATATTAGGAGTGGTAACAATTATTTTCTTCTTGGTAATTTTCTTTAAATCCAAAAGTACCTTTTCGGGATTTGGTAAGTGTTCTATTATCTCGCTCAAGATAACGTAATCAAATGGTCCTAAATCATCTAATTTGTCTTTAGTAATATCTAACTTATAGACTTGTAAAGCTTTCGCACTTGCCCTATTAACAGCATCCTGAGAAATATCTATTCCAAAAAGCTTGCAATTCCGCCGATTGTGGTGAATAACAGAAAGCAATTCGCCATTTCCACATCCAACATCAAGAACCGAACTATTGTCTTCGATCTCTTTGCAGATGCTTAGCATTCTTCTCTGTATTCTTGATTTCCTTTTTTTTATTAATCTGTCGGCTTGCTCTCTTTGGGCCCAATAGTGTTCGTAATCAGAATCCAACAAACCATCTCCCAAGGGCATATCACCAGCCAGTAAAGCGTAGATTCTTTTAAACTCTTTAAGCATTTGAATCATCCCGCAGTATCTTATCCAAAATCTTAAAATTTGTCTCATTCAACCCAATCAACTTGTTTTTTCCCGCGGCCAGTTTGTCTTTTATCTGAGCCCTACAGGACATAACTAATTTTATGCTTTTGATAATGCCATCAACTGTAATTTGTCTTAAAAAGCCCTTTTTCGATAAGTCAATAATCATCTCGTCACAATAATTAATCTGACGGGTAAATTTCGTTCCTTTTTCCGCATAGTTCAATGCCAAAAAAGGACAATTTGCTAAAGTCGCTGATATAAGCGAATGAAGCGGAAGCCCCATGAGCATTTGTGCGCCTTTGAGCATATCCATTATTTGCTCAAACGTCAAAGGCGTGTTTATCTTTCTAACTCTATTCTTATTTTCAATCTTTTCATAAACAAGTTGATGAATCAAATCATCTCTGCTGGAAAAATTCTTGCCATAATACGTAGGCCATAAAACAACATCGACATCTAACTTGGAAATCGCAGAATCAACAACCTTCGCGATAAGTTCAACAAAGTTCAATGTGTTCCTATTGCTTTCTATGGTTGTGCCAAAAAATTTCCTCTTGATAGAAGCTGGAATTAAACCGCCTTTTCTGCCTGTAATATCTCTCAAAGAAAAAACTATATACTTACCTTTGTTTTGGGCTGATTGTGGCTCATATGTATAAAAATTTCCCTTACCGCCTAAAGAAAAAACTATATCGCTTGACAAAAACACTTTATCCTGTTTTATGCCCATTGCCACAGCATTATCAAAAGATCCCTGTTCTCTAACAGTTATTGCATCGAGCAAATTGAGGGTTTTTTTCGAAACAAACCTTCCAAAACTGGAAAGTTCCGCCCCTCCACTTATACCTATAGCAATCGCAACACATTTCCTGCCGAAAAGTTTAGCCAGTAATATAGGAAGCAGATTGAAAAATAAATATGATTTGCTTGACTTATCCTGAACTAATTCGCCTCCTCCAACGACAACCAACTGCGATTTTCTGATGAATTTTAAAAAACGGAGAAAACCTTTTAACGAAAAAGGGTTTGTTGCATTTACAGCATATTTGCTTTCGGTATATTTGCAATCGCCCGACATGACATAAAGAGATAAAGCTTCATATCTTTTTCTTAAGACTTCTACCAGGCTTTCAAAAATAAGCCGGTCCCCCAAGTTTGAGAACTCTCCCTCAAGCTGCCCCCAACTGCATAAAACTATTTTTTGAAGCATTTAAAGATGCCCCTCGCTTTTACACCAGGCAATTGTTTTTTCAATTCCTTCTCTAAACGAAAAGGCATGCTTAAAATTTAGTAGGTTATGTGCCTTTTGGTTGTCCGTCCCATGATGTTGAGTTAAGAAAGCTACCCTGTTTGTAGTGATCGGCGGTTCTTTTTTCAGTAGGCTCTTGTACAAAAGCTCACATAAAAAAGCTGCCGAATAACAAACAACTAATGGGATTCTTATCCGAGGCAATGTTGAACCTGAGATTTTGGCGATAGTGCCGAGATATTTTTCTACCGTTAAGGTTTCTCCCGAAATGTTAAAAATATTGTTAGCTGCGTTCTCGTTGTCGATACAGTTTATAAAGCCCTGAATAACATCCTCTATATAGGTGGGGGTCAAACAAGCTTTGCCGCTGCCTAATATATACATTTTTCTCTGAGCAATCTTTTTATAAAGAGGAATCCTTCTTAAATCATCAGGCCCATAAACAAAATCGGGGCGCAATATTGTCCAATTTATCTTTTTTTCTACGCACATTCGCATCACAATCTTTTCCGCAGCAACCTTAGACCGCTCATAAATTCCTCTCGGATGATACGGCAAACATTCTTTTGCCCTTTTATAGCCAAAGCCTTGAACACCTGGGGTACTGCAAAAGATGAACTGTTCGACTGAAGTTAACGCAGCTAAAATATTTCTTGTCCCCTCTTTGTTTATCCTCATAATTTCTTCGGGAGCTATCGGCCAATCGCCAAGCAGAGCTGCCAAATGAAAAACAATGTCGACATCCTTACCTATATCCACCAAGGTCGGCGGGTCGGCGACATCACCCTGCCATAATTCGATATTGTCAATATCATTCAGCCAGTCTGTTTGGCTCTTCTGGCGCACTAACAGCCGACAGGTAAACCCTCGTTCGGAAAGTTCGCGAACAAGATACCTGCCGACAAAACCTGTCCCGCCTGTAATTAGAGCTTTCACCTGGTTAAGTCCTCACTGCCACGCACCACAATATCAGCTAATCTCTGCCAGGAAAACTTCTGCTTGGTTTTAACGGCGTTTTGGGAAAATTCTCTGAGCTTATCCGGCTCAAGGCTCTCGATGATGGCCTCTGCCAGGGCCTTGGCGTCACCCGGCTCGACCAGCCGCCCATTGACGCCGTCTTCAACCACTTCAGGCAGACTACCAACCCTCGTAGCTATCACCGGCCTGTCAAATCCGTAGGCTATCTGACAGATTCCACTGCCGGAGGCTGAAAGGTACGGCTGAACAACAAGGTCGGCAGCAGCGAAATAAAGGCCAATCTCCTCGTTAGATATATACTTGTCCACGATTCTTACGCAAGATGATAGGCCAAGGCGCTCGACCTGGTCGAGATATTTTGATTTACCCTTCCAGAATTCACCGACGACAAGCAGCGTAAATTTCTTCTTTTCCTTTATTCTGCCCAGAGCTTCCAGAAGCACAGCGAGGCCCTTGTATTCACGTACAAAGCCGAAGAACAGCAGGCAATCACCGGTAATACCGAGATTTTCCTTCGCCTGGCTGCTGGTGAAACGGGTATTGCTCAGCTCAGCATAAGTTGGGTGAAAAGCCGTTATGGCTTTGGCTTCTTTGCCAAGCAGTTCGCCGAGCCTGTCGGTTTCCTGGGCTGAATGGGTAATAAGCAAATCCGCCTGCGACAAAACAGCTTTGGTTACCTTTTTCTTGAGAGGGCTTGATTCATGTTCGAAAACGTTGTGACAGATAATAATAATCTCGGCATCAAGGCTGCGTTTTACCAGCTTGATTATTGTCCAGAACGTCGGCATCCAGAAGGTCACCCACCAGCCAAGAATTATTTTGTCCGGCTGATAATCTTTAATTTCGTGTGCCGCCCTGAACCAGGTAAAGGGATTCATTGAATCGATGATATAATCGACCTGGTCGGGCTTTAGCGGTTTGGAGCTGGGGTCACGGTCGGTCTTACCGGGAAAAAGCAGGCTGGGGTACTGTCGCTTGAATGAAATAAATTTTACCTGATGACTTTTTCGCAGAGCACGACACAATAGAGTCGTATAGTGAGCTATCCCACCACGATAAGGCCAGGTTGGGCCAATAAGTGCAATTCGCAACTGGACAAGCTCTCCTAAAAACAGCTTAATATCAACCCTTGAAAAGCCCGGTGTTTAACGCACAGGGTACTTCCTGCACAGCTCCTTTACTTTATCTCGGCTCTCTTCCTTGAAGGATTTATCTATTTTATATTCAGTATCGTTTATTATTTTTACCCGCTTTAATATTGCATCCATCAGCCCGGATATCCTGTCCATCTCATCTGCCCCCATCCCGTTCTTTGTAACAATAGGCGTGCCTAATCTGATACCGCTGGTAACCGTATCGCGCCTCTTATCGTAGGGCAGCTTGTTTATATCGACAATTATGCCGCACTCCTCAAGGCACTTTTGCGCCACGACACCCGTCAAGCCCTCTCGCAAATTACTAACGTTTATCAGGACCGTATGGTTGTCTGTCCCGCCGGTTAAAACATCATATCCCAAATCCAGCAGGTCATTCGCAAGTCTTTTCGCATTTTCTATGATTTTGAATTGCCTGGCTCTGTATCCATCGGAAAGCGTTTCCTTAAAGAAAACCGCTTTAGCCGCTACATTATTCAAATAAGGCGTCCCCTGCACCCCCGGAAATGTCGCTTTTTTAAGACGTTCCCACAGCGCTGTATCCTTTCCTTCCATCTTTATTTTCCGGTCGTAGTCTTTGCCCATCACTATCAGACCGCCTCTGGGCCCTCCCGGCTTATACGTACTTGTAGTCGTAAAATGTGCATAATTTACTGGCGAAGGATGAGCGCCAGCCACCACCAATCCCGATATATGGGAGATGTCTGCTAAAAGGTATGCCCCCACCTCATCCGCAATCTCTCTAAACTTCTTGAAATCTATCGTCCTGGAATAGGCGCTGGCGCCACATATAATAAGTTTGGGTTTGAATTTGACTGCTTTGTCCCTGATAGCATCGTAATCCAGAACAAAAGTTTCCTTATTAACATAATAATTTTCTACTTCAAAGAATTTACCCGAGAAAGAATCCCCTGCCCCGTGCGAATAATGTCCACCCTGGTCTAAGCCCATACCCAGCGCCTTATCGCCGCTGTTCAACAGCGCAATAAGGACAATCTGGTTGGCTTGTGTGCCGGAATGCGGCTGTACATTTGCATATTTGGCGCCGAAGGCCTCTTTGGCCCTGGCCACGGCAAGCGTCTCCACATCATCAACAACCTCGCAGCCTCCGTGATATCTCATACCCGGAAAGCCCTCGGCTGTCTTATTCTGAACGACCGAGCCCAGAGCCGCCAATACCGCCGCCGAGCACCGATTCTCCGCCGCGACAAGCTGAATAGTATTTTGCAGTCGTTCGTACTCTCTTCTTATTAACTCATAAACTTCGCCGTCTGCTTCTTTCAGGGCGCCGAATTGCCCTTCGTGATACACCTCACAAGACAGTTTTTCCAATAACGTTTCCAACACCTTCAAATCCTTTCGTCAGCCAAAACAAATCTCATCCCTATCGAATATCCGCCGTCCGTGTGGCGGAATCAATTAAAACGCTCCCCCATTTTCACCGATAGCTGCTAAGGAAGTTTACCCAACACTTGGTAGAACTTGTTCTTTTGACACAGCTTTTTAATTTCAGCAACATAGTTAAAGCCAGCTTTTGTTAGACGAATGTTAAAATATAAAGCAAAGACCAGGTCATCGATATAGTCCTTCAATGCCGTTTGTTTTTCAAAGTCAATAGCGGGCAAAGATTTCAATTCTGAAAGTGTTATGTTCCCAGGTTCGAATTGTAATTCATCGCTACCGTACTTATCATCTATCGCTTTCTGGACAAGGGCTTTGCTGCTCTTGACCTTGAGTTTTCTTTCTCTTTTATCCTTGTATAAAATAAGACTATTTCCCTTGACCGACACTGCGTCAAACTTCTGCATCATCACTCTTGAAAAATCAACTAAATCGGCAAGTTTTATATCTTCTAAAGCCAATAGCTCCTCTGTTCGTTTTATAA
>Ga0114919_10004861_pt1 | contig 10768 bp, 14 predicted proteins | sample BlataG_FD_88682 | JGI IMG/M metagenome (GOLD analysis project Ga0114919, IMG submission 88682) | Deep subsurface microbial communities from Black Sea to uncover new lineages of life (NeLLi) - Black_00105 metaG | ecosystem: Environmental > Aquatic > Marine > Oceanic > Sediment | place: Atlantic...
AATCAATGACAGGTATTAATGATACTGAGTTTCAATTACAAGATCTTTTGTCATCAGGAGCAGAAACTATATACCAAAATAAAATTATAGCCGAAAAGAATAAATTGATGCAGTCATTCAGACATTTTGCTGATATAGACGAGAAAGGTCTTTTTATTAAACCTGCTAAAACCGGACAAAAGCCACCGAGGGATTTTGATAAAATAACTTATTGGGAAAATGGAAAGCCAGTAGAATTTTTAGTGAGTAAGGAAGTTAGCAACTCTGTAAAAGGACTAAATCAAGAACAAATAGGCTTGGCTGGAAAAACATTAGCTCAGTTTGCAAAGCCATTTAGATGGGGTGTTACTACTGCAAACGCAGGGTTTCAATTAGTGAATGCTTTATTTGCTGATATACCAAGAAATCTGATACAGTTTAAATATGGAAATAATTTTAAAAGCCTAGCTAGATTTCCTTTAGACACTGTCTACTCATATATGAGTTCTTTTAAAGGAAACTTTGGTAAGATGAACTCATTATACAGAGATTTTTTAGAGAGCGGTGCAGCTAATTCCACAATCGCTAGAGAGATACAACCAGAAGCATTCAAGAGAAAGGTTGGTGGAATACAAAGTAAAAATCCTAAAATAGTTTTAGATACTATAGCCAAATTCGCAAATGCAATAGAGGAAGGTGGTAAATTATTAGGTATGAAAAGAGGTTTACCAGAATTTAAAAAAGGTACGATATCAAAAGAACAACTAGCTGATGAGGTTCGTAAATTTTCTGGTTCTCCAGATTTTTTAAGACGTGGTGATAAAACAGCTCCAATAAATTTAATGTTAATGTTTTTTAATGCCAGATTACAAGGGGCCACATTAGATTTAAAAAGATTAGCAGGAGCTACAGGAGGTAAAGAAGCCGCACAATCTTGGGCGAAGTTATCTGCTATAGTAGGTGTGCCTGCGACAACTTTAGCTATATATAATAGAGAGAAACACAAAGAGGATTTAGAGAAATTAAGTGACACTGAAAGAGATAATAACTATATTATTTTTAGAGATGAATTTGATACAAACGAACGAGGTGAGATGTTTAGAAAATATTGGAAAGTGCCAAAAAGAGAATTATCAAAATGGTTCGCTAATTTGATTGAAGGAGGTGTAAACTTTGCTTATGACAAAGATCCTGAACGAGCAAAGGAGGTAGGTGTAAAATTTTTAGAAGATATCTCTCCAGTGTCTATTGCTGGTGACGATATAACTGAGAGGGGAGAAAGTTTCATTTCAGGTCTTAACCCACTTCTTAAAGCACCTGTTGAATACATTACCAATAGAAATACTTTCTTTCACAGCGACCAAGTTCCACAATTCTTATATGGTATAGAATCTGATCTAGTTACACCTGCTGAACAATACTTTTTAAATACACCAAAATTCTATAAATGGTTAGGTAAACAAACAGACCAATCACCTATTAAATTACAAAATCTATTCTCGAGCTTCACTGGCGGGCTACTAAAAGAAGACCCTGTTACTAAAGCTGTAAAAAGATTCCAAGGACAAGGTAGGTTAGATCTTACACCAGAGGAAAAGAAACAGCTCAAGTCTGTGCTTAAAAATGTAGAAAGTCAGGCTGGCGAAGGTTTGTCTGTGAATAGGAGTGCTCAAGAAATTTATGAAGAGATAGGCGATTTATCTATCGAAGAGCAGAAACCAAGGTTAGCTGAGCTCAAAAAGAACGGTTATCTAACAGAGGAAGTCTTCGAGAGGTATCAAAAAGTTTATCAGAGAATGTCTCAAGATTTTAATGATATAGATTTTCAACTACAGAAATTAAATGTAACAAATGGTAGACGAGCCTTATCAATGTATAATTTGATAAATAAGATGTCTCCAGAAGAACAACAAACTATTTTAACTGAGTGGAAAGCAAAAAAACTTCTAAGTGAAGAAGTTTTTAAGCAATTAAATTGGCTTGGTAACAACTCTGAACAGGCCAAGAAGATTAGCGAAACATTAGGAATACCGCAATAACAAATAATGTAAATCCTAGACAGCTAACAAATACTTTTTCGTTGGTTTTTTGGTAATCATTACTCATACTAACTAACTTTAAGATAAATAGTCTCAAAAGGAACATCGGTACTTGTAATATCCCTACCAAGCTTATTGGTAAGAAATTCTAAGATACTCAAGTATTCATTTGGGGTCATGGTTTTTTCACCCCTTATTTTCTTCTTATAAACACCTGTGTAATGGTTTGGATTTTTTTTAGAGAGCTTTGCCAATTCATAATAAGATATATTATTTTCCTCTACAATTTGTTGTAATTTTGTCATATGATTTTAGTATATCAAACCCTTGAAAAATTGTCAAGGTTTTCCACAGGTTATACACTTTCTATCCTCCTTGATCTATTGACAAGGACTCTTTTTTATGAGATAATATTTAAGCCTAGTAATAAATCTCAAAAGTATGAATAAAATAGTTATAAAATTTAGGACCCCCAACTTTCGTAGTGATACTTTTTGAGTATTACTAGGCACGAGAGTTGGGGGTTTTTAATTGTATAATCATATGAAAATAGTTACAGAACAACACTATAGATTTAAACAACCAGACAAAGATGGTAGTACCAGATGTTCGATAATACACAAGGGTAAATATATCTTTAGTGCAAAAGAAGCAAATAAATTAAGACCTGATTTAGTTGAAGAATATCATCATAAAAAAATTTACTATACAGATGACGAAGATTTTCAAAAAGCTATTAAGGAAATGCCTGATTATAAATGTTGGGATAGTGAAAAAAAAGTCTTGATAAAATAAATAATTTATGTCCAAGCAAGTCTACAACCAAGACATAGCTGAGGAATACTGCCAAAAAGAAGGCATCCTCGACAATATGCTTTATGTCAAAGACATTGATGCTATTTTTATGTATCAAGAAGACCTGCACTACTATAAAATGTACAGTTATGAAAAGTTTGAAGATGAGGTTTATGACTATATTTTTAAAAAGAATGTAAAAAGCATTACAAAAAGCTTGGTTAAGGAGATCATTTTTAATATAAAAAAGAAGCTGTTGAGAAGAATTGAAAGCACTGATTCAGACTGGGTGTCGATAAAAGAAGGTAAGACCCTTAACCTCGAGACTTTTAAAATAGAAAAATGTAGACGAGATCATTATTGTTTCTTTCACTATGCAGTCCACGAAGATGTAATCATGGATAAAGAAAAGCGTCCTGCTCATTTCTACAAATTCTTATCAGAGGTTATTGTAGATAAAAAAAGTAAGACTGACAATGAATTATTGTATGTGTTACAAGAAATGTTTGGTTTCTACCTGTCTCCAGGGTTAAAGCCAGAGACGGTATTTTTCCTTATAGGATCAGGGGCTAATGGTAAGTCAGTATTATTAAATATCTTAAAATATATTATAGGTAAAGATTTTATTTCTTCCACCTCAATCCAGAGAATTACAACAAACAACTTCGCAGCTTCTGGGCTTGTGGGTAAAAAATTGAATCTATGTAACGAAGAAGAATCTAAGTATATGAAGAGCGATAGATTCAAAGCATTGGTTTCAGGAGATATGATTGAGGTTGATAGAAAATATGAACCATCAATAACTTTCGAACCTAAAACTAAATTTCTTTTCGCTACCAACGAACTTCCATCATTTGACTCTATAAATGAGGGGATAAGAAGAAGGGTAAAGATAGTTCCTTTTAACAAATTTGTCCGCGAAGAAGACAGAAATCTAATGTTAAGAGAACCATTCGGCACAAACAGTAAAAACCCTTTCAATGATGAGCTAGAACTTATAATTTCATGGGGTTTACGTGGTTGGCAGAGATTGCAAAAAAATAATTATAAGTTTACTGATAGTAAACAGATGGGTGGTATGATGGAAGAGTTTGAAAATATTGTTTCGTCAGCTCTCATGTTTTGTAGAGAAAAATATAATATAAAAAGAGATGATGGTTTTGTCGACCATGAAGATTTATATGAGCATTATAAAAACTGGTGTGATCAAAATGGTAAAAAGCCAATGAGTAAGCACAAACTATTAAAAGACTTGAGAACAAATTTAGAACTTGAAAGTATAACTAAATGGGATGGGGACAAAAAGAAATCAGTAAAAGGTTTACCACTAATATCTGTCGACAAGATACCAGAGATAGATGTGGAAAAAATAAAATGGTGATATGGATAACGCTGAAAGAGAATTTGTACAATCTATTATCAATGATAAATCAAATGCTCGGATGCTGTTCTCTGCACGTAAAGAGTGGGAAGAGAAATTAGTGTGGGGTAAAGAGAAAGTGCGTGAGATGTCACTAGCGTTGGTAGAAAGTAAAGACGGAAGTTGGGAGAAGTTCTGTGCAACCTACTTTTTAAACCTGTTTAAAAAATGGGTTGCAGAGATTGAAAGACATATGAGTAGATTGAAATTTCAACGCAAGGTTTGTTTAGGGAAAGATGTTGGGATGAAAAATGAGATAGACTTAGAAGCTGTAAAAGAGATACCGATAGGAGAATTATTAAGTGAATTAACACCTGTATCAAATTACGGGAATCGTATAAAGTATCTATGCCCTCTTCACAAAGAGAACACTGCCTCGTTCGTGTGGTATAAAGACACGAATAGTTGGTATTGTTACGGATGTGGAGTTGGGGGGTCGAACATAGATATTTATATGCAATTATATAATGTTGATTTTAAAAACGCTATTAATAAATTAAGTGTGCTCCTTACAGGATCACACACAACTTAGAAAATATGAAACTAACAATCAAACGTGGAGGAGATCTACCATATGCTCGTAAAGAAGCTTATGAGTATGACGGCACACAATACGAAGCTGATCTACAGAACGGTGATACAGTCACTATCCTAGACGGTGGAGAGACAGAACAAGGTAACTATGGAGAACAAATTGTTTTCGTGGTTAAAACAAGAAATGGGGATAAGAAATTCACCATGAATCAAACCACAGTAAATGTTTTGATCGAAGAGTTCGGTGATGACACAGAAACATGGGTAGGAAAAGAAGTTAAAGTTCTTACCCAAAAGAAAGTTATCGCTGGAAAGAAGTGTGTTGTTGCTTACTTAGCAACTGACGCATGGTCAATGGATGACTATGGTGAGTTAACTAAGACTGCTGTCGCACAGACACCTTTGCATAATGCTGAAGCGCCTGCACCTACAAAACCCCCAGTAGACACAACATTGAACCCACCAGTACCAGAAGATATGTAATTTTATTTAAGGGTCCAAGGCCTTCGGCCGAGGACCCTTAGGACAAAATATGAAACTTAAACAAAAATGGACAAGAGCGACTGATAAGTCAATAAACCCTGTACCTGAATACAAGCAGTGTGAGGGTGAGAATTGCACTAACCGTTTTAAACTAGACTGGCCTAATATGAGAAGGTGTAAACGTTGTCGTCGTGAAAAAAGACCTTATCGTAAGGAGGATAATCCTTTTTAATAATAAAAATACGGAAGAAGAAAACAAAACAGAATTGGTAATAAAAGAAGTCGAAAATAAGGTTGTTGAAATTACCAAGTTCGACGTTACTAAACAACAACTAGAAGAGCTAGTTACTGAATCAAAGAAGATTGTAGTGACTGACTATAGAGATAAAACACAAGTTGCTTTGGCGACAAAATCTTGTAAAGAGTTGCGAGACATAGAGATTGATATTGAGAAAAAAGGGAAAAGTTATCGCGATGTTTTTACTAAAGTAAACAGGGGTATTAAAGGTAAACAAGATGAGCTACTAGGGGTTACTAACCCGGAAATAGAAAGATTGAAAGAGATTAAAGACAAAGCTGAAGAGGTTCGTATAAATGATGAGAGGCTTGCAAAACTACCTGAAAGAAGAGAACGTATTGATAGTATTGGTAGTAGCTTTGAGACAACAGATGCACTTTTACTTGCACTGAATGACAGTGACTTTGAATCTCATTATAATATATGTCTTCATGATAAGTTAGAGACTGACAAACAAGCGGCAGAAGAGAAAAGATTAGCAGACGAAGCTAAACTAGAAGCAGAACGCGCTAAACTAGCTGAAGACAAAAGATTAGCTGATGAAGAAGCTGCTCGTAAAGCACAGGAAGCACAGGACGCAGTGGATGCAGAAGCGAAAAGAGTTGCTGATGAAGTAGAGGCGAAGAGAGTGGCTGCACAAGCTATTATTGATGCAGAGAACGCTAAGATTGCTGCTGACAGAAAGAAGCTTGAGGATGAGAAAGCGGATATTGAGAGACAAAAACAGTTGCGTGCTGCTGAACAAAAAGCAGCTGATGACGCTGTAGCTAGGGCTGAACAAAAAGCAAAGGAAAGAAAAGCTGAGGAAGCAAGACTCGAAGCATTGAAACCTGATAAGGAGAAGTTGGTTGCTTATGCTGATGCTTTAGTCTTGGTTAAAAAACCAGAAGTAGAAACTGGTGATTGTAATATAATACTTGAAACATCTCAAGAATTATTAGCTAATTTAATTAAACACTTAAAACAATAAGTATGGAAACACTAAACCCATTCTTCCTCGACATAGAGACTCGTGGAGACAAGAGACTCGAAGACATCTTCTTCGAAGGTCTTAAAGCCCCAGCGAACATAAAGGACGAAGATAAGATAGAAGCTGCGTTGGAAAAGAAACGTGAGGCGGCTGGAAAAGACATGGCCGTTGACACTGACTTCAATGAAATAATTTGTATCGGAGTCAAGGTTGTGGATGAGCCACCAGTGATATTTAAAACACTGCGTGAGTTTGTTGATTGGTACAATGCAGAACCAAAAGATGAAACTGGTGCGAAGAGATCAAACAGACATCGTATGATGGTTACGTTTAATGGCAACGGATTTGATCTGCCCGTGTTAATAAAGCAGGCCATTAAACAAGACATGCAAGACTTTCCTTACACTGACTTTATACAGAAGATGGATAGATATAAAGGTAGGGCAACTCACATTGATTTGATGAATGAAGTTGCAATGGTATGGGGTAAGAATAAGTCACTTGACAAGTATCTACAGATTTATTTAGGTATCTCAAAAACAGAGATTGACTTTGCTACAGCTAGTGATGAGGAGATTATAAGTCACTGTCGCGAAGACATCGAAAACACAGAGAAATTATTCAAGAAGTTCTCGAGACTTTGGTATACTGAATAATATGGAAACCCTCCCCCAATTCAAAGACCGCCTGTCTAACACACTCCCAGACAACTCAGACCGTGATAAACTAGAACGCGGTCTGATGTTGTTTGTTGAAAATGCTCTTGCTAAGTTTGATCGTGGTCGCGCAGAACACGGAGATAATTTAAGTTTGTTAGATTGTGATAAAGAGATTGAGTCAGAAGTTTTGGATATCGTTAATTATTTAATCATTAAGAAGTTTTGATATGAAAAAAATATACGTAGAATGGCTAGACGCCGAACAAGACAACGACTGGTTGACGGAAGAAGAGCTTAGTGATTTTCTTGACAAAGGATCGAATCTTATAAGACAGAGTGGGTTTTTTGTAAAGGAAACTGACGACTACTTGGTAATGTGTTTTTCTTACTCAGTCAATGGAGCAGGGCAGAGAAGCTATAATGATGTAATACGTATTCCAAATAAGTGGATACTTAAAAAGGAGATGGATGTGGCTACACCACAACCATCTGATTCATAATATGATCAAGATATTTATAAGCAATGACATACAGCTCAGAGGATTGCCTGTTCAAGTTGAGCGGTTAATAAAGAAGACACTTACACTAGACAACCCAATGTACCACAAACTAGTTCGAATGGCTAAGAGAGATACTTCAAAGCGTAGAGCTCTTTTTGCTTGCCCACAGACGTTCAAATACTACAAGGTGAATGGTGATGTGTTGCATATTCCACGGGGAATGAGGGACAGACTACTTAAAGTATTAGATGGTATGAAGCTTGATTACAAAGTGAAGGAAGATGTTGTGTGTAAGAAGGTTAAATATCTCTGGGATCGTAATTTCGATTTACGTGGCTGGCAGTCAGAAGCTGTGGATAAAGCTGTGGGGAATGGGGATAAGTCAGAAGCTTTGATCATTGCTGGTACAGGTGGAGGAAAGACGGTATGTATGCTAGAGATTGCGTACAGATTAGGCCTCACGTGCACCATATTGACTTCTAAGACCTCTATGGTGAAACAATGGAGAGATGAGTTAAAAAAGTTCTATGGTGTTGATGCAGGTGCTATTCACGCTAAAGAGAAGGTGATAGCAGACTTCACAGTATCAACATTCCAAAGTTTAAACAAACCCTCTAAACATGCTATGGACCTAGTAGAGAATACTTCTGTATTAATAGTTGACGAAGCTCAAGAAGTGGTTACTGAAGGACGACGAAAAATAATCTCACGTTTCAAACCAAAGTATATTTTTGGTACTACAGCCACCCCGAAACGAGAAGATAAGCAGGATCCGGCGATTAATTTCTATTTAGGTGATACTATTTATGAACATCATGAGACGATGGTAGAACCTAGTGTTCAAATAATCAATACAGGTGTTAAAATAGAGATTGATGATTACCCTGTGATGATAGAAGAGATGGTAGAAAATGAGTCTCGTAATACATTGATTTGTGGAACGATATTGATAGAAGCATTGGAGAGAAAAAAAATACTTGTACTTACAAAAAGAATAGAACATGCAGAAGCACTGTACTCGAAATATGCTGGCTGGAGGGAAGCTTATTTAATAAGCTCAAAGGACAAAGGGAAAGATAAATTGTTATCAGAATTTAAAAATGGAGAGCGAGATTTCAATATTATATTTGGTACGACTAGCCTATTAAGCGTTGGCCAAGATATTCCTGCTCTTGATACATTGTTGTTGGCTTGTGATATGAAGGCTGAAACTTTGTTGATTCAATCAATTGGTCGTATACTGCGAATGTTTCGTGGAAAAGACAATGCAAAGATCATAGATTTCAATGATGGGGATGTTTGGAATAATGAATTGCAGGAGAAAGAAGTGTTAAACCCTATCCTTTTACGTCAATTTCAGCATAGAATGCGTATTTATAAGAGTAAGGGGTGGAAAATTGAGTTTTAAGCCCTGAGAGCCTCTGTAAGAAGGGTTTGTGGGTGAGACTGATGATCTATCCTGTTACTACCAGCAAAGCTGGTAGTAACACAAAGACACACCAATCAGTGTGTCTTTTTTGTGTACCAATATGCCGAAACAACTTGCTCGAGGATATTAGTAGATGACCTCCTTATAGGAAGCGATCTCTTCAGCCTCAGATTCTGAAATACTTTTGTGCGTGGCCATGAACTGTATGACCTTATCGATATCTAGCCAATACATAACCGGTGTCTTGCGTGGCTCGTACCAATGTATTATTAAAAACCCTTGTCCACACACATTAAGCCCGTCACATGGTTTCAGGCTGGGATCTAAATCAGAAAGCTTCTTATGCAGACAACCTTTCTTTGCTTGCAACAATTTAGGTATCTGCTGTGGTTGCATATCTGATTTAAAATTCAACCTCTTACCTTTGTGTTTAACTTTTAACTCGTAAGCAAAGGAGAAGAGGAACTCATTCTCCTTTTGCTTACATCTTAACCATTTGGTAAAGGCACTTTGAAATTTTGATTCTGGATGAGGCATAAATTAATTATTGTGTACCTGTGCAGAACACAGGTATAAGATTATTATTCTATTCATCTTCTACATCAGGCTCGTCATGCCAAACAGGATCAGTTTCTTTCCTCTCCCGATCCTCCTCACACCGCTGCATTGCTTGGTCGTTATTGTTCATAGATTATTTATTAAAATAAAATAGCACCGATACACACGCCTATAAGTGTATAAGCGCCACTAATTAACATTGCTATTATGGTATATTCTTTCATATATTTATATTAAAAGTTATTAAATAAGGAATGGTAGTTATTTATTTTTTAGGCGAACTCTTGGTTAACCTACTTTTTTCTAATTTATCAAGTGCTGTCCTGTTAAGATGACCACAAAAAAATCTAGGTTTATTACAATTTTCACAAATACCACAAGTAAAATGTCCAAATTCACCAGTCTTTTTACAATTGCACCTCTCTAAATCATCGTGTTCTGGGTAAATATTTGTCATTTGTATAAATATTCTTTTTGTTATTTCTTTCATATATATTATTTAAAACCCCTCCCCCACCCCTTCTCCTTCTGGGTGGGTGATTGGTTTGTTGAAAATTACTATCATACTTGGAAATGGTGCAGAGTTTTTAGCTCCACCAAATTTCAATCTTCCTTTTATAAAACGAATTTCTGTATTTGGTTTTTTGTAGATATAATTATGAAACCATTTTGGATCTGTTCTTGAAGGTAGTAATGCAACAACATTCCCCTCTTCATTAGCCTTTTTAACAAAATCAATAATTCCAGGTATATACTCATTATTATGATGACCTCTTTTAACACATTTCTTTTTTTTACAAACCTTTTTACACGGTTGTTCTGGTTCTCCATAGGGAGGGTTCATCCATTTCCAACCACTTACTTTGCTCCAATCTTGTTTTAGTCCATCTTCATCTTTATTCCAAAACCTACCTACTTTTGCATTTTCTTTTGTGGCACAAACATCAAATTGGAAATTAAATTCCTTGTCTAGTTCATCAAAGAAGTCTTGTGGTGTCTCCCACTCTGGGGTATTACTTGTGAATAGTCCTTTATTGATCATACATTTATATTAAAGATTAAGTGTTATTAAAGAAGGGATGGAGAGACTTTAGAATGGTTCTC
>Ga0114919_10004863_pt1 | contig 10765 bp, 10 predicted proteins | sample BlataG_FD_88682 | JGI IMG/M metagenome (GOLD analysis project Ga0114919, IMG submission 88682) | Deep subsurface microbial communities from Black Sea to uncover new lineages of life (NeLLi) - Black_00105 metaG | ecosystem: Environmental > Aquatic > Marine > Oceanic > Sediment | place: Atlantic...
ATACTAGTTTAACTCGTTCAACTGTGCTTGTACCCAAGCATTGATTTCTTCGTGAAGTTCGCTATCATCTATGTCATCGGAGATCAAATTTATTATTCTAACTCTGTCAAAAAGAATGCCCTTGTCTTTAGATTTTTCGTGCCAATCCCATTTAGAAACTATACAAGGAACAACAAATCCCTTAATAGGATTGCATGCCCAATGAATATACTGACACCAAGCATCTATCGGTACAGGAAGTTTATCTTTCCAATTGTGGCCAGCTGCACACTGCAATAAAAGTACAGATTGCCCGGATCTTTTTTCGTTAAAAGGAATCCATCCAACAACATCAAGCCCTCTGTCATTGAAACGAGCAGGAGGAGCTTCACAAAACTTCTCATTCAATACACTGGCAAGTTTTTTAACTTTACGTTTAATTGAAGACTCTGTTTCAACTCCATTTACGATCTCAACATCAGTTTCAGGTGGGAATCCAAAAACAACCGCTTTTCCCGAGAGGTACTTCTTTACAGCCCTGCAGGTGAGCCTTTCAAACAGTTTCGCTGGAAGTTGAGTGTCTCGCGGGACACCAAACAGGGACAGAATTAGACAAGCCAGATATTCTGGCGGAGCCTGAGAATCTGCTTGAGGCTCAACTGTCCGGTCCTCGACTCGAAAGAGGGGGTGCGAATACATATGTTCACGGTACTCTAATTCACGCCAGACTGTGCTAATGAAAGCTTCGCTCGGTTCCTCACCAGCAAACCCTTCGAGATAGGAGGCAAGACCCATCTTAGAAATTGCTTCCCTTCTAGTGGCCACGTTCAACTCGACCCAATCAGCAACACTCCCAACAGAACCCGTGTCTGGTATTTCAATCATCTGGCTCCTGCAGTGTTTTTACTAAGCGTGTAGCGGTCTTTGCGCACTTTTCTGCTTCACCAATAACCTCCACCGTTTTATGGCGGTGCGCAATCCCCAGAGCGCCTTGTAACTTCAAATTAGCCGCTGACAAATATTTGAGGAGCATTGTCTCCTCGCCATCGCTTAGATCATAGGCTTCGACGAGGCTTCTGGTGCGTTCCAAGTGAGCAATGGCTTCAGAACTCGCAACGACATGCGTCAAGTAATTGGTTATGTCTCTGGATTCATGAATCACGGGGTCGTTCCTACCATCTCCGAAGAGCCAAGAGATAAGATTTCGTAGGTCATTCAGCTTACTTTGTGCGACCGGAGTTTCAAGGTCTGCATCCGCTATTCTTACGGGCAGGCCAAGAAAGCGCTTAATATTGCCCCCACCAGTAGCGAGCATCAGGAGTGAGAAATCAGCTTTTGCCTTATCAGTATCCAAGTCAAATTCATCCTCGACCTGTTCTATAAGCCTAAAACACAGATAGTACTTTCTGGCGGAGTTTTGTCTGTCCCCGATCTCCTGTTGAATAGCATTTATGGAGAGCCCACGTCGCACCATCTTTGCAACATAGCGCGCTCTTGCATATGACTCCCACTTCTGGATTCCAATTATGTGGCGCACACCTAGGTAAGGAACGACTTCATTTCTTCTCGAATAAATTATTATGGGAAGCGCCTTCAGGTTACGCGCGACATTGGTGTCGAGTTCGGGCCAAGCTCTAATACCAAACTTCCGCCGGAGTTCTTGGTCAAGAAGCAACTTTGCGGTAGCGAGTCTTCTATTTCCTTCAACTACTACAAACTTAGTGTCCTTATGTTTGATGAAATCTTGATATTGCTTTGTAGTAGGATCGACAGCCTGAAGTTTCTTAGGCAAACCTCTTGGAACACCGACCAAGGGCTCCTCATCAAAATATCCATTCTGCGCCATGGAGTACGCAATCTCATCCAAATTGAATTTATTATACAGGACTTCGAGGAGCGCGAATTCTGGCTTACCTTGTGCGTCCTCTGGGAGCCTGGCATTCTCCTTATCCAAGAAAAGTTGCGTAACTGGAACGTCTACCCGTGGGCGCCTCCATGCGCGCGCCCGAGCCGCCTTCTTATCCATTTTGGGAGTCCTCCTCCTGTATCCTGCTGACTTTTGTGTACTCAGTTTCTGCGCTTATATCCATCTTTCACCTCGGTTTCTAACTCTTTTCCATCTATCTTCTTGACAAAGATGCTAATAGTATATCGACCCATTCAAACCTGCCCCGCCATTTTATCGCAAAAATCAGAAAACCGCAATTCCCGTCAAACAATTTCGTTGCTCGTCGCTTGTCCCTCGTGAGCCGTTAGGAAAAACATAAATAGCCTGTCTGGTAATTTCGAGGAAGTTTTCCGCTCCCGGGTGCCCCATGAGATAAGCTTTCGCTATCTCACAGGGTAAACCACCATTAGACAATTCTGTTCTATCTCACCGGGTAAACCACCGTTAGATAATTCCTCACTATCTCACGGGGTAAAATAGCCAAAGAGGAAGTAAAAGTCAAAAGGAAAAAAGAGCACAAGGGCAATTTAGTCTTTAGTCGTTGGTTGTTAGTATTTAGTTGGGCCGTTACTAATTCAACCATTGTTTTCGTTAGTTGCTCGCTCTCTCATTTCAAGGCTATTGACACTAACCGTTCTTATGAGGGCTGAAATTCCAAAAAGGACAAAGGCGGCCCAGACTATATATATCACCTGCCGTATCTGATGTAGAGCAATTTGCCAGACTGTTAGCGTTGTGGGATAATCCCACGAGATTGAAATTGCAATCACAAGGAATACGCTTAGACCTATAAGGCACCACGCCCCCCAATACAACACGGCTGCCGTAGTCTCGCCAGACAACCTTTCGGAAGTTATTGAGTCTCTTGCTTGCATAGGTTTCCCTTTCATAGAGTTTTAGTCCTACCGGACCATTTGACTTTTTTCCACAGGCACTTTTCAGGGCACAGAATACCGCAAATCCAAATTGGGGTCAAGGTCGAGATTTAAAGGAATATCGAATCCTTCGACCTTGCTCAGGACAGGCATCGAACAAGGAATATCGACTTGGGAAGTGGATTCCCGCCTCCTTCGACTTCGCTCAGGACAAGTTGCGCGGGAATGACAGGGAAAGATAGCGTGAAGCGTATCTCGCTGAAGAATTGTGGAAAGCACTATTTTTCGGAGCCAGAAAAATGCAGGCCACCGCCGGGGAGGCGATGGCCTTAGGTCAAACAGACCTATCCTGAGCTTGGAGGATTATACATCTTATATCACACACGCCCCGCAAGGTCAAGAAAAATTTCCTATCTCGCCAAAAAAAACTCGAAAAGAGGGCAAAAATCAAGCTGAAAAATGCAAAATTACAGTGAAAAATGGAAAAATAGCGGTTAGCTTTCACATTCCAGCGTGCGCACAGACAAGTGAATTGGCTTCGTCAGTAGGTGATTTTGACTCGGCCGAGATACCTGTTAAACGGTATGACGATACTGAAAACTTCCTTCTTCTCCCCCTGCCAGTGCATATAACAGACCTGCTGACCCCTGAAATCACCGTCCCGGTCAAAGAATTCACATCGAAGGCAGTTGCGCATCAGCGCCTCGACCGCCAGGCGCTTAGACACCGAATCGGCGGATGATTTCCACAACTTGTTCAGTTCCTCCTCCGTAGCGGGATACTCCGGCGATGCCTTACACACGATCTGGATGGTACCCTCGGCCCTATCCAGCTCCACCACCTCAACCTGGAAAAACTGCGCATAAGGGCCGGCATCAATTTTCAAATTCTGTATCTTAAACGGTCTGGCATTGTCGATGAGACGCCTGGCGATGTCACGATATGGAACAAAAAAAGCCGACACTCCTATCGCCGCACACAAAACCACCGCCAGAACAGCCGCAATCTTCAGCTTGTACCGCCAGTCCGGCGGCTGCGCCGGACGGATCGTATCGGCCCTGACCGTTCGCTGCTCAACCGCCACCGTCCGGTCAGGCTTGATACCATAAAGCGTCTGGATTTCATGGCCCGGAATATACTCGATGCTTCGCAGCGTGGACATCAACTGCATGCATTCTTCGGGCGAATAATTCTTCAGTAATTCGTTCAAACATTTCACCACTCGCGCATCAGCAGACTCTCGGCCGGGACGTATCTCAACAGGCCCGGTATCCGCCAGAAGACTAAAACGCGCCCTGTCAATAGCTGCATGAAACTTCAGCCCGGCACCCCCTGCCTGCTTCACAAAAGCGTTGATAATATTCTCATCATCAGTTGAGAATACCGGCCCCTCCAGGAGACCGTCGAGTTGAAATGTCCCTTCTACTTTCCGCTCAGCCACGGTCGGTCTCCGTACCTAACTCGCCAACCTTGCGCGCAGGGGTCCACTCATCCAGTGATTCGTGCCAAACGCATGTGGATGACTTGATTCTGCCATCCTGAATAAGCAGCTTGACCGTCTCAAGAGACAAAGGCCCCACCGCAGAGTTTCGCTTCTGATAATACCAACCTCCCCTTTTTATGTTGGCCTCAATAGGAATCGCCTCCGCAAAAGACCCCTGCCTCTCGTCAAGTATCGGCTGCTTGCTGGCTTCTTGCAGCAAAGGCCCTACGTGTCGAGTGTCAATCTCCAGCTTCCTGTCATGAGCATCCAGCCGCACCTGTGTATATTTACGAAGCTGCTCAGTCTTCAGCCGCTCCTGACGCAGTTGCTCATGCAAACGCCTTTGCTCCATTTCAACGTGGGCTTGCTTCTGCTCGGCTTCTTTGAGATTCGAAACCACCAGCACCAGAATTAACCCAATTATGCCAATAAAAAAACCAATAAAGAACCAGGCCACAGCACTGCGACCCTTGTAGCTGGCTATCACGGCACAGATAATCCCAAAGATAAGTGCTATCACCAAAAACATGCATCACTCCTCGTTCTTAATTCAAGCTCCGCCAACTGCCGAATATCCCTCATTGCACAAGCACGGGAAATACCACGACCAGCACCAAGTTATGCGCGATATGCATCAACATGCTCGGATACAGACTTCTGCTTTTCCACTTTACCCAGCCCAGCAGCATCCCAAGCAGAAAAATATAAGGTGCACTCAGTATCGAAAGGTGAAGTGCCGTAAAAAGAGCAGAAGCCAGCAGAATGGCTCGCCAGGGTCTCAACACCGTGTGCAGCCAGTGCTGAATCAGACCGCGGAAAGCAATCTCTTCCGTAATGCTCGGTATCAGACAAAGCAGCACAAACATCGCCGCACCGCTCAAATTGGTCTTATACAGCCACGACTCTGACGGACTCCCTTCCCCCATAAAATAAATAAGAAGCGAGTGGTATCCAAAATTGACCACCAGCAGCAAAACCAAAACCAGAAAACCAACCAACACCTCCGCCTTCAAAAAACCAAATTGCTTGAGCTGAACAACCAGCGAACGCCAGAATATCACCTCAAACACAATAGTCGTAAGCAAAATGCATACACTGCCGAAAATTAGAGTGTGTACCCTTTGCTGTTCTCCCCGAAACAACCCGTAACCCAGCAGCAAAACAACAAATATGACAACCGCGTAACTCCAGAATACCCGCCAGACGTTGGGAACCTTCTTCTTTATTAACTCCCCTTCCGTCAACACACGCGGAGCAACAGGCGGAATCACTTCGGATATAGGCCGATAAGGGGTTGCACATACCGTGCAAAAATAAAACGCATAATTCAACGGACTACCGCAATACGAACAACGCTCATATTTCGTAATCGCATCCGATTCCTGGGTACTTGCATCGCCCACTTGCCCTGTTTCCTTCCCGCTTCAGCGTTCTTTCTCTGGTAACACACTCCCCCCATAACCGACGCTCGCCGGCCTTCCTCGGCGCTTCCCTCATCTCCAACACGCATTCCACCACGCCTACATACGTCTTTACAGCACATAATAGCAGAAAAGCAGGCAAAAGTCAAAAGGAAAAAACAGCATAGGCCCCTCAGCGAGTAGGGGACAGGGGGTACATTGCCGCCTGCGCCGGAATTACATGCATAAGAGCGCAAGGGCAAGTTTATCTCAGTGATGCCAAGTGTCCTCAAGCCAGTGCAGGGCCATGATGTTCAAATCCTTGAAGTCAACGCGGCAGTCACCATCCAAGTCTCCGGCAGGCGGCTGGCAAAAACGCTGCAATTTCCACAAATCGTTCAAGCGCCCCAGGGCGAACACAGCATCGTAGCCATTACCTCCGAAAAGCCAGAGGTCACCGCTGCCATCTATCCAGCAGATACCGGCGCGCCTTGACCCGGGGAAATTGTTAGGCTCCGGCACTCCTTTGGTCCCATAGATGCCATATTGGTTTCTTACGATGGAGCCCGCCACCCACGTCCAGTTGGAGCCGTCAAACGTCCACAAATCGTTCAGCCAGCCAAAGCTGCTGGTATCGTAGCCGTAAACCTCCGAAAAGCCAGAGGTCCCCCCTGCCGTCTATCCACGAGATACTTTCATTCCGTGCCCCGGGCACATTATTGGAATTGGGCTCTCCTTGGGTACCATAGAACCCCGTTTGGTTTAGTGAGCTCGAGCCATTCACCCAGGTCCACTGTGTGCTGGTAATGTCAAACACCCATAAATCGTTGAGGTAGCCCAGGCTGGCGCCACTGCCGTACCCGAAGCCTCCGAAAAGCCACAGGCTGTCATTGGGGTCTATCCAACAGATACTCGTCCCCCGTGCCCCGGGGACATTTGCGGGGTCTGCCTGTCCCTTGGTTCCATAGACGCCCTGTTGGTTTTTCGTGCTCGAGCCGCGCACCCAGGTCCACTCTCTGCTGCTTACGTCAAACCTCCACAAATCGTTCAGGCGGCCAAGGCTGGAACTGCTATCGTAGCCGTAGCCGCCGAAAAGCCACAGGTCGCCGCTGCTGTCTATCCAGCAGATACTCTCCTCCCTTGCCCCGGGGACATTTGAGGGACCTGCCTGTCCTTGGGTCCCATAGACCCCCGATTGGTTTACTGTACTGGCACCTTTGACCCAGGTCCAATTGCTCCCGTCAAATTTCCACAAATCGTTCAGGTAACCAAACATGCTGCTATCGTACCCCTGACCTCCAAAAAGCCAGAGGTTGTCACTGGCATCTGTCCAGCAGACACCTTCATATCTTGCCCCTGGCACATTATCGCCGTGAGGTACCCCCTGGCTCCCATACACGCCTGTCTGGTTTACTGTGTTTGCGCCGCTGACCCAGGCCCACTGGTTGGTGGTAAGTTTATACTTCCACAAATCGTTCAGGGCGTCAGAGCTGCCGCTGCTATCGTAGCCGTAACCGCCGAAAAGCCAGAAGTTGCCGCTGCCGTCTATCCAGCAGATAGAATCGGACCTTGCCCCTGGCACATTATTGACGTCGGGTATCCCTATGGTTCCATACACCCCGGGCTTGTTTCTTAGGCTCGAGCCGCTGACCCAGACCGAAGCCTCGGCCGACGAAATGACAAAAACTGCAGCGAACAGCCCTGCCACAAACCCCCAATAGCGGCATCGGCTTATTTTTGGAAATGCCCTCATTTTCCTCGCTCCTTTCCACAGCCACGTCTGCACGCATCTTTAGACCACAGAATAACAGAAAAGGGGATTGGCGTCAAGCCAAATTTCGTATCTCGCATCCAGTATCGAGAATCCAGCATCGAGTGTCGAGCATCAGTAATCGACGATTACTATATCTTCCGGTATGGCGACAACGTCGCGGTGTTTTGGGCCGAGGATTTTGCGGATTTCGGAGCTGTGTTTGCCCGCAAGGGCTTTTAGCTGAGAACTGCTCAAATTTGTCACTGCCTTGGCATTGTCATTTAGCATAACGACCACGCCTGCTTCGAATGAACCTTCGACAGAAACTACGCCGCTGGGCAAAAGACTCTTGCGATTCCTTACAGCCCTCATCGCGCCCTCATCGATAAATATTGTCCCTGCAGCGGTGCTATTTAGAATCCACCTCAAACGGTTGCTCAGCTTTCGTTTTGGCATAAAGACCGTGCCGATTTCCTCGCCGGCGATAATCCTGCCGATAACATTTTTAACTCTGCCGTTGGCCAGGACCATCCTGCATCCCGCGTTTGAGGCGATCTTCGCAGCTTCTAATTTTGTTTTCATCCCGCCGGTGCCGTGCCTGCTGCCCTTACCTCCTGCGTTTCGCACAAGCTCATCGGTGATTTCGAACACCGCCCGTATCGGCTTAGCCTCGCTAAACTTCCGCGGGTCTTTATCGTAAAGGGCATCAATGTCACTTAGCATGATTAACAAATCTGCGTCTATCTTGCTCGCCACCAGCGCGCTGAGCGTATCGTTGTCCCCGAATGCGGTACCAATCTCATCCGTACTGACGCTGTCGTTCTCGTTCAGGACCGGCACAACACCCAATTCAAGAAGGGTCTCGACGGAATTGCGAAGATTAAGATACGTCTTTCTGTTGTTGAGCACTTCAGCAGTGAGCAAAACCTGGGCCACCGTGACGCCGTAGCGCGCGAATGATTTCTTGTACTCCGCCATCAGCAACGGCTGGCCGATAGCCGCACAGGCCTGCCGCATCTTTATCTCACCTGCCTTGCCGGCCACGTCCAACTGTCCTCTCCCCATACCGATAGCGCCGGAAGTGATAATCACCACCTGCCTGCCCGTTTTGAGAAGCGAGCTTATCTGCCCGGCGATTCGCCGAACGTAAGCGGTATCAACCCCGCCGTCTTTGGTCAGGGTATTAGTCCCGATCTTGACAACTACTCGTTTGGCATTCTTGAAATTTCGCATTGCTGCTCCACTTACTTACTTGCGCATTATGACCAGATATTAAGATATTATCCGACTCTCTTCAATCGCAATTTATCGGCGCGTTCTATCCCCCCTTTAGCCTCCAGCACCGCTGGACCGTCTGCATTCGGTTGTTATTTGTCTTGCTCCTCTTTTGGCTTGGCTCGTTCTGCCATATCTTTAAGACTTAAACCTTCTTTCTTCACTGGTTCCTTCGGATTCGCTGCAAGGTAGTCGTTGATAAACTCTTTTGTTAGGTCTGCAGCAAACTCTTTCATTGATTTTTCAAGATTCAACCCACCTATGCCGTCACCCCGCGGTTCTATTAGTAAGGGCCACGTTGCGGCTTCCGTCCGGATTTTAGGGTCTCGGGCGAGTTGTACAATCTGGCGCAGAGAAGCAAGGTGAATGACATCGTAATAGGAACCGATTGGGCTTTTATGAACGTTAAACATCACACCAAAAATCCCTTCGTGGCGTTCGTTTGGGTCCTCAACTACTTCTATCCCTACTTTTCGAAGTTCTAACTCTACCATGGTTTGCAGGGAGTCTTTTGATATGAAGGCTAACTTTGTCTCCTCATCTGTTACAACGCTAACTACAGGGCGGATTCTCTTTAGTCCTGTCAATGTTGAGCGACCATAACGTTCAAGTTGCATTTTCTCTCCCCAACTAATACCTGAGACCCTCGTGGAAGAAAGTACTGCACAACAAACAATGATTACAGTCAAGACCAAATACTTTTCCGGTTTCATAATCTTTCCTTTCAAGAAGGTTTCCTTTCACCGCACCATTTTAACGATTGGCTGTCCTTTGATTATGCTTTTCCTGCTTTTTTTGCTTTTGCGCTCTTTGTCTCAGAACATATATCAAGCAGAAGAGCAGGAGGAAGCCAGCAGGCACCCCCCACCACTCTTGCCAAACTGCGATGGCAATTACTGAGCAGACTAAGCCCACAAACGGAAAACCAAGAAGCAAGCACCAACCCAAAACTTCACTTTTCCAATTCCACCTGAACATTTTTGTTCGTACCAAACCTCGCCTTCACCGCACCACTTGACTTTTTTCCATATGCACCTTGCGCGGGGTAAAATACCGCAAATCAAAATCGCCGTTAACCCAGTTTCCTGCGCTCCACTCAGCACTCACCGATCAGCACTGACCCCGGCCCGTCTCTCCCCATTTGCCATTCAATCAACGGTCATAGTCCTTTTGATTAGTCAAAAGGACTACATCATTGTTAACCAAAATATTTATTAGAATCGCGCGTCACGAGCCACAGGTCACGACTCACGACTTCAGCTTTTTATGTCTGAACTTTTTTGCGTCTGGCCCGGAATAGTCGGCCACAATCTGGCCTCTGCCCAACAGCTTCCATTTGTAAATCACAAGCCCTTCAAGTCCCACCGGCCCGCGGGCGTGAATCTTGTTCGTGCTTATACCCACCTCAGCCCCAAGCCCGTAGCGATAGCCGTCACTAAACCGCGTGCTGCAGTTGAAGAACACATTCGCAGAATTAACCAAATCCATAAACTTCGCAGCCTTTTCCTTATTCTCGGTCACGATGCTGTCCGTATGGCCCGACCCGTATCTGTTTATATGTTCAATCGCCTCATCCAGACCCGCCACAACCTTCACCGACAGAACGTAGTCCAGATACTCGGTGGCCCAATCCACTTCGGTTGCCGGTATGACATCGATTATCGATAGCGTTTTCTCACAGCCGCGAAGCTCAACGTTTTTTGCTTCCAAAGCAGTTTTCACCTTCGGCAGGAAATCCTTTGAGATTTTCTCATCAACCAGCAGAGTCTCGGCTGCATTGCAAACCGCAACATATTGACACTTGGAATCAACGGCGATTTTCACCGCCATATCCAAATCCGCATCGCCGTCAACATAAACGTGGCATATCCCTTCGGCGTGGCCGAGGACAGGTATGTTGGTATTGTCCATAATATAGCGAACGAATTTATTCGAGCCGCGGGGGATAATCAGGTCGATATACTCATCCAGCGCCAACATCGCCGCCACATCCTGGCGGGTTTCCAACAACTGAATCCATCCTTTGGGCAGCCCGGCCTTTTGGCTGGCTTG
>Ga0114919_10004864_pt1 | contig 10764 bp, 7 predicted proteins | sample BlataG_FD_88682 | JGI IMG/M metagenome (GOLD analysis project Ga0114919, IMG submission 88682) | Deep subsurface microbial communities from Black Sea to uncover new lineages of life (NeLLi) - Black_00105 metaG | ecosystem: Environmental > Aquatic > Marine > Oceanic > Sediment | place: Atlantic...
CGGCATATGAAGCTTAATGTTATCCACTACCTTTTCACCGTTATCTGTTGCGTAATAACGCTTAAAAAGGATTACCGCGCCCACGATGGCTGCGATGATCAATAAGATGTATGCTTGCAGGAAGTCGGACAAGGCCACTACTATCCGTGTCGGCAGGGGCAGTACAGCTCCCGCCTCCTCAAACATATTCACGAATGTTGGCACAACAACGACCAAAAGGGTCGCTGTGGCGCCAATCGCGACGATCATGACCACAGTAGGGTACATCATCGCGCCTTTGATCTTTCTCTTCAGTTGCTCCGCCTTCTCCATATAGGTAGATACTCTGAGCAGCACCTGATCCAGGATTCCGCCAATCTCGCCTGCGGCAACCATGTTGATAAACAGCGAGTTGAATGACTTCGGGTGCTTTGCCATCGCTTCGGAAAGAGTACTTCCCGCCTCGACATCAGCAGTGACCTGTTTCACCACTTTCTTGAACGTCTCGTTTTCCGCCTGATCGCCAAGGATATTAAGGCACTGGACCAACGGAAGACCGGCATCGATCATCGTCGCGAACTGGCGGGAGAACCCGGTTACTACTTCCGTGGGGACTTTAGCAGCGCCCCCGAATCCCGGTATCTTTATTTCCGCCGGCTTTTTCTTAACCTTGATCCCGGTGATCCGGCGGGATCTGAGTATCTGTTCGGCCTGTTCCAGGTTCTCAGCTTCGAACTCGCCCGATACGTCCTTGCCTGTACCGGCGGTTCCGGAATACGTGAATACCGGCACTTCTTATTCTCCTTTTTTCCCTATGCTCATGCCGGCGCCGCCGCCCCGGCTTAACATCTCCTTCAGTTCCGCAGGGTCCGGACACCGCAACACAGCATCCCGCGGTTCCACTTCACGGCGACGTATAAGTTCGTACAGGGACTGACACATCGTTCGCATGCCGAATTTCGTTCCAACCTGCATGATACTGTAGATCTGATGTATCTTGTTGTCCCTGATCAGCGCCCGGACGGCGGGAGTGCAAACCAGGATCTCCAGGGCGGCGACCCTGCCACCACCGACCTTGGGTAACAACTGCTGGCTGATCACTCCCTCCAGGGTAAGGGATAGCTGGGTACGGACCTGTTGCTGCTGGGTGGTTGGGAAGACATCGATCAGCCTGCTCATCGTCTGTGCCGCTGAATTTGTGTGCAGAGTGCCGAATGCAAGGTGTCCGGTCTCGGCTATGGTCAGTGCAGCCTCGATTGTTTCAAGGTCACGCATCTCACCTATCAGGACGACATCGGGGTCCTGGCGGAGTGCGGCCCGCAGCGCCGCGTGGAATCCCAGCGTGTCTGCGCCGAGCTGACGCTGGTTCACCACGGCGCGCTTGTGGTTGTGTACGAACTCGATGGGGTCCTCAATCGTGAGTATATGTACCGGTTCTTCATTATTTATCCGATCGACCATGGCAGCCAGGGTCGTGGACTTGCCCGACCCAGTCGGCCCTGTGACCAGAACCAGTCCGTTGGGTCGTTCCGAAAGCTCCTTTACAATAGGGGGCATCTGTAATTTTTCGAAGCTCAGGATCTCATATGGAATGGTCCTGAAGACGGCGGCTACCGCCCCTCTCTGCATGAATACATTTCCCCTGAACCGGCTGAGGCCCTTGATACCGAAAGAGAAGTCGAGTTCCATCGTCTCTTCGAACGCTTTTTTCTGCTTTTCGGTCAGCACGCTGTAAGCGAGAGCTTGTGTTTCCTCAGGTCCGAGTCGATCGAAATTGCCGACTTCGACAAGGTCTCCGTCCACCCGCATCTGTGGCCCGGTTCCGACCGTCAGATGCAGGTCGCTTCCCCGATGTGACACCATCTCCTCGAGCAGTGATTTCAGGTTCAAAGCAGGCATAAGTGTCCTTCTCCGCGACTAATTAGTTCCTGTCCGGATACGGCTCTTTTACTACGTACAGTCATTATTTTCGTTTCGAAAACTAGGCCTCAGCCGTTTCCCGGAGTATCTCTTCGAATGAAGTTATCCCGCTCAGCCACTTCTTGACGGCATCGGCACGCAAGGTGAGCATCCCCTCCTCCACGGACACCTTCTTGATATCGTAGGTGCTCGCCTCATCCAGTATCATCTGTCTGATTTTGTTCGTTATGGGTAACACCTCGTATATCCCCATCCTGCCCTTGTAGCCGGTATGGTTGCAGGTCGAACAACCTGCGGGCTCGTAGACTTCGGCATTCTTGATTTCCTCCTCGGAGATCTCGAACATCTCGATCTGTTCCTGCGTCAATTCGACAGGTTTCCTGCACTCCTTGCACAGCCGGCGGACCAGACGCTGTGCCTGGATTACAATGAGCGACGTGGCGAGCAGGAAGGCAGGCAGCCCCATATCCAGCAACCTGTTGATGGTACTGGCGGAATCGTTGGTATGGAGAGTGGAAAGCACCAGGTGTCCGGTCAGCGCGGCCTTGATCGCGATCTCACCCGTCTCCAGATCACGGATCTCGCCGACCAAGATTATGTTCGGATCCTGCCGCAGAAACGACCTCAGAGCAGCGGCAAACGTCAGCCCGATCTCCGAGCGGACAAGAACCTGGTTTATCCCGGCCATGTTGTACTCGACCGGATCTTCGGCAGTCATGATGTTGGTGTCCGGTTTGTTGAGCAGACTTACCGCCGAGTAGAGGGTAGTCGACTTCCCCGAACCGGTAGGTCCGGTAACCAGGACCATCCCGTACGGCTGGCGGATACCGTTCATGAAGTCATCCAGGGCCTTCTCGGTGTAGCCCAGCTTGGCCAGGTCGAGTGAGAGACTCCCCGCATCCAGTATCCTCATGACCACTTTTTCGCCGAAGATTACCGGCAATATGGATACCCTCAGGTCCACCGCCTTGCCGCCTGTCTTGACCTTGATACGGCCGTCCTGGGGAACACGCCGCTCGGAAATGTCAAGGTCGGACATGATTTTGATGCGTGAAATCACGGCTGACTTCAACCTGAATGGAATCGGTGACATCTCTATCAGGGTGCCGTCGATACGGTAGCGGACCCTGACCGCACGTTCATAAGGCTCAATATGGATATCGGATGCCCCTCTCCGGATGGCATCTATGATGATCGAGTCGACGAGCCGAACCAGAGGAGCATCGGAAATAGCCGCTTCGAGAGCCTCCTCCTCCATCTCCTCTTCCTCTTCGAGAATCTCCAGTTCATCCCCTTCAAAGTCGCGCAGCACGTCCTCCACGGCCTCAGTCGTATCCTCCACGGCGTACAGGCTATCGATGGCTTCCTTGATGACTGATTCGGCTGCAATGACCGGTTTAACATTGAATCCGGTGACGAACTTGATCGAATCGAGAACGAATATGTTGGTTGGATCGGCGGCTGCGACCGTAAGTGTGTTCCCGTTTCTCTCCACGGCAATAACGTTGAACTTCTTGGCGACGTCCGCAGGGATGATACTGGTGACCTCGTGTTTGAGGTCCTCAACCTTAAGAGAAATGACCCCTACATTCAGCTGTTTCCCCAGATAATCCAGTATCTGCTGTTCGGTGAGTGTCCCCATGCCGATAAGGTTGGAACCGAGTGTACCGCCGGTGGTCTTCTGTTTGGACAGCGCCTCCTCAAGCTGCTCCTCGTTGATGGCACCTGCTTTCAGGAGCATCTGTCCGAGTTTAATTGCCATCCTCTGTCCCTCCCCTGACTGCTTACGCCAGCATTGCTATGGCTGCCAGTATAAGAGCAAGCAGCACCATCAATAATACAAGCGACCGGGAGCGGATGTGTTTGTTCCACAACCGGGGTGATCGCTGTAACTGTATACGCTTGATGGTGTCCTCTTCAGCAGCTCCTGCCCCTATCAGACTGTCAGTGACAGATTCCTTCCTGCCAGTCTGAAAACGCTGTCTTTGTCGCAGACGTACCACTATTGACTCTTCACTGCATGCTTATCAATGATTTCTACATCCTTCCGGGCCGGGTCAAAACAGCCGGATACCCCCAAAAAGGTATCCGGTTAGTGCGACAGGCGGCCCCAAAATGCTCCAGAGTACCCCCCAGAACGCCGGCACCAGAAAAAGGAGTAGCAGTATCAGGAAACTATACCTGCTGAACTGCAAGTATGCTACCGTCGCCTCAGGTGAAAGGAAACGCATCACCACCTTTGACCCGTCGAGGGGTGGTATCGGTATCATATTAAACCAGGCAAGAACGATATTGATAATAAAACATAGACATACCATTGCGCTCAATGTTTCTGCTGTGCCCTGAAGTGGAATACCCATCCTGAAAGAATGATACGCGTTCAAGAATCGGGCAGGACCCCCCAGACGCATGATTATACCCAGAAGGAAAGCCAGTGTGAGGTTGGCGATTGGACCCGCGCTGGCTATCCAGAAGAGGTCACGTTTAGGGTTCCTCAGGTAGCGGGTGTCAACCGGCACCGGCTTTGCCCATCCGATCAGACGTGTCAGCAAGAGTACCAGTGTCCCGATCGGATCGAGGTGAACAAGGGGATTGAGGGACAGCCTGCCCTGCAGCCTGGCGGTAGGGTCCCCAAGCCTGTTGGCAGACCAGGCGTGGGCCCACTCGTGGAAGGTCAGCGCCAGCAGGACCGGAGGCAGCACTATCAGTGTTTGACTCAGGAATTTAACCATATCCACGTAGGCAGTGTCTCCGTATATGCACTAACGAGTTTCCAATGCAGAAACGAGCAATTTTTCCGCGAGGTTAAGGAAATCAACGGATCACGAGGAGGCGTACTAACTGTACGCCGCACAAGGGATCCGGTAGGTTGACGCCGAGATCGCGGGAAAGGGCTGTTTCTGAACGGAAACTAGGCAGTGTCCGTCCATAGCGTCAAGACGCATTACCAACATCTCCGATCCTGTTTCTCGCCTCTCTATGCGCTTCTTCCCTTGTTCTGATGATCCCATCCAGCTGGGCATCGAAGAGCTGAGCCAGGAGTCTCCCCATCAACGGGCCTTCAGGAAGGCCCATCACCTTAAGATCGTTCCCGTTCACCCACGCCTCAATTGGACTTAATTCGAGCAGGAATTGTTCAATTCTATGGAGAGTGTCTTCCCGACCTGAAACAGCAACCGTATAGATCAGCGTCTCGGGAGCCAGTCCTTCCATCATTCGATAAAGCGTGCTCTTGCTGCCAAAATCGCCCGTTTCCAGGAACCTGTGCACTTTCTCCAGGCGCTCTTTGAGCTCTGAGATGCTTTTAAGAGCAATCCTGCCCAGATGAAACTTGGAAGTGATTCTCTCGGTTGTCCCGAGCGGGGTGTCACTCATCAGCAGCAGCCACCGCACCAACCATGGCCTTGCCCCTGTCAACCCGTGCTCCTCTGCCAACTCCGAGTACCAGACGATGGCCTCGTCCGCACTCTGAAACCGCTCCTCCAGTTTTTTCGGCAGGCGGTAATCGGACCCGAATAAGTCCTTCCACACACCGGCCTCATACAACCGGCTCAACGCCCTGTGGGCCTCCTCTTCCTTCAGGACGGCTATGATCTCTTCACGAAGTCGCTGCCTGCTGACTTCAGCCAGCACTGCGCTACGGACGGCGTCTTCGAGAAGACGGTAGGTCCGGTCCTCGATTGAAAACCCGTACCGGGTTTCAAAACGCACGGCGCGGAGGATGCGGGTCGGATCATCCGTGAAGGATCCGTCGTGCATCACGCGGATCAATCCAGCCTCCAGGTCCCGTATACCCCCGTATGCATCGACGAACCTCCCGTATTCGTCCGGACCAAGGCGCACCGCCATGGCGTTGATCGAGAAATCCCGCCGAAGCAGGTCCCTGTCGAGCGAGCCGGGCTCGACAGCGGGCAGAGCCCCGGGCTTTACATAGCGCTCTTCACGAGCAGTAGCCACGTCGATTTTTACACCGCCCGGGAGCACAACGATTGCGGTCCCGAATCTGGCATATTCCACCATCTTCCCCTTTTCCCCGGCGGCAAGCTCACCGGCGAAGCTTATCCCGTCCCCTTCAACCACAACATCGATATCTGTAACAGACCGCCCTAGAAGCATGTCCCGGATCGGACCGCCGACCGCATATGCGGGTATTCCCAGACTCCTGGAACACCGGACCACCGCTTGTGCCGCATCGAAGGCTTCGCTGGTAAGGCGCTCAACGAGAATTGAACCCAGATCGGATCCTGGTTCCGGGTAGAGTGGTTCTAATGCCGAAGGAATGTCGCTCATCCTCTAGGATGGAATGTCTTGTGTATATCCTTGAGGTAGGAGCGATCGACATGTGTGTAGATCTGGGTGGTGGAAATATCCGCATGTCCCAGCATCTCTTGGACCGCTCTCAGGTCTGCGCCTCCTTCCAGCAGGTGAGTTGCGAATGAGTGTCTCAGGGTATGAGGGGTGCACTTTTTCAGGATCCCCGCTCCCTCCACATACTTTTTCAATATCTTCCAGAATCCCATGCGACTCAACGGTCCGCCTCTGAAGTTCAGGAAGAGTATGTCTGTCGCTTCACCTCTGGCGGCCAGCCTTATCCTGGGACCGTCCAGGTAGCGCATTACATAGTCGAGTGCAACACCGCCCACAGGGACCAGACGCTCCTTCTTTCCCTTCCCCATGACCCGTATCAGCCCTTCCCGCATGTCCAGATCATATGTTGCGGCCTGGAGCATCTCAGAGATCCGCAGGCCGGCTGCATAGGCGAGCTCCAGCATAGCCCGGTCGCGTATTCCCAGATCGCTTTCCAGGTCCGGCTGATCCAGAAGAGCTTCGACCTCGAAGATATCGAGGACTACCGGCAGCTTCTTCCACAGCCGGGGGGGCTCTACTTGAGCTGTCGGATCGCTGTCTGTCACACCTTCTGTTCGGAGGAAACGATAGAAGGAACGGATAGCCGAAAGTGCGCGGACGACGCTTCGGGCACTTATGTTGCGTCTGCGCAGAAACCGAATGAATTCCTCTATCGCCTCCGTTCCGGCATCGGTCACGGAGGTTTCGACCCGGTCAAGGAATTTCAGATACCTGTCAATATCACGGCTGTAAGCATCGGCTGTATTAGGGGAGAGGTTCCTCTCAACCGCCAGGTGATCGATGAACTGGACAGCCAGTTCCAGGTCGGCCTTGTTCATGGTTGGCCCTCCCCTCCCATTGCGTCCATTATTCTGCGCGCCAGGACCGGTCCGATACCATCTGCTCTTGCTATCGCTTCTTCCCCCGACTGCAGCATCCGGGCGACGCTTCCGAATGTCTGGAGAAGTCTGCGGGCGCGCTCACTACCCACACCGGTCACCTCGGTCAGCAGGGTTGCTTTGACCCTGCCCGACCTGCGCTCTCTATGGTATCCGAGGGCAAAACGGTGCACCTCGTCACGAACCCGCTGCAGCAGACGAAGCGCCGACGCGGTTCGTGCCAATGACTGCGGGCCTTCGACACCCGGCAGATATATCTCTTCGAGTCTCTTCGCCAGCCCCAGCACCGGCAGGCTCTGCCGGTCGATCCCAAGGGAATTGAGCACGCGTACAGCCGCTGCCAGCTGTGTCGGACCTCCGTCAATCAGGAGAAGATCGGGTAAGCCGTCTATCCCCTTCTCCTTCAGAAGCCGCTTATAGTGTCGATCGACAGCCTCGGCAATGCCGGCAGGGTCGTCACCACCCATCGCTTCGCGCAGCTTCAGTTTGCGGTATCTCTTCTTTTCCGGCGCTCCCCGATGGAAGGAGACAACCGCAGCCACCGCATCGGTGCCTTGCACGTGGCTGACGTCGATTGCCTCAATCCGGTGAGGCGGTCTGGGCAGGTCGAGCTCTTCCTGCAGCAGCCGGACCGCGCGAGGCACGAAATCCGCCTTCTGTGTCAGCTTCACCTGCTGATCCCTCAGCCGGTAACGGGCGTCGGTAGACGCTAGTTCGAGCACGGCGGCGGGAGACCCCTGCCGGCCGAGTCTCAGACGTGTTCTCCTTCCCGCCCTGTCACTCAATGCCTTCTCGATCAGGTCCTTATCCTGAAGCGTCAATGAAAGGTACACTGTCGGAGGTATATGGCTCGCCCTTATGTAGTGTCGAAGGATAAGTCCGGAGAGCAGTTCGTCGTCTCCCTGCTTCAAGGGTGCCCTGAGAGAGTATGTATCGCGGCCGACGAGCCTTCCTTCGCGAACCTGCAGGATGACACCCACACCCCATTTCGACTCGCGCGCATGAGCGAGCACGTCGAAATCCACTCTTCTATCAGCAACGACCCTCTGCCGCTCGGTCGATCTTCGTATGGAGCGCATACGGTTCCGCACAACGCTCGCATGTTCATAGTTGCGAGCCCGGGATGCGGCCTCCATTTCACTTTCCATCTGATCCAGCAGTGTCTCGGTATGCCCCTCCAGAAACAGTGCAACTTCATCCACCATCTTCCTGTAGCGCTCCAGGCTGACCTGTTCAGTACAGGGAGCTTCGCAGCGGCCGATGTGGTATTCCAGGCACTCCCTCATCGAGGGTTCCGAGAAAGGTATTTCGTAATCACAGGTACGCAGCGGAAAAACAAAGAGGAGGGATTTGAGCATACTCTCCATCGCTGCAACACTCGTATAGGGCCCGAAATACCTGGCGCCGTCGTCGCTGATATCCCTTGTCTTGAAGACCCGTGGATAATTCTCATCGGTGAGCTTCAGGTAGGGGTAACGCTTATCGTCCTTCAGATCGATGTTGTACTTAGGCTGGTGCTCCTTGATGAGGTTCTGCTCAAGGATCAGTGCCTCAACTTCAGTTTCGCACGGGATAAAATCGACACTGCATATCTGCGAGGTTAAAGAATCGGGCTTTGAATGAGTGGAACCGCCGGAAAGATGGGACCTGATCCGCGAGTGCAGGTCGACCGCCTTGCCGACGTAGATTATTCTGTCGTCTGAATCCTTCAGGAAATAGACACCCATGCGGCGGGGAATTGAATCTACCGTCGACTCGACAGAGGGAACCGCTGTGCGCTTTCCCTTTCTTTCAGCGCTCACATCGATCACCTGCCCGCCGTTATGCGCGGAAATCAGTGCGTAGAGCCGACCTCTGCTTCCGCCCCTATCCTGGCGTTTTTCATCCTGTGCATCAAGGAGATGAAGTTGCGCGAATAGATCAGCGCGCTGGCCGCTACCAGGAAAGTTCCAAAATAAACCAGCGGCAGGCCGATCTCCTCCAACCGCACCGTATAAAGAACAAGCGTCGTCAACAGAATGGCGGTGGTCAGTTTGCCCAGAAAGTTGCTCTCAAGGACTATATCGCGGTTCAGAAAGAGCATGTACGAGATGGTCAGGATTACAAAATCACGCAGCAGGTAAACGGCCACGAACCATACTGGAAGTCCACGGAGAAGCACCAGTATGAGACCGAGGGAGCCTATGAACAGTTTGTCCGCAACGGGATCGATTATTTTCCCTAACTGGCTGATTTCATCGCGCCTGCGTGCAGCAACTCCGTCAAGGTAGTCAGTGATTCCTGCCACCAGTATCAGCCCCAGAGCGAGCAGATCGTAATCGGGCCGGTTGACGAGAAGACATGCAAGTACGAAGGGAAGCAGAAACAAGCGTACCAAGGATAGAAGGTTGGCAAGCGTGAAAATCCGATTTTTTTCAAGCAGCTCCTGACGCCTGTTCTTTTTCTGCTCCGACTCCTGCCACATCTGCCGGGTCTGGTCGATGGCGTGCTTCATGCCCTGGATTCTCCCCCTTTTCTTTCGCCCAGCATTGCTCGAGCATGATCTAGGACCGCTTCGGTCTCGGCCTCACCGCTCATCAGCACCGCCAGCGCCTGCGTACGCTCCTCACCTTCCACACAACGTATACGAGCCTGTGCAAGTCCGCCATTAATTGTCTTCTCAACCACCAGATGACGCTGACCTCTCCGCGCGATCTGCGGAAGGTGGGTGATCACCAGTACCTGGTGGTCCCCCGCAAGCAGAGAGAGTTTCTCGGCCACCCTGTCAGCTGTTTTGCCGCCGATGCCGCTGTCGATTTCGTCAAAGACAAGGGTGGAAACCATGGAGGCCGATCCGAAAACGCTCTTGAGCGCCAGCATGACCCGGCTTATCTCACCACCGGAAGCGACCTTCTGAAGCGGCATCAGATTTGCCGCGGGGCTGGTGCGCAGCCGAAATTCCACCCGGTCCATACCGGTGGGGCCTGCGGCATAACGCTTTCCATCCTCCGTTTCCAGCCATCCCTCCGGGTCTTCGCGCGCCTCGACTTCCACCATGAAAGCGGACTCTGACATTGCAAGCTCCTTCAATTCCTCCTCCACCTGCTTCTGCAGTCCCTTTACCGCTTTCCCTCTGCGCTTGCTCAATCCCATCGCCAACTGCGCCGCTTCACTCCTGAGAGATTCCGTTTCCGCTTCCAGGCCGCTCCTGTCACGGCGGGCTATGCTTCCCTTCTCCAGCGCCTCCTTCAACTGGCGTCTTTTCTCTATCAATGCATCCACACTGCCGCCGTATTTCTTTGCCATATAGATCAGGTTGGAGTGGCGCGTGCGTACCTGGTCAAGACGTTCCTGATCAAAATCGAACTCGTCGAGGTACCTCTGGGATGAGTAAACCGCTTCCTGCAGCGCGAGCCGGGAATCATTCAGCAGTTTCAGAATATCTGCTACTTTAGCATCGATAGCTGACAGACCCTCCAGCAGCGCCCCAGGTCTTTCGAGCTGGTCGATGACAGCGGTCTCCCCCTCGGAAAGGGTCTGGATGAGTTCTGCAAACCCGCCCGAGAGCTGTTCGGCTCCCTCCAGAATGCGCAGTTCGCGCTCCAGTTCCTCCTCCTCCCCCTCCTGCGGGTCGAGCGAG
>Ga0114919_10004866_pt1 | contig 10764 bp, 8 predicted proteins | sample BlataG_FD_88682 | JGI IMG/M metagenome (GOLD analysis project Ga0114919, IMG submission 88682) | Deep subsurface microbial communities from Black Sea to uncover new lineages of life (NeLLi) - Black_00105 metaG | ecosystem: Environmental > Aquatic > Marine > Oceanic > Sediment | place: Atlantic...
ATCGGGGCGACGTGGCAATCTCCTGGCTAAATTCCAAACACAATCGTAGTGCGACCTTTTAAAGCCTGCCCCGACCTGAGTCGGGGGTCGTGCAGTTCTGCCTTGGTACAAGGCGGAAGCCTCGCACTACATTTTTGCTTTTTGACTTGTAATTTTGACTTTTTATCTTTTATTTTTGATTTTCGTTCCACCTGCTTGAAGCCTGAGGACATCGCGACTGCCTAAACTTTTTGCCGCAATGTCACCTGACATATAGTTCGAGTCCCTTTCGACCCACCATCGTGGACAAAAGGAAAAACTTTCGAGAAAACCTTTGCTATAGTGTATTGACTCGAGTAGAGGCTTCGTTGAGCAAATAGGCCGGGCATAGAGCCCGGCCTAACTACATCTTGATGACCTGATGCTACACAACAAGATGGATTGTGTTGCGATAATCGCATCGGCTTGCGAAGTAATCCCGTAACCAACGTCTAACAACAAACAAAATTTAGGGGACAAATTTCACTTGATGCTCGTCGCCTAGTCTATCGACAGTGTAATATGTGGACACTGGATCCTTCTGGTATTCGGCCTGGATGCTTGCTAACGCTCTGTCATACTCAATATAACCAGAAAGTTTGTTCTCTGCTTGGCGTGCATTCACAAATAATAGTAAAGACCGTATCAGGGCATAACCCATTGAGCCCTTCACTATCTCATAAGCCCCTTTTAAAAGGTTTAAATGCTCATCTTGTTCCAAGTTAGTAGATGAGCCGCAAAGGAATTCCATCAAAGGCCCAAAGAAGTGCTCATCGAGAAGTTTACTAAGACATTCTTCCGGATAGTATTTAGACAACAGATTACGATAGTAAGATGTCCAGTCTTTGACCAATTTTAGCCCGTCGCGTGTAAAGTCATAATTCCTAGCATTCATTTTCCTAAGAATACCTAGATCTACCAACCATTCTAACCGTGGGATTGAGATTTGCTCGCGTCTCGAACCGGACCCCTGTTTCTCAATGTTTATCTCATTCTGTTTGGTTATTAAATCACAGAGCCTCATAATCTCGCTGATTTCGTTCTGGTCGTCGCTAGTATATGCCGAACCTCTGAATAATGTTGCCATGTTGTCTAAAGCTACCGGAATGGCAGTTCCGTTATCTAGATAAGTGAACGTCTTACTCGGATATAATTCAGCCAAGCGCTCTAACAATAGCAGTATGAAGTCTCCATCTGCTTTAAGAACGAAGTGTGCAAATAACACTTTTTGACCGCGCGTCAGTTCTAACGGATTCGGTGATGATTTCGAGCTCCCTTTCAGAGCTTCAATCTCGTCCGTTGAGATAATTCCTAGCATTAATAGCCTACCTAGTTCACTTAACTCGAAATTGTCCTCAAGTATCCCAATTTTTCTAGGGAAATGTTCAAAATAGTCTGGTATGGCCTCACGCGAGAGCCATCCCGCTGCAAAGGGAGTATTGAAGGCCCACCAATATTGAAGTCGGATGCCTATAGTTTTGTGTGTGGTAATTTTCTTAAGCTCGACAGCAGAGACAAGTCCATTTCCACACAACCATCTTCCCAATTTCTGCGTGTAAGGAACATTGATTGTAGAATTAATATGTGCTCTCACTTGGCCGACAAAATCTTCTGAACCTTTTCCTTGCGACGCCAAGTAGGCAGCAACCTTTAAGAAACCGATCCTCTCCCATGTTTTTCTAGAGCTACGGATCCATCTAGGCTTTGCCATTCTCCCATCTATTGACTAGGCTTCAAAGCCGCCATGCGCGCTTATGCGCGGCCTCACTTCCATAATAAATGTTCGGGGTGAGCTAGCATCGGACACAGCGACATGACCTACAGGGATTTCTCTAATCAGGTCTTGTAACTTCAGGATTCTTGATTCATCTTTAATTTCTTCGGGGGACTGAGATTTGAGATTACTAATAACAGCTTCTACATCACCTTGAGAGACTAGCCGATGAATGAGAAATGTCTCTGTCTGAGACATTACGGCTTGATGCACAGCCCTAGGTTGCTGCGTAGTTGATAAGAAAGAAATACCGATATTTCGGCCTTCCTTTACTGTTTTTACTAACGTGTCTGTTGCTGCAGTCTTCGTATCTGCCGGCAAAATAGATTGAATTTCATCTATCACGACCCACGTCCTTGGGATTGCATGAGAGACTGCTTCTTGCTTAGCTTGCCTATTCTCTAGCGTCATCTCCGGGTTCAGCAGTAAATCCTTAGTATTTTCTGACGCTTCAGCACGCTCGGCAACAATACGCCGAACTAAGACTGCAACCAAAACCATCCTCAAGTCTTCTGGGAGTCTGTTAAGTAACATAATAGACAATACTCCTGGTTTTAATATCTCTGTAAGTGCAGTCCCAGTTGATGAAAAGACCGGATGCGTGCCATAGGAAGAGAGGCGTTGAAGCACCGCCCTTATCGTTTCCTCTCTAAAGAAACCTGAACCGGAGGCTATATCATTTGTTGCACATTCAATAAGATCCTGTATGCTATATTTACTTTTTGCCGCGTGAACATTCTCGTCTTTATCTTCCCACCCCAGTTTTGTTACCCTATTGAAAAGCTCATTGAAATATTGCCCCCGAATATCTCTAAAAATGTCTATGTCCATTAGCGCAGCCCAATCATCGAGTGTGAAATCCGAAACGCTCAGATATAAATCTTGATACTGGGAAGGATATAATTTTGATCTGTAGCCGGCTGGCACCCAAACCTGAACGTTTAATGGCACAGACTGCAAATTCCACTTTTGCATTAGGTTTACTTGGTTATCGTATTCCTTAGATGCATTCGTTATCTGCTTGAGAGGAATATATGTCCACTGAAAAATATTCAGGGGGTCAAACAAAACTACAGCTTTATCACATCTAATACTTGAGATCGATGTATTGACGCTTGCACACATACCCTCCACTATGGCCCCTAAGGTATAAGATTTTCCCTGTCCCCTTCTACCGACAACAGTAACAACTTTTTCCTTAGAAACATCAAACCGGACAAGCCTACGCCTACCGTACTCAGCGAGTTCCCCCATCAAAACCCACTGGTCGCTTATTCCATCATCCAAACCAAAGGATACAAATCCTTCATGTGTAGATAATTCAGGGAACAGACCATACTTTTTTGCCATAATAGCTAACTGTCTCCAAACTAAGGTAGTACTTTTCTTACGAACGTTGCGTCCACCAAGACATATCTGTTATGTAACTTTGACTCCTGATAAGCTTTATTGGATGTTGTTGCTAGGTTATCAATTATCAATCTGGGTGTCTTAGTCTCTTCTTTTTGTTTTAATCTATCAACGACCTCCTTTAGCCCATCTTGAGTGAATGGGAGGAGGTCCGGAGTTGTCTTGGAACCAAGATTCATTTCGCTTATCATTGACTTGGCTTTGTCAATATCTTTGAGATTCTGGAGCACATTTTTGGCAAATTCCATCAAATCACTTTCAGCAGCGGTCACATCTTTTAATTCAATGATCGCTTCATGGATGGTCTGTTGAGTGACACCCATCCGGTCGAGAATGTCTTTTGGGTCTGTTAGTACAGGGGGAACAGCATTCATGCCCCCACCAAAGATAGCTAGAATATAGCCGACATCCGAATTAGTTGGGTCTGCTAGCTCTTTGAATCCATAGTGGATCTCACTCTTCTTTTTCTTGACATCTCCCAGGGCATGAGCCTCGTCGATGAAAAATGTAAATCCCAATCCTCTCGATGTTTTAGCGAGCACACCAATGTTACGTATGACGTCCACCATGTCCTGGACGGATTCAACAACGCGGTTAACACCAAGGTCAGCAATGGATACTTTGTCGCCACGTAGCCATTCCCATGCCGCAGCAGTCGATTTCTGTTGTTCTCGTAAGAAGTTCTCAGAAAGAATTACAGAAAGAGAATATTTTATGTTTGCATCACCAAACTTGAATATGGCTTCCATCGCTTTTGCCAAATTCTGTGTTCTTGCCTGGGGCATCTTGTCGAAAGTCACTACGACCTCACGAAGAGCATGTTCTCCGATCGCATCTATCATTTTTCGGTGAATGTAACCCCAATTGTTACCTCTGGGATTACCGTCATCCCAAGGAGCAAGAAGCATTTTAACCGGTTTGGTCCTATATTTTTGAGGATTTGTTTCAAACAGCCATCTTAAATGGTTAAGAGTATGAGTCTTTCCAATACCCCACCGACCCAAAATGCCACATTTCGGAGTGCCCCTCGTGTTGAAGTCACTTGCAATCCTTTCCAGAACGCGTTGTTCAACCTCCTTGTTACCGAAAAACCATTGAGCATCTGATTCTTCATCTATTCTCATTAAGGGTCTGTTCAAACAGCAGTATTCACTGAACTCGATATTTTTGATTTCCATTTCTTACCTCCTGAACCATGGTGCCCATTCCAAGGATGACTCTCCTTTTCCCGGAATGTAATCAGTTCCTGTTAGCTCAAGTTCTTCAACTACTTTTTGCCCCGCTCCAAATCCATTAATAACTACCCCCACCTCATACGACCTAGGGTCGTGTGGCGTGAAGTTTGCCGAACTTAACAGTGCAAAACCAAACGGGTGACACCGGCAAACATATATTTTTGCATGCACACTATTATTATAATACAATGTCATCCAAGGCGAAATCTTTCGCTTAAATAAATCTGCGGCTGCTGAATTTGTTGGCTCTTTCCCTGGATTCCTCATCACAATAGTAGTGTCTACATGAAATTTCTCGATATAATCTGCTATAGATTCAATGTTGATGGGATCATCAATACGTGAAGCTATCCAAGGACTCACTATTACAAGCTTCCAAACACCACTAGCAGTAAACATCCTTTCAAAAAACTCGATATGACCTTTCTCATATACGACCTCGACGTATTGCTCCCACCACATTGGGTTACCAACTTTTTTCGTTATTTCCATGGTATTGTATCAACTTTTTGCCATTCCCATACAATAAGATACAATAATCATAAGTTTCGACTAGTTCTCATTATCTGAATTTAGAGTCTTCAACAGACTATTCATGATTTCGTTAAAACTGACCCCGGGAGAATCATAAAATAAATCCATACACTTCACTACCGATCGGACTATCAATCTAGGTGTAACGCTCACCTTTTGTTGACCCAGGCAAGCAAATACCAACTTCTTTAAATTGGCGTCCTTGGTTCTTGAATCTCCTTGCCAATCATAGGCGTGTAGATATATTCCCTTGATTTTTAGGGCTAGTTCAACCAGTTCGGAATCACTAAGGTTTTCTAATGTTATTAACCTCTCATGCAGGATATTCATCCTAATACCAGTATTATCGACATATTCTAAGAAGTACGGAGTGGTAGCATAAACAAAGTATGAATATGGAGTTCTACTGCTAGCACCTGCTAGCATATCCAAATTACGTATAGCTTGGCTGCTGCGTGCTACGGTACATATTGATGGAATAGTCTCAGCCTCGTCAAGCAATATTAGTAAGCCACGTAAACCTAGTTCACGGACCATCCTCGTTGTATTGCCAAGCATCTCAAGTGCATTATCGGATGTTATTACTGTGTGGACTCCCATTTTCCTTGCATCTTGTATCGCCCTCATATCGCCGTTAATCCAACTAAGGGCTTTTTCAGCTCGCACGAAGTAGTTATGGAACACTGCTTCAAAGTATATGGATAATACTTCCTTGAACGGTGGGCTAAGCTCCCAGAATGACCATGGAGCTATGCTTGTTCTCCGGACATCATCTCTTACTCTATTGGCCCAATTTTCTAAGATCCATTCTACTGCAGCCCTATCGCGGCAATCATTGACTCTTAGCCCCTTGACTATATGTTGATAAACGGCTCCCATATCATATAGAGGACATTCTCGGGATGTGAGTGTCACAAAACTAGTAGCAAAACCTAAGCGAAATGCATAATCCTGTAATATTCTCAGCGTTAACGTTTTGCCCATACCAATGTGACCATTCAGAATTCTCAGCGATGATTTCCCGGTGGATGCTCGGTCAAGATCTTGGTGGATTATCTTAATAAGCTGCTCACGACCTACCACAAGTAAAGCCGCGCCATTTATGGGCGCCGTGCCAAATCGAAGCGCGTCTACAATCACCTGCGCCGTCTTCTCATTTAACCCTGCGGCTTCTTGGTCGGATATTCTTTCGGTGATCTTTTTAAGCGTATTTCGAATATGCTCTATGTCGCCTAATCTTGGCATTCCCGTTTTCCTGTCTCAATGGTGTGGTCGCGCCTCATCAATCTATTCCTCTCCAAACTTAACTTGACTAATTAGTAAGCTAATAACCTTGGGGTCCTTTGATTCCTCAGCTTGGTCTAGTATGTAAACAAGGGGCCGTATGAAAGAGCGTACCGTTTTGTCGTCACACTCTTTCACAAATCTGGCTGTATACAATTTGATGCCACTGATGTCCACATAATCAGTTGCGTTCCACCCATAAGAACGGGAGTGCGCCATGATTACTTTAGTAGCTAGTTCTTCGAGTTCGGTCGCTCCTAAGGGCTCTAGTGGGATAATTATCGATCTCTTGCTTATTCTCTCTAGTTCAGGTCCTACAATGTTATGTATACGGCTCCAGAGAGCGGTATATGACTTCGCGCCTTTAGCAGAGTCAGTTAAGAAGTTAGGAGTCGTTGCAAACATTACGTAAAGCCCTGTGTGCTCGTCTGTATTATCCAATAATTTCCTGATATTCTGGTTCGCTTCTGTCCGGCGTCTTGATTGTGTTAAAGAAGTGACAGCCTCTGCTTCATCCAACATTACAACTAGTCCTTTATATCCCTGTTGTAAGATAAAACGTAGGAATGAGTCTACTATTTCACTCACGTTAGTTATCTTGACCGAATTATAAACGCCTAATTTTTTTAACTCAGGATTTAAGCTATCACCTCCTAACCAGCCAGCTACATTACGTAGCATTATTCGGTGCGCGATGATATCACCTTTAGCATGCAGTAGACAAGCACGCAACGCAGACCTGAAATCAAGGGAGGGGGAGAGTCTACGTAATTCTACCCCTATTTCATCGACGGAATAGTATGGAAAGTTAACAGCCCAGGTATCCAACACTGACTCAAGGTTATATCCGCCAGGAAATAAGAGGCCTCGAATTATTTTAGGGAAAATTATTTCGAATCGGTCTAGAGGAGCTTCTCGAGAATTGAGTTCAACATGAGATACAATTAAGCCAATAGTCAAGGCTTCTTCTCGTGCCATCAAAAGAAAGTGTGTCTTACCCCCACCCCATGGTGCGGAAAGAAACCTGACTTTCGATGCTCCACGTGCCACAAAGTCTAGGTCATGCTTAACAGATTCCAACCACTGCTTGCGACCTACACAAAACTCCTCTAGATGAACTGGTGGAACCACTCCTGCACGTAATGCATCTACAATACGCTCACAATCAAATTGAGTTAACTCCTTCTCCATTGACGTCACCTCATAGAGTATTTACAATAAAACAGTACAGTTTTGTATATTTCTTTCTCATTTGGCCGGAGCATACTAGCAGGTCAAACAGTTTTGCCCATCGCCGTTATCTCATTAATCATATTATAGAATTGATAGCAGGTAACGTCTAGTATTAGATAGCCTATCTTATGAATCATCTGTAATCGGGATGGCTTTTTGGATATCGGGTAGATAAAGTCGGTATATCGACACAAGAAGCAACAAGAACTATAATAAACTTGCCGAGAGGAGCTCATGATTCTGTATATCAAGGATGTAAATGCTTATATGAAATTCTTAGATAGCTTAGGTATATTGCAATACCCCACATTGTGTGGTATAATGCTGTGAAAGGCCGAAGGACTTATATAAGCGTATATTTTGAGGATGCCAAGTCTCTGGGAAAGAGAAAAGGAGATATCACCTTAGCTTTTGACACTGCTGATTCACTTTATGAAAAAACAAAGGCTCTAGGTTCTTCGGGAATAAAGAGGATTATTGGTATAAACTCGTATCATGCCTTGTTGGAAGCTGCAAAAAATGAGAACCGCCCGTTAGGTAACTTCATAAAGCATAGATTAAGAGTTTATTTTGAAGATGAAAAAGAAAATCCTTCTAGTTGAACCGGCATATAAGACAAAATATCCTCCTCTTGGACTGATGAAGATTTCTACATATCACAAAATGAAGGGGGATGATGTAGTTTTTGTTAAAGGACGTAATACAGCAGTTCAATACCAGTATTGGGACAGGGTCTACATCGGCACTCTTTTTACTTGGACGTGGAAAGAGACTATCGAAACTATCAAATTCTATAGTGCGACGCTTTTTAACTATACTGGGAGGTGTTTTATCGGTGGAATATTGGCGAGCTTGCTCCCTGATGACCTTTTTAATGAAACTGGTATTCAACCTGTCGAAGGTTTGCTAAATGACCCCAAGAAAATCGAACAAGATGATGATGTTATCATCGATGACTTGCCGCCTGACTACGAGATTCTCAAGCAAGTGGAAAATATTAGCTTCAAATATTCTAATACGGACTCGTACCTGGGTTACACCACAAGAGGATGCGTTCGTAAGTGTGGCTTTTGCGCTGTAAAGACTTTTGAGCCGAAATTCATATCATATGTTGATATGAAAGAAGTAGTTGCAGGTATTATTGCGAAGTCCGGAGAGAAACAAAACCTAATCTTAATGGATAATAACGTTCTAGCTTCTCCAGAATTTGACCGTATTATCGATGACATTAAGGAGTTGAGATTTGTGAAGGGGGCCACCTTTGGCAAAACAAAGCGAAAAAGGATAGTCGATTATAATCAAGGCCTTGACGCACGGAAACTAAATCAACATAAGATGAAAAGGCTGGCAGAAATACCACTCGAGCCAATGAGACTCGCATTTGACTCCATACGTCTTAAGCAAGTGTACTTGAAAGCCGTTCGATTGGCGCATTCGTACGGTCAGAAGGAGATGTCGAATTATATCTTATACAACTATGATGATACACCTGAGGACTTTTATGAACGACTGAAAATAAACATTGACTTAAACGAAGAGTTCAAGAATGATGCTATTAAAACCTCCATATATTCTTTCCCTATGCGCTATATTCCACTTGAAGCAAAAGACAGAGATGTGGACACTGGCAATAGCCACTGGAATAAGAAATATCTCAGAGCGGTGCAAATAATATTGAATGTAATGAAAGGCCCTGTTATGCCAGGCAAGCAATTCTTTTTGCAGGCATTCGGCAGAGATGCCGAGGAATTCAAGGCGATTATGTCGATGCCAGAGGACTTTATCAGAAATAGATTAGTCAGCAATTGGAGAGATATCGACTCAATTGAAGCGAGATGGATGCCTTATGTTAAAGAGTGGATGACTGAGTATGCTCGACTACCAACTACTGACAGGGAATTATTAACACAAGTAATCGGAGTTGGTGATGCAAAGCATATTCAAGAGCAGTATATGAGCTCTACCAATCATTTCAAGAAGTTGCTAGAGTTCCATTTGGAGGAGAACAACATTGTCGCAGAAGCGAAAAGGCAAAGCACCACTGGATAAGCTAACCTTTGGAAAGTATGTCCTTGATAGCTTATCAGTAGGTATGTATTCTCATCCTCTCATGTCTTTGAGAGAATATATACAAAATAGTGCTGATGCAATCGATGGTATGTCTGCTTCTCACGACGCATTAGTAGAGATAGTCGTCGACGGGCGTACGAAGTCTTTGGCAATAAAAGATGATGGGATGGGAATTCCTTTTTCTAAAGCAAAGAGCACCCTTTTAAACATCGGGTGCAGTGAGAAGGACGCGGTGACCAACAGGGGCTTTCGGGGAATCGGACGACTGGGTGGGCTTGCATATTGCGATGAATTGAAATTCGTTACTAAGAGTCACGGGGAAAGCATCGTTTCAAGTTGTACCTGGGACTGTAAAAAACTGAGACAATCGATTGCTGATCCATCTACTTCGCTAGATACCGAGTCTTTAATTAACGATGTTTGCATATTCACGCAACAGAAATACACTGGCTCGCCTAATAATCATTTCTTCACGGTTGAAATGAATATGATACATGGCGGGAGAAATGATCTCCTAAATGTTCCGGCCATCAAGTCATACTTATCACAGATAGCGCCAGTACCTTTTCATCCCGATTTTTCCTTTAGGGAACTGATTGATAAAGAGCTATCAAACCATGTCAAGTCTTATAGAACATATCATATCTCGGTAAATGGTCAACAGATCTATAAGCCGTATCGAGATGTCGTCAGCCTAAGCCAGGGTAGTGGTGAACCAATAAGGAAAGTGAGTTTTTTAGAATTAAGTGGGGAGTCTGGAAATCTTGGATTCGGATGGCTGGGTGAGCTAAGTCTTCAGGGTACGGTTAGTGCCTCCAGCGACATGGATGGTTTGAGACTACGCTATGGCAACTTATTGATAGGAGACAAAGACACGCTCTCTGGGTTTTTCAGAGAAAAGAGGTTCAACAACTACCTTGTAGGGGAGATACATGTTTGTGGTGGCGGATTAATTCCTAATTCAAGAAGAGATGACTTTGAAGATAGCAAAGTAAAAGATGAGCTATGTAGCACATTTATTAGAGAGGTTGGCATCCCTCTATCAAGAAAGATTAGGTATCTTTCAAGCGAACGATCAAAAGTAAAGAGCTCCTCTAACTTAGCCACATTATTTGAAAACGCTACTAGAATCATAAAGCATGGCTATATATCAGGGTTGCAGAGAGAACATATAGTCAAGAGTCTAGATGCAGTTGATGGAAACGG
>Ga0114919_10004867_pt1 | contig 10759 bp, 9 predicted proteins | sample BlataG_FD_88682 | JGI IMG/M metagenome (GOLD analysis project Ga0114919, IMG submission 88682) | Deep subsurface microbial communities from Black Sea to uncover new lineages of life (NeLLi) - Black_00105 metaG | ecosystem: Environmental > Aquatic > Marine > Oceanic > Sediment | place: Atlantic...
CGGTGCAGGGCGGCGTTTTGCCGTGGTGGCGGCACGGTTCGAGCGAAACGTACATCGTGGCTCCGCGCACGTCCTGGCCGGCATCGGCCGCTGCTCTCAGTGCAACGCACTCGGCGTGCGGGCCGCCGAAGCGTTCGTGGCCCCCGCGGGCGATTTCCCGTCCATCGCGGACGACGACCGCGCCCACCATCGGGTTAGGCTCGACCGCGCCCCGCCCGGCGGCCGCGCAAGCCAGCGCGATCCGCATGAAATGTTCGTCCTGGTCGGCCATAGCCAAGATTATACGTAGAGAGTATCATAACTGTGATAGGCCTTTGACCGACATGGAGACAGCCATGAAAGCCCACCCGCCAATCTCGGTCGTGATGATGGCAATGCTGGCCTTGGTCGCGGCGCTGTTTCTCGCGTGCTCATCCGCAGCCGACGAGCGGGACGAGGCCGACGACAACGCCGCCACCTCGAGCGAAACCGACACCTACCAGCCCGCCGACGCCGCCGATGGCGCCGATGATGTGGATGCCGGCGAGACTGACGCTGACGCCGCCTACGAGGGCGCGACCGACGAGCCTGCGACGGACGACGCGGCCGAGCAGCCCGACGAGGACGCGCCCGCCGAAGACGACGCTGAAGAAGTCGGCCTGGACGGTGACGCCGTCGTCGAGCAGCTCGGCGAAGGTTTCGCCCCGACCATCGACGCCCTCACCGACGGTGAGATAAACTGGACCACGGGCCACGTTACGGTCAGCGGCGAAGGCCAGGCCGAGGGCGACACCGCGCAGGACATAGCCATGGCCAAGCGGGCAGCCAGGCTGGTGGCCGCACGCAACGCCATCCTGACAATCGCCCAGGTCCGCTTCGGCGGCGGGAGCCTGCTGGGCGACGTCGTCAGCGGAGAGATATCCGTTGACGCCGTGCTCGAAGGCTTCGAGGAAGTCTCGGCCGAGTTTGACGAGGAAACGCACGCGGCGACCGTGGTCCTTCGCGCGCCGCTTTGCGGGGCGGGCGGCGTGATCAACCTCGACGGCGTCCGCCTGGCCCGTCGCGACGCATGGCCTTGGCCGGCCGGGCTGCCGGCTGACTCGCCCGCGGGCGTCGACGGCGTGGTGATCGACGCGCGGCACGTGAAGGTCGCACCGGCTGCGCTGCCCGCCTTCGTCACCTCCAGCGGCTTGAGCATCTTCGACGTCACCCAGTTGCCGCCCGGCCAGCGCGCCAGGCGCCCCCTGGCCGTCTACGTCCGCCGCGATGCGCCGCGAGAAGGCGCGTTCGGCCCGCTCCGCCAGGCCCGCGCCGTCGCGCGCCAAGCGGGGTCCGCCGACGCAGAGATCGTCGCCGCAGCCGGCAACGTGTTCGACAGGCCCCTGGTGATCTCGGCCGTGGAGACCGCCGAGGACGAGCCGTCCACGCTGGTGCTCTCGGCGGCGGCCGTGCGGGACCTGACTATCAGCGCCGAGGCCCACCGATGCTTCGAGCAGGGACGCGTCATCGTCGTGATCGCCACCGAGGACGACTGACCGGCGGGAGCGGGGCATGCTCTTTCGATTCTGTCTATACGGCTTTCTCAAGAACCAGCAGTACTACGACCCGTTTCTCATCCTCGTCTTCCGCCACCGCGGGTTGTCCTTCGCCGAAATAGGCCTGCTGATCGGCTTCCGCGAGATATGCATCAATCTGCTGGAAGTCCCAACCGGCGCCGTGGCCGACGTGCTGGGCAGGCGGCGGTCGATGATCGCCTCGATGCTGGCGTACATCGCGGCGTTCGTCATTTTCTCGGCCGCCTGGCGGCTCTGGCAGCTGTTTGGCGCGATGGCGTTTTTCGCCGCGGGCGAGGCGCTCCGCACCGGCACGCACAAGGCGATCATCTTCGACTGGCTCGGCCGCCAGGGCCGGGCCGACGAGAAGACCCACGTCTACGGGCTCACGCGGTCGTGGTCCAAGCTGGGCTCCGCCGTCAGCGTGATAATCGCGGCGGTGATCGTCTGCTTCACGGAAGACTACAGTGCGGTGTTCCTCTTGTGCCTGGTGCCCTATGTGCTGAATGTCTTCAACTTCCTGTCGTATCCGGCCTACCTGGACGGCCCCCACAGCGGTCACGCATCGGTGGGGTCCATTGTGCGCACGTTGCTGGCCGCCCTGGCAGAGAGCTTCCGGCGTCGTCGGCTGCGACGGGTGCTGATCGAGTCGATGGGCTTCGAGGGGCTGTACAGGTCGGCCAAGGATTACATTCAGCCCGTCATCAAGGCGGCCGCACTGGCGGCGCCGGTGCTGCTGGCGTTGGGCGACCGTCGGCGCACGGCCATACTGATCGGGGCGGTCTACTTCCTGCTGCACGTGCTGTCGAGCGCCGCGTCGCGACGCGCCGGGCGCCTCAGCGACCGGACTGGCAGCGACGAACGGGCGGGCAGGCTGCTGTGGCTGGCGGACCTGGCGGGCTTTGCGTTGCTGGCCGGCGGGGCGCTGGCGGGGCTGCCGGCGCTGATGATCGGCGCGTTTGTAATGCTGGCGGTCATACAGAACTTCTGGCGGCCGATTCTCGTCAGCCGGTGCGCCTCCCTGAGCGACCCGTCCCGCACGGCCACGGTGCTGAGCATCGAATCGCAGGCGAAGTGCCTCTTCGTCGCCGTTGTCGCGCCGCTGCTGGGCTGGTCGGTCGACGCCATAGCCGCAGCCACACGCGGCGGGCCGGCGTACATGGCCTCATGGCGGTTCCTGCCGATCGCCGGGCTGGGCGTTGCGATTCCGCTGGGCATGCTGATAGTCGCCCGGCGCAATGCGACAGCCGAAGGAGACCTGCCCGGCTAGGCCGTCTTCGTCTGCGGCATCTGCGGAAACACCGTCTACGGCGAGGCGCCCGACACGTGCCCGATATGCGGAGCCAGGAAAGAGAAGTTCATGGCGATCGAGTAATCGGCCACAGAGCCGCAGACTTGTCCGGCGTAGCCGCCCGCCTCCGGAGCTTCAGCGAAGGAGGATTGGCCAAGCCGGAGGACGCAGAGACATTGAGCAACTGGCGCGGTGAGGCCCTGTGTCTCGCCGCGTCTCTTTGCCATTGGCCTGACGGTGTGATAAACTCGTGTCATGCAGTCGGTCGGGGCCGCAGGCCTGGCAAGAAGGGCGAGCTATGCGAAAGACGACGTTGGGCAAGAGCGGGCTGGAAGTATCTGCAGTAGGTATTGGCGGCATTCCGATCATGCGGATCGGCCAGGCGGAGGCCGTGCAGGTCATCCGCCGCGCGCTGGACCTGGGCGTGACGTTTATAGACACCGCCGCGTGCTACGCGGACAGCCAGGCGAAGATCGGCGCAGCCATACACGACCGCCGCGACGGGCTTGTCATCGCCACCAAGAGCGGCGCGACGACGAAGGACGCGATGCTGTCCGACGTCGAGACCGCCCGGCGGCAATTGCGAACGGACGTGATAGACCTGTACCAGCTCCACGGCGTCGGCGGGGACGACCACTGGGCGACGCTTTCCGGGCCCGATGGGGCGCTTGCGGGCCTGCTGGCCGCCAAGCAGGCCGGGCACATCCGACACGTCGGCTTCACCACACACAACCTGGCGGCCGCGCTGAAGCTCGTCGCCCACGAGGCCTTCGAGACCGTCCAGTTCCCATACAACCTCGTCGCCCGCGAGCCGGGGGACGAGCTCATCCCGGCTGCCAGAGCCAACAACATGGGATTCATCGTGATGAAGCCCATGTGCGGCGGGCAGTTCGACGACGCCGAGCTGGCGTTTAAGTTCCTCAACTCCCTGCCGGACCTGGTGGCCATCCCCGGTATCGAGCGGGTCGAGGAGATCGAGCAGATCGCCGCCATCGTCGAATCCGGCCAGACGCTCACCGGCGAAGACGCCGCGCGGGCCGAGGAGATCGTCGCCCGGCTGGGCAAGCAGTTCTGCCGCCGCTGCGGATACTGCGAGCCGTGCGAGCAGGGAGTGTCCATCAGCTCGGGGCTGCTGTTCGAGGGCATGGCCAAGCGCTTCTCGACCGACTCGGCCGCGAGCATCGCCAAGGGAGTCGTCGAAAGCGTCGCCAAGTGCATCGAGTGCGGCAAGTGCGTGGAGAAATGTCCGTACGACCTGCCCATCCCCGACCTGCTCAAGGACGCCCTCGCCGCAGCCAAGCGCTTCCTGGCGGAGCAATCGTAGGGCGTGCAACTTGTTGCACGCGGGGCGAAGAACGACTCACCACAGAGAACACAGAGGGCACAAAGAGAAGAGGAACACCGCAGAGGCGCGGAGAGGGCCAAGACCTAGGTGAGGTACTCGTGCCATCCGTGGACTCGTTCCCAGAATATGACCTTGTCGAAACCAGATTGCGCTGCGGCGCACCTGATTTCGGTAACCGCCAAGGATGTTCTCCCGTATTGTTTCGGGCCAGCCGAGTCCGTTGGCAGCGCCAGCCCCGCGCAGATCATGAGCCACGTCTCATCGGTGTTCGACTTGTCGTAGGATGCCAGTTTCCCCGCTTTGCTATCAATGATGTTGACGACGGTCTTCTTGACAACGCCAACTGATGAGGCGCTATCATAGTCCCACCGGAAAGGCCCGACCAGCCCCGCCCACAGATGGAGCCTTAGCTTCTTGAAATGGGTAGTCAGTAGTGGGTACCCGCCGAAATCAGGTCTGCGACGTCGCTCGTCGGGCCTATCGAACCAGTGGGGCTCTTCGTCAGACAGAATGGCTCGGTTGGCCTCGACGAATCGTATCAACTCATCAGCAATGGTGCCGCATTGAGCCTTTTGTGGGAGATGCTCCCGATCAAGGACTAGCCACCCGTGTACCTCTCGAATCCTGGGTCTCCTGCGTAGTCGATGTCGCAAGCGCTCTCGTATGTGGCCAAAAGCCGCGTCAGCTCGTCGCCCAGCAGAGCCGCCGCTGGCCGCGTCCACATCGTTCTGGTACTCGACGACCTCTATGCCGACTCGCTTGGGTCCGCCACGCAATTCGCAGGTAATGCTGACATCAGGGCCGGTAATGCTCTTGCCATCGCGCCTCTTTCCTTCGCGAACGCTGCGTATTCCATGATGGCGGTAGGGAATCCCCGCATGGTTCAGAAAGGTCCGGACAAAGCAGCGGTTCCGTCTGTTTTGCGAGCTCTGTTTTTTATTCACAGTGGACTCCATAGTACAGCAAAACGCGGCGGGACAGGAGCCCCGCCGCGCCAGCATTCATACAATCCCCTTAATCACCTGCATCCCTGCTATTCTCTGTCTTTGTGTCCTCTGTGGTGGGAATCAAAGAAGTGCGGTGGAGAAGTACCGCTCAGCCCGGTCGGGCAGGACGGTGGCGATGTTGCCGTCGAAGCGCTTGGCGAGCTGCCGCGCCGCCCAGACGTTCGCGCCGCTGCTGATGCCCACCAGCAGACCGTGCTCAGCCCCCAGCCGGCGCGTAGTGTCGATGGCGTCCTCGTCGGTGACTTCGATGACGTCGTCGACCAGCGAAACGTCCAGAATGTCCGGGACGAACCCATCGCCGATGCCCTGAATCTGATGCAGGCCCGGCTCGTGGCCCAGCAGCGCGGCGACGTCCTTCGGCTCGACGGCCACGATCTTCACGCCCGGCTTGTGCTCCCGCAAGAACTTGCCCACCCCCTGCAACGTGCCGCCCGAGCCGACGCCCGCCACGAACGCATCGACCTCCCCGTTCATCTGCCGCCAGAGTTCGGGTGCGGTCTGTTCGTAGTGCGTCCGGGGATTGTCGGGATTGCCGAACTGGTTGGGGATGTAGACGCGGTGGTCCTCGGCCGCCAGCTCGTTGGCCTTGCGGATGGCGCCCTCGATCGACTCGTCGGCTGGCGTGAGGATGAGCTCAGCCCCGAGTGCGGCGATGAGCTTCTTGCGTTCCTCGGACATGTTTTCGGGCATGATGATCCGCACGCGGTAGCCCTTGAGCCGCCCCACGAGCGCCAGGCCGATGCCCGTGTTGCCGCTGGTCGGTTCGACGATGATCGAGTCGGCCGTCAGCTTGCCGTCGCGCTCGGCGCCTTCCAGCATGGCCAGGGCCACGCGGTCCTTGATGCTCCCGCCGGGGTTGAGGAACTCGGCCTTGGCGAATACCCGCTCGCCCTTCAGTTGCAGCAGCGGCGTGTTGCCGATCAGGTTGAGGATGTTATCGGTCAGCATCGCAGGGCTCGGGTTAGTTGACTCATAGAAGCGCGGCGCCCGTACGGGCCGCCGCGCGGTGTCTCAGACCTCAAGCCTCAAACCTCATACCTCAAATCTGTCTAGAGATACGAGTTCAGCAGGTTCTCGAGCATTTCCACTCGGCCGGATTCGTTGTCGGCCGGGTTGCCCTTGTCCTCGGCGTATTTGCGGAGCGAGGCGAAATCGGCCTTGCCGGATTCGATTGTCTTGCCGACGCCGGTGTCGTAGCTGCCGTAGCGGGCCTTGACGAAGTCGTCCATCGCGCCGTCTGCGCGGATGGCCGCGGCGATCTTCAGCGCCTTGGCGAACACGTCCATCCCGCCGATGTGGGCGTGGAACAGGTCCACCGGCTCGAAGCTCTCGCGGTGCACGTGGCAGTCGAAGTTCAACCCGCCAGTAGTGAAGCCGCCCGCCTTTAGGACAACCAGCATCGCCAGCGTGCACTCGGTGACGTCGTTGGGGAACTGGTCGGTGTCCCAGCCCAGCATCGGGTCGCCGCGGTTGGCGTCCACCGAGCCGAACAGGTCGTTGGCGCGGGCGAACTCCAGCTCGTGCACGAAGTCATGACCGGCCAGCGTGGCGTGGTTGGCCTCGATGTTGAACCGGAAGTGCTCGGTCAGGCCGAACTTCTGCAAGAACGCGTAGCACGCTTCCACGTCGAAGTCGTACTGGTGCTTGGTGGGCTCCTTAGGCTTGGGCTCGATGTAGAACGGCCCGTCCAGGCCGACGGACTTCTTGAAGTCCACAGCCATGTTCAGGAACTTGCCGAGGTGGTCGAGCTCGCGGCCCATATCGGTGTTCAGCAGGCTCTTGTAGCCCTCCCGGCCGCCCCAGAACGTGTACCCCTGCCCGCCGAGCAGCTTGGTTACCTCGATGGCCTTTGCGACCTGGGCGGCTGCGTAGGCGAACACGTCCGCGTTGGGGCTGGTGGCCGCCCCGTGCATGTAGCGCGGATGTGCGAACAGGCAGGCCGTGCCCCACAGCAGCTTCGTGCCGGTCTTGTCGGAGTGCTCCTTGACGACCTTGACCACCTCGTCGAGGTTGGCGTTGGTCTCTTTGAGCGTGTCGCCTTCGGGCGCGACGTCGCGGTCGTGGAAGCAGAAATACTTCACGCCAAGCTTGTCGCAGAGCTCAAAGAGCGCCGGGATGCGGTTCTTTGCGTTTGCCAGGCTGTCCGTGCCGTCGTCCCACGGCATGAGGCGCGTGGGATCGCCGAAGGGATCGGCGCAACGGTTCTTGAAGCAGTGCCAAAACGCTACACTGAACCGCAGGTGGTCGGCCATGGTCTTGCCTTCGACCTTCTCCTCGGCGTCGTAGTGCTTAAAGGCCAGAGGGTTCTTGGACTCGGGGCCCTCGTACTGGATTTTGGGTATTCCTTGAAATGCTTCAGCCATGACCTTTCTCCTGTGCTTTTCTATTCCCGGCAGCTCCTGGGAAGATTGTCTCACGTGTCGCGCGCTGCCCAGCGGGGTGGCAGATGGGCCATTGTACCAACGCGGCTGGGTGTTGCAACGGGCTTGACATTTTTCCCCCCGGCCGGTAGGATTCGCGCATTCCAGAGGCCTTTGCCGTGGTCGGGTTACGGGCCAGCCCGGCCGGGAGACCTGCGAGCAATGGGCCGACGGTCGAGACGTCAGCATGAGCAAGAAAAGCAGAGACTCCAGCACGCTGTTCGAGCTGATCTCCCAGGCTGGCGGGCGTGTCAAGGGCGTGACGCCGCCGACGCACACCGACTCCGCTGAAGCGCCGCCCGACGAGACCCCGCCGGCAGAGCCGCCCGCGCCCCCGCTGCCGGAACCGCCCCCGCTGCCGGAACTGACGGACCTGCCTGAGCAATCCGCACCGGCCCCCGCGCCGGCTGCCCCCGAGCCGACCGAACAGAAGGCCGAGTCACCCGCTGAGGACAAGCCGGCCGACACTGCCGACGAGAGGCCCGCCGAGCAAGCCGAGACCTCTACACGAACGGAAGCGCAGGCCGCTCCGGCCGCCAGGCCTAAGCCCAAAGCTAAGAAGAAAGCCGCCCCCAAGCGCGCCACCAAAGGCGCAGCCAAGGCGCCGGCCAGGGCTGGCGCGCGAACGACAGCCAAGAAGCGCACATCCGCCGCCGCGGGCGCCGGCGCATCGGCCAAAAAGCCCTCCGCCAAGGATGACGAAACGCCCGCGGAAAAGCCGGTCGACGTCCAGGCCCCCCCGCCCGCCGAGGAACCGCTCAGGCCGATGCCCGCGGGCTTTGCCCCGCCGGCGCACCTTAGGCCCAAAGCTCACCCAGCCCCTTGCCCCGCCGTCGGTCAGTCGATCACGCCCGTGCCGCCGGTCCCGTTGATCGCCGCGGCTGTGGCCATCGCGTTGATGATAGTCACCTTCGTCGTCGGCTTCATCGCCGGCCGGGCCAGTGCGCCGCGAGACGCCGTCGACCAGGACGGGCAGACGGACGTCGCCTCTGTGAACACGGGTCAGCCCGATGGCGGCCAACCTGGCCCATCCGGCCGGATCGACGGCATGCACTACCTGATTATCCAGGAACTCGTCGGCGGCACCGCGCAGGACCGAGCCGACGCGTTCGATATACAGAGCTTCTGCGAAGGCAACGGCTGCCCGGCCGACGTGAGGCGCTACACCAGAGAAGACGGCAAAATAGTCTACGCCGTAGTATCGTTCGACCCGTTCGAATTGCCCGGCAGCCCGGAGGCCAAAGCCTTCGCGCTGAAAATCGAAGAGCTAGGCCGCCAGTACGAAGCCCAGGGCGGGAACTACCGCTTTCAGCAACGACCAAGCCGGACCGCCGAACTGAGGCCGCGTTACGAACCGTGGCGTGAATCGCCGCAGGAATGACCGTAAACCAGATGGAGTAACTGATGTCACTCGACCGCACACTGAAAGTTCACGGCGGGCTTAAAGGCGCCCGCAGCGTATTGACCCGGGGCGAGCGGATCGCCCGGCTGATCGAAGAGGGGAAGTTCGACCCCGAGACGGACAGTCCCTTTGGCCTGCCCAAACTGCGGGTGCGCCACTCCAAGGCCGGCTCGAAGAGCAAAAAAGCCGAAACTCCCGCCGAGGGCGCCGAAGCCGCTGAGGGCGCCGAAGGCGCTGAGGCCGCTGAAGGTGCCGCCGCCGAGGCCGCCAACGGCGATAACGCCTAGTTGCTCCGATTCGGCTGCGGACGCCGCAGCCCGGCCAGCCAAAGGGAGTTGTCATGCCGGACCCACTGAGAATCGCCGACCGGATGGACCACATCACGGCCAGCGGCATTCGCAAGGTGTTCGACCTGGGCGCCCGCCTCGCCGACCCGATCGACCTGTCAATCGGCATGCCTCACTTCGACGTGCCGGACGCGATCAAGGCCGAGGCCAAGTCCGCCATCGACGCCGGGCTGAACCGCTACACGCCCACGCAGGGGTCCGACGCGCTGCTGCAGGCCATTGCCCGGGCGTGCCGGGCCGAGTTCGGCTGGGGCGACGACCGGACGTACATGGTGACCTGCGGCGTGGCCGGGGCGCTTACGCTGGGAATCATGGCGACGGTCAACCCCGGCGATGAGGTGATCGTCACCGACCCGCACTTCGTGATGTACTCGTACATCACCCACATGGCCGGCGGCGTGCCGGTGACGGTCGACACCTACGATGACTTCCGCCCGGACATCCAGAAAATCGCCGACGCCGTCACGGACAAGACGCGCCTGATCGTCATCAACTCCCCCGGCAACCCCACCGGCTGCGTCTATAGCGAATCGGAGTTGCGGGACATCGCCGACCTGGCCGGCCGACGGGACCTGATGGTCGTCTCCGACGAGATATACAACATGTTCGTCTACGATCAGCCTTACACGTCGATGGCGGGTATCTACGAAAACACGCTGCTATGCAGGGGATTCTCCAAGACCTACGGCATGCCGGGGTGGCGGCTGGGGTGGTGCACGGCCCCGCAGGTCGTGCTGGACAAGATGAAAACGCTCCAGCAGTGGACGTTCGTGTGCGGGCCCTCTATGGCACAGGCGGCTGGGGCGCTGGCGCTGCGGACGGACATGTCCGATCACGTCGCCGCCTACCGCCGCAAGCGCGACGTGGTGTTCGAGGCGCTGGGCCGCTTCGGCCTGGTCAGGCCCGGCGGGGCGTTTTACGCCTTCTGCCCGGCCCCCGGCGGCGAGGCGATGGCGTTCGTGACCAGGGCCATCGAGAATAACGTGCTGATAATCCCCGGCAGCGTGTTCTCCGGGCGCGACACGCATTTCCGCCTGTCCTACGCCGCCACGGACGAAAAGCTCCGCCAGGGCCTGGACATACTCGTCGATTTGGCCAAGCAGTTCTGACGGCCCGACCTCGCCCGCCCCAACCGTGCCCGCCGGCAACGCGGGCGATGATGCCCGGGCGGGGCGGCACGAAGCTGATTTGTCGCAGTTCGCTTCATAAGGCGCCCCTTCGGGGCTTCGTCGTGGGAGGCGGCCCGCACCCAGGGCTACCCTTCGCGTCGCCCTGGGCTACTGAAGACGCTCCTTCGGAGCTAACACCGACGAAGTCAACACCAGCGGAGCTAAGCGGTCTTACGTAAGTCTTTTTCCGATGGGTGCCACGCTTTCACTTGTGAAAGCGTGCTTAGGCATGGCGTGCCCATGTTC
>Ga0114919_10004868_pt1 | contig 10759 bp, 11 predicted proteins | sample BlataG_FD_88682 | JGI IMG/M metagenome (GOLD analysis project Ga0114919, IMG submission 88682) | Deep subsurface microbial communities from Black Sea to uncover new lineages of life (NeLLi) - Black_00105 metaG | ecosystem: Environmental > Aquatic > Marine > Oceanic > Sediment | place: Atlantic...
CACCCTCTAAAAGTTTCCCTCTCCATGGTATCAAACGGAATAATTCGGCTGCTGGAAATGGTATATGCAAGAAGAAGCCTATTGTGGCATCCGAAAAACGCTCCCTTATAAGCTCTGGTAGAAGCATCAAATGATAATCATGAATCCAAATAACGTCCTTGGGCTTTGCAATTTCGGCTATGCGCTCACAAAATTTCATGTTCACCTGTTCGTAAGCAGACCATTCGGATTTATCATATTTGGCATACTGGGGGAAGTAATGGAATAGAGGCCATATTGTGTTATTGCTAAATCCATAATAATACTTCTCCACTTCTTCTTGAGAGAGAAAAACAGGGTAGCAATTAAATTCTGACAGCTTTGTCTCGATATAATCAGTTTCTTCTCTATTTATTGCAGTACCGGGCCAACCAATCCAGATGCACTTGAATTTTTGATGTAGCGCGGTTAAACCAGTAGCAACCCCTCCCACACTCGAATTGAAACGGAACTCGTGCTTCCTTCTTTCAACACTGACAGGTAATCTGTTTGAAATAATCAATAACCTGTTCATTTTTTAAACCAGGGGTGAAAACTGACAATGCTTTTCTCTGGAATCTCCTTCGTTTTGTTTATAAAATCAGCACAGAGCAAGTAGTCAACTATCCTAACAGGGAGTAAAAAATGTTCCCTTACATATTCCCTTGCGCGCTTACCCACGATGTCCCTTCTCTTTGGATTTCTTAACAAGTATTGAATCCTTTTCGCAGCTTCTTCCTCTCCGTTGACCAGAAACCCTGTGTTGCCATCACGTATTTGAAGTGTTATACCGCCAACAGGTCTCGCAACTACCGTTTTCCCTTTCCACATCGCTTCAGTAACAGTGAGCCCAAAACCTTCTTTTCTCGAGTTCTGTATTATCACGGAGGATGCTCTTTGTATTGCATTTATACAGGAATCGCTACATTCACAAAATATGTGAATGTTTCTGTCGTCCTTAGTCCGAGCTTTTAATTCTTTATAAGCCTTCTCTCCCTCCGGGTCATCCGGGGCAAATCCGCCTGCCAGGATTAACTGGCATTCTTCCTTCTCTCTCACACGCTTATAGATAGATACAACTCCTTCCGGGTCTTTCCAGTGGTCAAACCTGCTTATCTGTGAGATAATCGGCTTCTCGGTGTTTATATCCTCCCCTTCTAATTCGAGTTTTATTTCTTCTTCGCTCAGCTCCCTGTTCTTTTCCGATAAAGGGTCAATGAGCGGAGGTATGATGAATTTTGGTAATGGCCACTGAGAGATAACGAAATGGGCAGCGGTAAATATTACTGCGTCAAAAGCACCAGTCCCATAGCTTATAAAATTCCATAATCGCGTTTTTCTTCTTAAAGCCCGTTCGTCTATGTCTATATGGCATCTCCATATCCATTTCCATTTGTCTCCCTCTCTTTTCAATTCCCTCGCTAATGCCAATGGCTGTGGGTCGTGGACAAAAACAACATCAGGCTCATAATCAATGATGTTCGAAGCCACATTCTCTTTTATAGTGGAGAAATAAATCTTTTCAGCTTCCGTAGTCAAATCGCCCTTTTTTCCTTGTAAAAGGTGATGCAATGTTTTCGTGACCTCGAAAAATTCTTTACTCCCCTTTATCACTTTCCATTCGTCCTCTATTCCAATCGAGTTCAAAAAAGGGACTGAAGAGTGGAGCATTTCCGCTACGCCGCCACCATAGGGAGTTGAGTTCAACTCCAGCATCCTCATCCCATTTAACCCCTCGCTTACCTCTTCCAGCTCTTTTATGGGCTCTTCCCCTACTATTTTCGCATATTCCTTTAAAGGAGGCACACGAAAAGGAGTAATCCCTTTCCTTTTGCTGTACAAAGTTCCATCTTCAAGTAGAACGACTTTTTCTCCTTTCATTTCTAATCAATTCCTTATACCTGTTCCCAATTGTAATCGGAGTTGTACCTGCAACTTTGGCTATTTCCTTCTCCTCTTGATACCCAACCTCACCACGTAAAGTCATGGCGAGGTATATTGCAGCCGCTGCCGTGCCTGCGGGTGCCCACCCCTTTGCTGCTATCGTTTCCTTGCCCTCTTTCATTATTTCTATTGCCTTTTCCCTTATTCCATCACTTAATCCCAGCTCGGAACAGAAACGAGGGATGTAGCACGCGGGTTCGGCAGGTGCAAGTTTAATCTCCATTTTTCTTAAAAGGGAAAGATACGACTTTCTTATTTTCCTCAAAGGCATTTTTGACACCTTTGCGATCTCTTTCAGTGTTCGTGGAACTTCGTACTGCCTGCAAGTAATGTACAGCATCGCTGAGACTAATTCTTCTATACTTCTTCCTTTAATCAATTTTTGCTTCGCCGCTTTTCGGTATAACACTGAAGTTGCATCCTTGATATCATTCGGCAGCTTGAGTGCACATGCCATTCTATCTATCTCAACAAGTGCGTAGGCGAGAGTTTTTTCACTGCTATCCATGGTTGTCCACTGTAAACTTCTCGTTCGCGTAACCAATTTTGGCATAGGTGTGCTCAATCCTTTATCATGTATTCTATAACTCATAGGAGGGCCTGTTCTTACCCTTTTAGAAGCTTGTTCGGAGTCATACGCACGCCATTCGGGTCCAAGGTCCACGAGATTCTCGGCTATTACCACCCCACAATCGGCACAGTAAAGTTCCGCATGCTTAGTATCGGTTACTACGTTTTTAGACCCGCATTCGGGACATTTTTTTATTTCCAGCATTACTATTACTAATTATTATATGTTTTTTTATGACATAAATAGATAACTGTTTAGTACGAATCCCCCCCCTCACACAGTTTGAGATACAACTCTAACAGGCTAAAATATATCCAATCATGAATCCAATGATAGCACCCGAATTAAGAAAAGGCAACCCTGCATGCGGTTTTCCTCTACCTGCAATTCTGCTCAGCACCGCATAACCCGCCAGAGTTCCTATTAGCGCACCCAAAGCCGGTGCATTTATCAGCCCAAAATAGTGAGTAAATGCAGGAATACGCATACAATTCGCAGACACGACCAGCATAGAAGGTATAATCGCATCGCCAAGCCCCATGTAGAATGCTTCTTCCATCTCGCTTTCATTATTATCCTTGTCCTGATCTTTATCTCGCAGTAAAGAGAAACTCCGCTTCCTTGGTAGGACAAAAAGAACAGGTATTCGCAAATCAACGATAGATTCTGCTAATGACACCATGTGCTTCGTTTTGTAAACCGCAATTGCATCGTACACCGCCAATATTACCATTAATATCAGAACTGGAAGTATGCCAAGCGAGATACCAAATATCGCCGCCGCTCCTCCTCCTATTACCAATCCTGTTGCATCGAGGACATACCATTCTGGATATGTATATAATAGAAGAGCAAGGATAAAGGTGATAACCAAAGCTCCAATATTCAATCCTAAACCGAACACTGAAACGATAAGAAGATGAGTAACAGTCGAAGAGTAATATAACATGATACCATCCATTACATAATATATCGTTACAGCCACCGCTGCGAGCATCACGAAATGAACAAGTATTTTTCCTCCAAATCTAAGCACAATGAGAATAACTGCGGTGAAGCCTATGACAAGAATAAAAAAGAAAATTGGATTGAGCGGATCATCAGGATTTTCAAATGCCTTTATGTCGGAAACTTCAAATGGCGTTGCCAGCATTAATGCTATCAGTGCCGTAAGCAGGATAAAAACACCCATTCCTACGCTCAGAGCAACGCTCATGCTCTTTTCTTGTTCTTTTTTCGCTTCGTTCATCGTGTTTGTATTGTATTAAACCGCGATTATAAAAATATCAAAGTCCCATTCCGAATTCGACATCAATTTTCTTATCTGCAATCCCTTCCAAAGCCCCTAACAGAAGCTGCTCTTTTCCTCTGAGTTGTTCTTCCAACGAAACTATATGTCTTTTTGCTCGGTCTACCGTTTCCTGTAATCGCGTGAGTTCCCCTTTAGCTAAAACAATTGATTGTTCTATCTGTTTTCTATCTTTGAGTATTGTCAGCTCCGAAAGCTTACCTTTGGTCTCTTCAACTCTCGATTGTAACCCATCATATTTTCCCTTTATAGAGGACAGCTCGCTATTTAACAGATGGTCTATCCATTTCAGTGTCCCGTCTCGCTTTCGATCCTTTAAAATAGACGCATCGCTTTCGATTATATTCGCTATAGAGCGTAGAAATTTGTTTATATCTTCACCGAGTGCTTGAATTGGAGATGACAGGATAGAAGAAATCGCTTTTCGCACTTCAGGAGTTAGTGTATGCCGCCCGGTCTCATCCTGCTTCTTCAATAGACTGAGTGCTTTGTTAATTGGAGAGAACAATTTGCCGACATCCGATTCGAGCGCGTTTAATTCCTCTTTTAATGAAGATAATTCTGTTTCAAGCTCTTTGAACCGCATCCATTCTTCCTCTTCTTCAATCGCGCTCAATCTTTCCCCTTCTGTTTCGATTATCCTTTCGAGTGCAGAACATTCCTCTTCCTGCTCGCAAACTTTCTCTTTTTCCTTTTCTATCCTTGATTTTTGCTCTTCTATCTCCTTTATTATCTCTGGTACACGTTCTAAATTCATAATCTGTCTTTCTTTTCTCTTTATGGGTGTGATAAGTTGGTCGAGCGCGGTTCTCAATTGATTGAGATCCGAGACAACTTCCTTAACCTCATTTGAAAAGAGTGACCGAACATGGAAGATGGTCTTCGATGATTTATCAACGACAAAAGCTATGTTGGATGCAGTTACTCTATAAAACGATAAAACCGTTTTATAATCGGTTTGGCTCGGAATCGAAATTTTTTCAGTCACCGAACGGAGATGTTTTACCAGTTTATCTCGGCTCGGCAATCCTACTTTTGCGATCTGCGCGGGCATGTTCTCATCTGGTTCGGCATCCTGAAGTTCGGAAGTGTGTTGCTCGAGTCTCTCACGTATATCTCTTATCTCTTTATATAACTGTTCGGCATTTGAACTCAGACCACGAAATAGCGATTTTGATGCCACCCCCAGCCACACATCTATTTCATTGAAGGCGACTGTGGACGGTATTTCCTCCTTGCCCCTGATTCTATTCAGCCATTTCATATGTTTGAGTAAATGATAGTTAGGTTTATAGTTTTTGCTCGTTTCAGAATTGGACGATTTTCTTCTTTTGTTTGCTTTACTCTTTTAAGAGATCTCAAAATCCCGTTATACCTTTAACAAAAAACAAAACACCAAAAGCAATCAAAAAGATAGCTATTACAAGCATTGTCAATTTGTATCTTCTCCCAACAAAGAAATTCTTGCCCTTAGCGAAAGAAAAGGAGACGAAAGAATACCAGGCAAAATCAGACAGGAAATGCCCCAAAGTTACCAAAAATATACCCATTAAAGCCATTTGTTTAAAGCCATTGAATAATACCGGGAAACCTATTCCTATCCACCATGGTATAAAGGAAGGATTAAAAGCAGTGAGTAGAAAACCGGCAAAGATTGAACTGTTATGCTTCGCTACTCGCATTTCATCCCTTATTTCATTCTCTCTTAACCGTAATTCCGCCGCCTTGTTTGCCTCTTTAATAATAAATAAAGAAATTAAGATGAGGGCAAAGCCCCCTATTGCATATATCAAAGGTTCGAATTGACTGAAATAGCTTTTCATCAATTCGAGTCCTATAACAACAAGTGCTGCTATTAGTGGAATTTCCACGGAAATATGCCCAATTATGGTAAGTGGCCCGGACAACGCTCCTTTCTTCAATGTGTCTGATATAACAAAAGCAAAAAGCGGTCCAGGTATCAATGCTCCACTCAGTCCTGTCAAAAATCCTATTCCTACCAGAGATACCCCGATGATAAAAGGTGAAGCTGCCATTCTGTCAATTACGGAAAAGAAAAACAACTAAGTTCTTCAAATGTTTATTTATTACTCTCTTATATTTTATTTATTGAATATCTTGGAGATAAATGGCGGGGCTCGTAGCTCAGTGGAAGAGTGCCTCCTTCGCGAGGAGGAAGCCACGGGTTCAAATCCCGTCGAGTCCATAGGTATGATAAACATGAACAAAGAGAAAGAGGTGATATGAATGCAGATGATGCCACAAATGGGTTATGACAGGGCGATAACGGTATTCAGCCCTGACGGAAGGTTATTTCAGGTGGAATACGCGAGAGAAGCAGTGAAGAGAGGAACAACTGCCGTTGGAATAAAAGCGCAGGATGGTGTTGTGCTATTGGTGGACAAGCGATTGACTTCTCGTCTGTTGGAAGGTGGCTCGGTAGAGAAAATATTTCAAATAGACGAGCATATAGGAGCAGCAACTTCGGGATTGGTCGCAGACGCAAGGATACTGATAGATAGAGGCAGGGTAGAAGCGCAAATAAACAAAATCGTTTATGACGAAGCGATAGATGTGCAAACCTTAGCGAAGAAGATATGTGATTTTAAACAAGCATACACACAAATTGGTGGTCTTCGTCCCTTCGGCACCGCATTGTTGATAGGAGGCGTGTATAATGGGGATAATTATCTTCTTGAGACTGACCCCAGCGGCGCATTGCTTGAATATAAAGCAACGGCGATAGGTTCTGGAAGGACCATCGTAAACGAGATATTTGAGGAGAAGTATAAGGAGGACATCAGGCTTGAGGATGCCATCTTGCTCGGTTTGGAAGCGTTGCATAAAGTAACAGAAGGGAAGATAGACATAACAACCGTGGATGCTGGTCTTGCGGAGTTAGAGAAGAGAAAATTCAGGATTTTAAGTGCTGACGAGTTAGAGCCGTATATAGAGAAAGTGAAGAAAGGGAACAAAAAGGCTGAAGGAGAGAGTGAGGGAAAAGAAGGGAAGGGGAAATAGGTAGGGACATAAAATAAAATGGTGAGTCTGGACAAAGCGGTGATAGCGAGGTATAAGCACGGTAAGAGGAATTTTGAAGTCCTTGTGGATCCTGAAAAGGCGGATTTAATCAGAAGCGGTGCTGGAGAGGGCATTGGAGATGCCTTAGCAGTAGAAGAGATATTTGAAGAGGCGTCAAAAGGCGAAAAAGCAACAGAATCCAATTTGATGACTGTGTTTTCTACTACGGACGTACAGGAGATAGCGAAGAGGATAATAAAAGAAGGCGAGGTGCAGCTTACCGCGGAGCAAAGGAGGAAAAAAGTAGAGGAGAAGAAGAGCATGGTGATAGACCGAATTTCTCGCATTTCCATAAACCCGCAGACAAATACGCCTCACCCTCCCCAGAGAATAGAGATAGCGATGAAAGAGGCAAAGGTGCACATTGACCCTTTTAAGCCCGTGGATGAGTTGGTAAGCGAGACGGTGAAGGCTATAAGGCCGATAATTCCGATAAAAATCGAGGAAGTACAGATAGCGATAAAAATTCCCGCGGCATACTCGGGGCGAGTATATGAGATAAAAAAGAATTATAAGGTGACAAAGGAGGAATGGGAAGGAGATGGTTCATTCATCGCACTGTTGCGAGTGCCTGCGGGAATGAGAGATGAACTTTTCTCTTTTTTGAATGGAATAACAAAAGGAGAAGTTCAAACGAGGATTGTGAAGTGAAAAAATATGTATAAAGTGGTGGTTCCAGGGGATTTTATCTCTGAAGAGACAAATCGAGCAGGAGAAAGCACTTACGTTGAAGAAGGTAAGGTTTACGCAACGAGATATGGCATAGTGGATGAGAGAGAAGAGATAAAAGTGGTGGCGCTTTCAGGAAAGTATGTGCCAGTGAAGGGAGATGTGGTGATAGGCAGAATAGCCGAGATTTCGTTTCCTTACTGGATTGTTGACATAGCTTCTCCCTATGATGCGCGATTGCACGTGTCGGAATTTGCAGGTGCGAGTGATAAGAAAATAGAGTTTGGGAACATGAATAGCTATTTAGATTTAGGTGATTTGATCATGACAAAGGTGATGAATGTAAATGTGCTGATGAGGATAGAATTGGGATTAAAGGAAGATTTTAAGATAGGAGGCAGAGGGAGATTGATAGAAATATCGCATACAAAGGTGCCGCGTGTTATAGGACGAAGCGGTTCGATGATAAGGATGCTAAAAGAGAAATGCAAATGCTTTATATTCATCGCAAAGAATGGTCGTATTTGGATAGAAGGAAGAGAGGATGATATGAATCTCGCATCCGCGGTGATATTAAAGATTGCGAGTGAGGCTCATACATCGGGTTTAACAGATAGAATAGCGGATTTTTTAGATTCTTTTAGAAAGGGTAAAGGAAAGGGACAGGTATAAGATAAAGAGGAAAAAATGAAAGAAGCAGAAGTAGAGCTTATAAAAGAAGGGAAGAGATTGGATGGAAGGGGTTTTGAAGACCTCAGGTCTATAAAGATAGAGGTTGGCGTGTTAAAAAGAGCAGATGGGTCATGCTACTTCGAATTGGGCGATAATAAAGTGATAGCTGCGGTATATGGGCCGAGAGAGATGCATCCGAGGCACGCTCAGGATGCGAAAATGGCTGTGGTTAAATTCCGGTATAACATGGCGCCTTTTTCGGTGGACGATAGAAAAAGGCCGGGACCTGATAGAAGGAGCATAGAGATATCGAAAGTGAGTAGAGAAGCATTGGACCCCGTTATTATGAGAGAGTATTATCCGAAGACAGCGATAGAGGTATATGTGGAGTTACTTCAGTCGGATGCAGGGACGAGGACAGCGGGGATAAACGCTGCTTCTGTTGCTCTCGCTGATGCCGGGATACCGATGAAGGATTTAGTTTCTTCAGTGGCAGTAGGTAAAATAGACGGTGAAATGGTGTTGGATTTGAATGCGATGGAAGATAATCATGGAGAAGCAGATATGCCGGTGGCGGTGATTGCCCGCACAAATACGATAACCGCCTTGCAAATGGATGGTCGCTTGACAAAAGAGGAATTTGAACGAGGGTTGAAGCTTGCAATGGGTGCATGCCATCAGATATACGAGTTGCAGAGAACGGCGTTGATAGAGCGATACAGTAAGAGTGAAAATAAAAAAGAGGAGGAATAGAAATGGGACTTGAAATTGTGGATGATATAAGGAAAGATTATGTATATGATCTGGTAAAAAGCGGGAAACGGGAAGATGGTAGGGGATTTCGCGAATACCGGAAAATAAGCGTGGAGCGGGATTTAATAAAGCGCGCGGAGGGTTCAGCAAGGGTAAAAATAGGGGATACCGAGGTTTTAGTAGGTATAAAGCTCGAACTCGGCGAGCCTTTTCCTGATACACCTGACAAAGGAGTGCTAATAACAAATGCGGAGCTTGTTCCTCTGGCATCACCGAGATTTGAATCGGGACCGCCGAATGAAAACAGTATACAATTGGCGAGAGTAGTGGACAGAGGAATTCGAGGGTCAGAAGTAATAGACCTGGAGAAATTGTGTATAGAAGAAGGAGAGAAGGTGTGGATAGTTTTTATAGATATTCATGTATTAGACGATAATGGCAACCTGGTGGATGCCGCTGCGTTAGGTGCTATTGCTTCTCTTCTGAACATCCGCATGCCTAATGAGAGATATGGCTTAACAGGGGAAAACACACTGCCGATTCGGGACACACCAGTAGCGGTAACGATGGTGAAAATTGATGGTAATATCTTGGCGGACCCAAATTTCGATGAGGGAAACGCAGCCACAAGCAGGTTAACGGTGATTTCAAATGCAGACGGCACGCTATCCGGAATGCAGAAGAGCGGTAGCGGCGGGTTAAAGGAAGAAGAGATAGCTGAAATGGTAGAGATAGGGATAGAAAAGGCAGGGGAAATAAGAGAGAGATATTTATAAACCGCTAATTGAACAGACACTTGAGAACTCGCAGCTCATATCTTCGTCACAGCGAAAAATATAGAAAAGTTTATTTTAATCAAAAGTTATAGATTAATTGGTGAAAACATCGCAGATGTTAGAGACAAGCAATTTCGTAGTGAAGGAGTATTTTAAGAAGATGATAGGTGATGAGGGGATGCAAATAATGGCGAATGTCCCGGACGGAGAAATAACGGATGAGGAAATTGCAAAGCTGAGTGATGCAAAACTCACTGCTGTAAGAAGGGTTCTATACACGTTGTATGAGAACAGAATAGCCGAATACAGGACTGAACGTGATGATAATAGTGGATGGATAACATATTTGTGGCGCTTTAACCGTGACAATATAAAAAAGATAATGGAAGAAGAGGCAGACGGGATGTTGCAGGGATTAAATATCCAACTCGAAGAGGAACGCAAAGGGGTGTTTTACCAGTGCAACTGTCAACGTGTTTTATTTGAAGAAGCGGCAGCGGAGGATTTCTGGTGCGATGAATGCGGCTCAAATTTTGAATATGTGGATAATGAGCATCAAATAAAAGAGTTAGAAGAGAAAATAGAAGAGATAGAGAAGTGGATGCGCGAGATAAAGAAAGGATAAAGGGCGAGTACATAAAATTACTGAGAGAAGCAGGATGTGATGAATCGGTTGTGGAACATTGTATGGCGGTTGCAGAACTTGCTTTGAAGATTGCTCGCAGTCATTATGACAGTGTAGATGAAAATCAGGTTTTTAGAGGGGCTTTGCTACATGACATAGGCAGGGCTCGCTCACATACTGTGAATCATGGATTTGTGGGTGGAGAAATAGCGAAGGAGTTAGGGCTGGAAGAGCCCGTGGTGAGAATAATTCAAAGGCACGTAGGCGCGGGGATAACAGCGGAGGAGGCAAAGGAAATAGGACTGCCACCCGTGAATTTCATGCCAGAGACAATGGAGGAG
>Ga0114919_10004870_pt1 | contig 10756 bp, 13 predicted proteins | sample BlataG_FD_88682 | JGI IMG/M metagenome (GOLD analysis project Ga0114919, IMG submission 88682) | Deep subsurface microbial communities from Black Sea to uncover new lineages of life (NeLLi) - Black_00105 metaG | ecosystem: Environmental > Aquatic > Marine > Oceanic > Sediment | place: Atlantic...
CCCGCTTCTCTAGACGCTGGACTCCTTTGGTTTCAACACGCCTTTGGTATGTGGGGGGAGGAATCCCCTGCCTTTCTTCACCTACTAGAGGAAGCAAAAAGTAGAAAAAAAAAGGTCATTGCTAGTTTCCATACTATTCACTTTGAGTCAGATGAGACCGATTCAGGGATGCAGAGTCAGGAAGAGACTCTCTTAAGGGGTGCCCTGCCCTTGCTTGATGTAATGACGGTCTTTAGTGACGGAGCTTATCAGGCGGTATCGAGAGCATTTCCTCAGTACAAAGATAAGGTTGTTGTTCTAAGACACGGCGTTCATCTCTATCCTCAGATTAGCCAACTACAAGCCAAAGAAGGCTTACTAGGATACCTAATTAATCGGGCAGACATCTCTCAGGATAGGAAGCAAGAACTTAAGCAGATGTACCACCACTTTTCCTCAAAGGAGACGATTTTGCTGGGAAACTTTGGTTTCATCACTGTTGGTAAAGATTCGCTTAAGTTGTACCAATTAGGCCAACTAGTTCAACATAAACTTCCCAACCATCGAGTGGTCGTTCTTTACATCGGAAGGATTCAAAAAAGGAACGATAAGAGGATGGAAGAGTACTTGCCCCTGTTGGAAGAATTAAAATCTGTCCATGATGGAAAGGTGAATCTGTTTATTGAAGATTACCTCCCGGAGGAAATTTACCCTTTGGCCTTCGGGGCCCTGGATTTTTCTGTTTTCTGGGCTTCCGATGCCACCCAGTCAGGAAGAATGGCTCATGCCCAGGGAACTGGAACTTGCGTAGTGGGTCGAAGGATAGAGGGGGTAGGGGAGACTTTAGACCTGGCTGGATTGCGCTCAGCGGTTAGTTTAGAAGACCTGGCAGAAAAGATAACAAGACTCGTCTTAGAATCCGAGTTGAAGGAAGAAGTTAAGAGAGCGAGCTGGCGCTATGCCCAGGAATTCTCCTTTAAGAGACAGGCTCAGAAACACATCTTGTTAGCAGAAGCTGTTCTGTCGGGAACAGCACTACCGGTTTTGGACCGCACCAAGCCTGTTGTTACCTTTATCCTGGATAGGTTAGCCTTGGCAAAAAGGGATGGTTTGGAAGGAACTCCCCAAGAGATAACTGCATTCCTTAACGTATCAGATGATGTCGACCTTTATCCGCCTCCCCGAATATATCATAAGATTCCCCTCAAGGATGGGACACCAATTCCGGTTGAAAGAATGCTAGAGGCAATCGCATGGATACAGGAGAACATAGTCTCACGTAAAGTCCTGGTATTTTGCAGATATGGTCGGGGAAGGTCTGCTTCGGTCATCACAGGTTATCTATGTAGCATTGGCTTTGATTACAAAGATGCGCTGAGATTGGTCAGCTCAAAGAAGCCAGATATTTACCCACTCCCGGAACTAGCTGAGACTATAAGAAAGGCCCTGATGCAAAAAGGCGACTACCTTTGTTTGCAAAGATAAAGCTAGGAGCCTGTCCGAGTAATATGCGGCTTAGCTTCAGACTGCGAAAAAACAGTTGAGTGCTTAGCTTTGAAAATACATCGGTTTTGGATTAGTCAGACACACTCCTAGTGGATACTACTGCTCAAAGTGCGGATATAGAGTATAAGGAGGAGAATGGAATGAGAGAGGAAAAGGAGATAAGGGAAACATTAAAGAGGCTAAAGGAGGAACACTTGAGAATAGTGCGACAGCCGGGCAGCTACTCTCCCCTTTGGAGTGTAGCCATGATTGGCACTCTGGAATGGGTCTTGGGTGATAGAGAGAGGTTCCCGGATTTTAAGTAGAGGCGTTTAGCGAGTATCTTTACCTAGGCGAATGGGTGCTTGAACACTAAGGCTCGCCAGGCAAAGAGGCTAGGAGGTGAGATTTCGATATCTATGACTAACCTGTGAGGAGAGGGAATAGAAAAATAACAAAGGAGGTTATCGTGAGTAAGAAATTAGTGTTGGTTTTACTCGTTATCTCGTTGTTGGTTCTGCCAGTGGTGGGTTGCGTCAAGCCACTGACCTTGAGGATAACAGCACCTGTGGATGAGGCAACTATTGATAAGTCTTCGGTTGAAGTGAAAGGCACCGTGTCCGATTCAAAGGCCACAGTGTGGGTCAACGACACTATAGTGACGGTGTCAAAGAAGTACTATTCGACCAAGCTTGAACTTGCTGAGGGCGAGAACACCATCAAAGTTACTGCGGCAAGAGGTAAGCCGGACAAGTGGAAGGACGTGGTGGAAAGGACGGTAACTGTCACCTATACTCCTAAGGCGTAAACCGCAGGCTACGGTGCTGGCCTGAGGGAGGAGCACTATCGTACTACCGTAGAGGATATGACTAAACAAGGGGCATTGGGAATAGGGGAGGCGTCTAATGTGTCGGACATAATGCTGTTCGATGTCTTTCAAGTTATGGAGGCAGTGAAAGTCAAGACCAGGGTTGATATAACCACTGACGAGGCGAGAAGGGTCATGATGCTGGCCCAAAATAGAGGGATTTTCAAAGGTAGAGTCGTGCTGGGAAGGGACACGCCTCCATTTTCATACCTCTGATTCGTCACTTGAAAGAGGCGCTAAGCAAGGTCTGAAGCCACAGAAAAAGGAGGCTCTCTTTCAAAAGCTCTTTGGAAATCAACAAAACGTCAGAAAGTTACTTCATGAAACAGCGTCAGCGCGGATAAGTTACAAATATTGAAATTCGTCAGTCTTTCAATAATGCCTTGAAAGCATCAATATCCATAGGGTTATTTTCAGCTTGAGACTTCCACTGCTGCATCAGATGCTTCCAAGCAGACGTATTTTGGAGTTCTGTGAACAACTTATTCGGGAGATGGCCTTTAAGGTCGTTGAGATCATAACATACGAGTTGGTGACCATAGCCTTGGTTACTAGGCGAAATGTGATCGACAGCTGCATAAAGCGGGTGGCAACCGGCCGTATTAATTTTTGGGGTTCCGTACTCCTTCTCAAAGATCATCCGTGCACCGGAAAGGGCACAACGACCTTTCTGCCTTAATACGAGTTCTTTAAGGTGAGCAGGACTCAAGTCCTGCTTTCTCTTGCGCGCCCATTCGATTTGGGAGGGAGATAATTGATAATCTTCATTCATTTCTTACTTCTTTGCTGCCATATTTCTTTGATTACTTCGCCAACTTTCTTGAACTCATCATATTTAAACTTATCGCTTTTGGCCATATTGCAAATGGCGCAAGCTAAAATGCAATTTTCCGGGTAATATCCTTGTTCATTATCTTTTCGGTCTATTTCTAATACACCGCCTCTTTTAATTCCACCGTAAAAATTGTCTCCCCATAGGCTGCGAAAATCAGATTCTTCTATTTGGCAATAGTGACACTTAGTACCATCTCTGAAATACAATTCGCCACGCATTATTAGCTTATCCTTTTGACTAAGACCAATCTGCTTATTCATATTATCTCATCCAAGAATTAGAGAGGAGATTGATTGAACAACATTATTAACGTAATTCTCGATATACTTCCTTCTATAAATGAAAATAAAAGATGGGTGATGAACAGAAAGTAAATGAGGTTCGGATTGTGACAAATATATTTTAGACGAGAAATCAGTGGGCAGTCGTGGTTTTGCAGGTCGAACACCCATCCGTGATCGTAAGAAAAAGGAAACTTGCTGTCCTAGGGTTACTAAAAGGTTAGGAAACATCTGACCCATTTCGTTTTGCAATTCCTTCCAGCCTTGTTCCATTTCAATGAAGTTGGGGTAACGCAGGTTACCTTTTTGGTCAAGGGGTGGGGTCCTTACAAGATTTGTTTTAACGCTTGTTACGTAAGGAAGGCCATGAATAATTTGCTCAATGATATTTCCGGTGTTGGTTTGTGGAGAGAGATGGTCACAGTTCGGTTTTGCTGATAAACCAACAAAATACACTAAAGGCTTCTTACCGTTCGAGTTTCCGATCACCAACAAATTATTTTTGTCCTTTCTTTTTTGGCCCGGGCTTCGCCTTTGGTAGTAAAGAGAGCCTATAAAGATCTGTTTCGGTTACGAATTCCGTCTTGCCGACCCTGTAAATCTCTAACTTTTCATCTTTCATTCGTTTCCGTAGCCACGTATCGGATAGTTTTAGCCCGAGTCCTTCCAAAAACGTCTGGGCTTGAGAAATACTGTATAAATTTACTGGTATGCGAATATTATCCACATATCGATATTATCCTATTACTTACCATTTGTCAACTATTATGCGTAATATATAATAGCTATTAGTTACTATGTAGTAACTAATTATTTATCCGAGGTTCCCCTTAAGATCATTTGGATATGGATAAAATATTGTTCAATGTGTAGTTGACAAAACCACAAAAAAATATGTATAATTGTCAACTAATGCTATTGGAGAATTTCTATGATCGGTGAGCGATTAATACAACTTCGATTAGCCCAGAATCTGACCCTGGATGCTTTAGCGGAGAAAATGGGGGGGATTGTTACTAAACAAGCTCTCTCAAAATATGAGCAAAATCAAGCACAACCATCGTCAATTGTGTTAGCCAGGCTGAGCGCCGCCTTAGGCGTAAAAGCCAATTACCTTCTCTCTCCTTCTAGCATTTCTGTCGAATTTATCGCCTATCGTAAATTGACATCTTTACCGGAGAGAGAAAAGGCTAGAGTAAAAAGTGTGGTTACCCAATCTCTTGAAGATAGAGTAAAGGTGCAGACCCTTATCGGACAAAACAAACCGGACTTTCTACCCTGGAATCAACTCGACATCTCTTCGTTGGAAGATACAGAAAGGCATGCTAATGAAATCAGAAAGCTATGGGAACTCGGAGCAAGTCCAATAAGTAATGTGGTCAGCACGTTAGAAGAGCATCAACTTTGCATTTTATCGATCGAAGCTGATGAAAAGTTCGACGGGATTTCAGCCTTGGGCCGGGATACTTCAGGAAATATATTGGCTGGCGCCCTTGTTACCCGGCAAGGAGTCCCTGGCGAAAGACAACGACTTAACCTGACTCATGAATTGGGACATTCGGTTTTGAAGATCCCTTCGAACATTAATGAGGAACAAGCAGCGTTCCGATTCGCGTCGGCATTCTTAATTCCTGCGGAGCGGTTGATAAAAGAAGTGGGAGCCAGACGTTCATACGTTCATATCTCAGAACTGTTGATTTTAAAGAAACAATTTGGGATAAGCCTTCAAGCCCTGTTACGTCGAATGCGTGATCTTGGCATTATCAGTGATACCTATTATAGGCGATGGTGCGTGTACATCAGTAAGCAGGGCTGGAAAAAACAGGAGCCGGATGAGTTAGCAAGAGAAACTCCCCAATGGCTTAAGAGGAATCTCTCGCGTTTAGTTGGAGAAGGCGCTATTAGCCAAGAAGAGGCAGAGCGCATGTTAGGTGCAAGTATTGATGTGGAGCAGCCTCGCAACATTGTCAAACGTCGTGCTTTCCTAGCACTCCCAATAGAACAACGCAGGAAAAAGCTCGCTGAACAGGCGAAACTGCTATCGGGATATTATGAAAAGGAAGCGGAATTCCTGCCCACAGAGGAAGAAATTAATGACTACTAAAGGCGTTCCGCAACCATCCACGATATTTCCTTTGCGTGGCGAGGTCTGGCGGGTGGCATTTAATCCGACAAAAGGAGACGAAATACAAAAGCTGCGCCCAGCAATTGTCATAAGCACAGACTCCTTTAACCCGCTCAAAACTAAACTCGTCGTACCTCTCACTACCTGGCAAGAGAGATTTTCGAACGCCCAATGGATGGTAAAAATCATAGCTGATGATGACAATGGCCTAGATCATGATTCGGCTGCAGACGCGCTCCAACTTAGGTGCGTAAGCTATGAACGTTTCGTCACTAAATTAGGTGTGATTCCGGCATCAGTTCTTGATGAGATCGCTACGGCAATAGCCATCGTAATTGAGTTCCAATAGGCTCATTTATAGGGTACCTTTAAGGCGTCCTGCTAATTGGAGGGACATTGTCTTATAAAGAGTGCTTGGTCGAAATCGATAGCTCCGAGAACTCCAACTGCTCGCTCGAGGCAGATCTGTTGCAGCGCCGTAAGTCTCTTGGGGAAAAACCGGTAGCTGAGGAAGTATTACTGGTTAACACGCCCTCGTCTTTGGTGCCTCATCCTCATGACGACTATCTTAGTTACGACCATAACATGCCGTTAGGGTTGGTATGCGTAGCATCGTATTTAAAGGAGCGGGGTTATTCTGTTAGCATCCTTGACTCTTACGCTGAGAATTTAGGCGCCCTCGCTACTGTCGACCGAATATTTTCAAGAGCCACATTACCCCGAGTCATTGGTTTTAATTCTTCGTCACCGAACATCCACATTGTACACAAGATAGCAGCTTATATTAAAAAGCTTCGAGCGGATATAGTTATCGCCTGTGGAGGACCGCACTCTTCTCTGGCGACCGAACACACGTTATCGACCGGAGATATTGACTATGCCGTAGTTGGCGAAGGAGAAATACCGTTCCTTAATCTCGTAAGATCGTTATTTGAAGGACAGAAAGGACCAATAATCGAGGTCCCCGGAGTGTTTTCACGGCAATCTGATAAGATATCAGGAAGAACAAGCGATGCTTTCATAGACTTGTCTGCAATGCCCGTCCCACGTTTAGACCTTCTACCTATTGATCGATACTTCGCAATCAATAGACGAATTTACATACACACATCTCGGGGCTGCGCGTTCCGATGCATTTATTGTTCTGTACCGGAGTGCTGGGGCAGGTCAGTCCGCCAGATCCCAGGTGATGTGATTCGTTCGCACGTTAACGAATTGGTGACCCGATACAAGCCCGACGAAATACAGATTGTTGACGACAACTTTTCCCATGAAAACGGAAAATATATCAGAGCCTTTTGTGACATGAGTGTTGAAGAAGGTTGGCCCGTAAAATGGAAGTGCCAGGTTCGAGCTGACCTATTGGATAAAGCTACTATTGAAATGATGTCGAAGACAGGCTGTTTTGAAGTAGATCTTGGTATAGAAAGCGGTAACTCCGAAATTCAAAGGTATATCAGAAAGAATCTCAATTTGGCAAAGACCTTAAGCACCATTTCCTTGATAAACAAACTCGGAATCTTTACGAAGGCGTTCTTCATGCTTGGCTTTCCTGAAGAGACCTATGCCCAGCTAACCGACACAATTAATTATTCGGTAGAATTAAAGAATTCGGGACTTAAAGACGTTGCCTTTTTCCCAGTCATGCCGTTTCCTGGTACAGAGATATCGAAGGTCACAGGTAGGACAGTCTTTCAGGGCGCTGTCATAGATGATGTTGATGTTTATGAGCGAACGTTCGCAGGATACCGTTTAAGGAAATATTCAGCTAAACCAGAAACTTCTCTTAACGCCAACTTTTCCCCAGAAACCCTACGCTTGTTGGTTAAGTTCGCTTACCAGTATTTTAACGACGGAGTATCTGTAAAGGACCTTAAGTCTGAGTTTGAAGATTTCATATTAAGGCAAAAAGGCGGCTGATACGCCATGGTTATTGTTTTCTAATAGATAAACGACAATTAGAATTTCAAGAAGCACTCCGCCGTCACAAAATAGCCTACAGACTAGCAGGGAATGGGGCTAGCCAAAAGAGATTACACTTCTGAAAATCAGCGCAACTGGTGTTATCCCAGTAGCCATAAAAACGATACTGGAAGTATTTGGTATTGAGCTTGACTGAAAACACTGGAGGTGAACCATTCTCACACAATACAGCATAGTTTGTCAGGTTCCTGGTGCCAAGCCTTACATAGTATGTGCATACAATGGAAAAGATTTGACCCAAGTTATTGGTATCACCCAAGCAAACTTGCCTGAGGGTCACTATGGATGGATACAGGAATGTGGCGAGGTTCTTGTTAACACCGGGGGGCAAACTCAAGCTGCTTATGCTGACTTCAGACCCAATTCAGCGAAGCGTCACCTCACAGAGGAACTATCGAAGCCTACACAGGAGCGGACTGCTGAACCGCCACCTATCGCGTTGAGTGACAGTCCCTACGATGCATGGGAAAGGCTTTCTCAGTTGCCACCCCTACTTATGGAGGCTGGTGACTATTGCGCACTCATCAGGGAGGCTAGGGACGTGTTTGTCAACGGACACTTCTATGCTTGCGTAGCAATGTGCGGTATTTCACTTGAGAGGTTTCAGCGTGACAAGGCCGCGCCCTTTCGAGCCGCACGGAAAAAGATAGAAGAAGTCAGACGGATATTGCAAAAGAATAAAGTCCTCTTACCGGAGACACTTGACCTTTGCAAGAAAATGGCAAAGTTGCGGGACAAATACGCACATGGTCGTGGGTCGAATCCCAAAGAAGATGCTCTAAAAGCGCTTGCTTGGATGCACTCCTTCATAGATAACGAAACCAGTCTGATGAGGCATTATGCAATTGTGGAAGGAATTTTATATAGGAATGTTAAAGGTTAAATAGAAGGTTCTGTCTATTGTACAACTTGCTCTACCAGCTAGAATTCGAACTTTAGTAAACTAGCACAAACGTTTTGGAGAACGTTTTAGTTCTACCTTTTGATACGCACTGCACCTTCAAGTATGATATGATATCAAGAGTTGTTGGAGCCCAGGAATCAATTCCTTCTTCTCAAACAGGAGTTCGGGAACTGTCCCGTAAGGCCCACCATGCAAGGTAATTATATTACCTTAAATTAGCTTCAAATAATGCTATCCTCGAAAAATATTGCGTGGTTTACATTCATCTTTGGGTAATCGTATTACCCTAGCTTATTCATTCACGTCAAATAAATCTCGGCACTAGGCTGATTGCTGATGCTGAGCTTGTTATCAAAGCACCTAAAATGTAAAATAGAGTGAACGGACGCAAATAATGACGTCCGTAAAATGGAGGAACTCTAAAGATGGAAAGGAAAAAGTTCTGGGCGCCCATTGGTGTTAGTACAGGCTGGTCACTCACCATATTTGGAGCAATCATACTTTTTAATAATTGGGGTCCACCGAGTGGGTGGTTTATTTTCGGACTAGGAATAGTTTGTTGGTGTTTGTCATACTGTTTAGCTATACAATATGACTGTTCTCTGAAGTCGCAAGATAAAAAATAAGAGCTTGAGCGGACGCCTGGAGAGGCAGCCGTGAAGGGAAGGAAAAAGGTATGACTAGTATCAAGTGCTCGAAGTCTCCTAATGGCAAACACGTTTGGAAATACAGGGTGGAAGGGAATAGGATTACCGGTGAAGAGATGCAATACCGAAAATGTGAAAAGTGTGGTTTGGAAGAAAGACAGGAAAAGGACCTATTTCGCAGAAGTAAAGGATGGAAGACATAGGGCACATCTTTTGACAGAGCTGAGTAGGCGTCCTGGATAGGGTAGCCGTGAAGAGCGTAATATGAGAAAAACCATTGGTTGTGACCAAAAATATTTGGATATCTCTAAAAAAACTTTCGAACAGGGATTGGAAAGTGGTCTACTATATGTTTCTTTAACAGAAGCAGGCGAGAGTTTGGCACGTTTATCGCCTGATGCTCCAATCTTTGACGGGCCACACGGGAACGAAATACTTAAGAACAGCGCGTTTTGTGCAATGTTACTAGTAGACGATATATTTTATGCTAAACTAAAAGCCAACGGTGCAACTATTGAAGATATATGTTACCTTCGTTGTTTCGGAAATTCAGCCGCCAAACTTGAAAATGTTTATTGAACCGCTCTTTAAGAGATATATAAAATTCTATTGCCCATATCCCTCGGATGAAAAAACACTTAAGAAGTTTTTAGATTCTAATGGAATCAATCCAAGGAATTATTCAGATGCTGAGCTAGCCTCTATTCACTATGATAGGGGTTACGAGAAGCCACCTATTCCTAACGCCGCAAAGACAAATGAGAAGAAACGAAGAACTAGCTGGAAATTTTGGTAGCCTCGGCAGCCCGCTCCCGCTCAGCACACTCGTACCCTATTAGCCGGCTTTAGCTATTGAACAAGACTTCTTATTTTGACTTCACAATAAGCCAATTTGTGTAATGGGAATATCGTTCCTTTTCTAACTCATAACTTCACGCCTGATCGCTAGGCGTAAGATCTGGCGCACCTTTATTGCAGTCACGTTGAATGAGCAAACCATTGACTTCTTGCTAGTCGAGGAATACAATCTGTGCGCACATGGTTAGTGAGTGTGTCCGCCTTCTCCTGAAGCCAAGACATCGGTGATACTAATTCAAAAGGTGGACCAATCAATGGGGGCAGGTCAACTGGGCATGCGGGGGAGAGAATGGCTCATCTGATGACTATTTTTTGAGGTTAGAGATTGAATTACTTTTACATCGAGTTTCGCTTCCACCGTTACCCTAAAGATTACCTCAAAAGCCTGATAGAGGAAGTCGCTAGAAAGTTCAGGGTAAAAGAAGCCCTAAAATATAGGCCTGTACCTCACATGTCGCTCTACGGCCCTTCTCAAACAAGATCATCTCATAGTGTATTTTCTGGAATAGAAAAGGTGGCAAAAAGGTATACATTGGTGCCATTCAGTATCCGTGGTTTTGTCCGGCATAATGGTGAGAAGGGAAAAGTCATAGCGTGTCGCATAAATGCCTCTCATGAATTGAAGAATCTGCGTAGAGAATTAGCGGAAGAGCTAAACAAGATAGTAAAGATAGATGACCGTCAGCCTTGGGATAATGAAGGTGACTACTGGTTTCATACGACAATAGCGATGAAGGATATAGACCGACAGTTTGATGATATATGGAGTTATGTGAATAAAAAAGAGAAAC
>Ga0114919_10004871_pt1 | contig 10755 bp, 12 predicted proteins | sample BlataG_FD_88682 | JGI IMG/M metagenome (GOLD analysis project Ga0114919, IMG submission 88682) | Deep subsurface microbial communities from Black Sea to uncover new lineages of life (NeLLi) - Black_00105 metaG | ecosystem: Environmental > Aquatic > Marine > Oceanic > Sediment | place: Atlantic...
CCAGCTCCCGCCAGTCGGGGTAGAAGGCCCCGATGGCGCTCACGTGGACCCTTTCACCAAGCCACTCTCTGCGTATGACAGGGTTCTTCGATGTGGTGGCCGTGACCACGACATCGGCGTGCGCCACGGCCTCTGCCCCGCTCGACGAGGGGACGATGTCCACGCCCAGCTTGGGGCCCATCTCCTCAGCGAACCGCCTCATGCGCTCATCGGAGAGGTCGAAGAGCCTGATCGTCTCAAGCTCGCAGGCCTCAGAGACCGCCCAGGCCTGGGTCTTGCCTTGGACGCCGCAGCCGATGACCGCCGCGACCCTGCTATCCTTGGGGGCGAGGTACCTCGCGGCGACCCCCGTGACGGCGCCGGTCCTCATGGCGGTGAGATATGTCCCGTCCAGGAGGGCCTCTATCATCCTGGTCTCGGGGTCGTTGACGACGATCCAGGCCACGGTGGTGGGCAGCCCCTTCTCCGGGTTCCGGGGGTAGATCGAGATGATCTTCGTGGCCAGGGCGCTGGACTCCTGGAGGTACGAGGGCATGAAGGATATGCTCCCGTTATACTTGTCGAGCATGATGGTGGAGCGCGCCGGCATCTTCACGGAGCCCTTGGCGAACTCCCCGAAGGCCTTCTCCACGGCGTCCATCGTCTCACCCATGGATAGGAGCCTGCTGATCTCGTCGTCCGATAGGAGTAACATAGGTATCACCTGAGATAGGACTTGGAGAGCCTTTAAAATCTACGATTACGCGCGCGGACTGGGGAAAACCCCGGAATAATAGTTAGTACATATCCTGAGTATGTATTAGTGAGAAATATCCTAGATACATATCATTCAACAGTATTCTGGACATTGGATAATATCCAATATTAATGCGTCATATCGCTACTAGTGAAATAGGAGTAGGTTAAGGAGTCCAGAACACCTTTTTAAAACAATGTAGGAAGAAGAGCAGTAGAAAGGTTGAGGAATACAGATTGATGAACAGAGCCAGCCGCCCTAGGAGGGGGCTGAGCGCAGTGGTCACCTCGATGATACTTCTAGTGGCAGCCGTGATAATGGCATTCGCAGTCGCCAACTACGCCACGAATGCTACGAAGACCCGCTCCACCACAGAGGAGGTCAGACTCAGCAAGGAGAGGATCTGGATGAACTATAGCGGGGCAGTCGTTGCCTTCAAGATCCAGAACATCGGCGGAGCGGACCTAACGGTCGACGGCGTCATCGTCAGGAACGTGGAGCTCAACTGGGAGGACATCTACTACTACAGGGTGCCAACGGGCACGACGTTCACAGATGAACTGAGCATAGTAGGCGCGGCGACCCTGTCGGGAACCAACTTCACAGTAGACGGGTACACATACCAACGGGCATCAAGAACGATCCCTCTGATTTCGAGCGGCTCGATGCTGTTCTACGTCAGGAACCCCGGGAACCTGTTCATCGACGACATAGGGGAGACTGTAAGTTTCGGCGTCTTCACCAAGAACGGCCACTACATTACCGCCGCGAAGGTGGAGTCCGCGACCCAGCAGTAGGGGGCGAGGTGGCGGATACGTAAAGACATGGGAGAAATGAGGTATGAGCAACCGGAGATCGAAGCTTGAGATAACGCTGGACGTTCTCAAGGCGGTGAGGGACGGCGTAGACAAGCCGACGCGCATAATGTACGTGGCCAACATGTCCTGGAACCCCACCCAGGAGCTCCTCGAGAGGCTAGTAATGGAGGGGCACCTGGAGGTGACGGAGGAGAGGACGGAGAAGAGGTCGAAGAAGAGGTACGTGATCACTGAGAAGGGGCTGAACGTGATCAGCTACCTGAGGGGAGCCGAGGCCCTCATCAACATCTGAACGCGCCAGACGTAACACTCCCCCTTTTTTACATATTATAACCTACACTGTTAGCCAATTTCCTGTAAAGAAAAAGGAGGATTATAGGGAGTTGACCACGTTCTCGACCTTGGCGACGACCTTCTTCAGATCATCGATGGGACGCACGAGGGCCGCCCGGACGTAGCCGTCGGTGTTTACCCCGAAGACCTTCCCGGGCCTCATGCCGACGCCCTCCTTCTGGAGCCTGTCGCAGAACTCCTGGGAGCCTATGCCCAGATCCTTGATGTTGAACCAGGCGTAGAAGGCCCCCTGAGAGGGGATGCAGGAGATACCGTCGATGCCGTTCAGGGCGTTGCAGATGTAGTCCACCCTCCCCTTGTAGATCTTCCGCCTCTCCTCGACGTACTTCAAGTCGCTCCTCAGGGCCGCCGTCCCACCAGCGTAGACGAATGTCGCGGGCCTAGCGGCGGCCATACCCTGCACCATGGTGGCCTTCTCTAGGTACCTGTCGGGGACGATGGCGTAGCCCAGCCTGTACCCGGTCATGGAGAAGGTCTTGGAGAAGCTCATGATGTTGAGGGTCCTATCCTCGTAGCCGAGGCTGGCAGTGGAGTGGAACTTACTGTCACCGTAGACGAAGTGGAGGTAGATCTCGTCTGAGAAGACGGCCATGTCGTTGTCCACGGCGATGTCGCAGATGCCCTTCAGCTCATCCTTGGTGAAGACGGTCCCAGTCGGGTTGTTGGGGTTGCAGATGAGCACCCCCTTGGTCTTGGGGGAGACGTACTCCTGGAGGGTGTCCATGTCGGGATGCCACCCCGTCTCCTCCTTCAGAGGGGCCACCGACATCTTGACGCCCATGTTATCGAGGAGACTGTAGTGGCCCGAGTAGGAGGGCTCCCAAAGGAGTATCTCGTCGCCCTTCTCGAGTATCGTTGCCAGCGCCACGTAGAGGGCCGCGCTGCTCCCTGCTGTAGGTATCACGTTCTCGGGCTTGTACTCTGGTCCGATGGTCTTGTAGTAGTCCACGACGGCCTCCCTGAACTCCTGGGGGATGTCCCTTCCGCCGTAGTGGGTCCAGACTCCCCCCTCCTTGAAGGCCTTCATCAGCGCGTCCTTCACGCATTTAGGGGCCTCGACGTCGGGGTCGCCGCCGTTCAAGTTTATGAATGGGTTAGACATTTCATTCAAACCTCAATCAATATCAGCGGATGAAAGGTGTATATAACAGTGTCCGGGAAAAAAAATTAGAAGAGGAAGCCCCCCTTCTGGGGGTCCCTGGGGTCTGTAACGACCTGGTTGAAGTCGGTGATGAACGCCGTGGCCGAGACCTCGGGCTGAACAGCTGTGTACTTCCCCACCTTGACGGTCTTCATTATCTTGCCGTAGTGCAGAGTGTTTATCGTGCTCTCGGCGACGAACTCCTCCCCCACTTTCAGATCTCCCTTGCCGTAGAGGGCCGCCATCCTTGCGTTGGTGCACGTCCCCGCTGGGGACCTGCAGGACTGCTTGGGGCCAAAGACGTTCCAGTGGCGCGAGTGCGCCCCCTCAACGGAGGGCTCCGTGTAGAACGTCACCAGGTCCAGTATCTTCAGCTCGGGGAACTCGGGATGCGAGACCTTCACACGTTCAGCGAGATAGTTCCGGATCTTCCAGCCCAGGGCGATCCAGGACTCCTTGTTGTCAAGGCTCATCTCCAGACCCAGGCTGGATGCGTCTATGAACGCGTACCAGAGGCCGCCGAAGGCGATGTCCGCCTCCACGGTCCCGACGTCCGGGACGTCCATCTTGATGGTCTCGGAGTAGAACGACGGGATACCCTCCATTGTGATGGACTTCGCCTCGCCGTCCTCTACGTAGACCTTGGACTTCACCAGACCTGAAACCGTGTCCAAGGTGATCTCTGTCACGGGCTCTGTGACCTCCACCATCCCCGTATTCACGAGCACGGCTGAGACGCTGTATGTGCTGTCGCCGCAGGCACTGAAGTAGCCGTCCGTCCAGAGGTAGATTACGCCGACGTCAGCCTCGGGGACCGTCGGCTCAGTCAGCACCGCCCCGAGCATCCCCGCGAAGCCCCTGGGCTCCTTGAGCATCGTCGGCCTCAGGTCGTCGTAGTGCTCCTGGAAGTAGGCCTGCTTCTCGGCCATCGTGGAGCCCTTGAGCTTAGGTATCCCGCCCACGACGACCCTGGTTGCCTCCCCTGAAGAGTGAGTGTCAATACACGATATTATCCTTGAGAACTTCACAACCGACACCATGATGATATCGGGGAGATGGATATTTACCGTTTTTGGGTTCAGCCCGATGAGCGCCCCAGGAACCTCAGGTAGATTATGGCACAGACGAGAGCTGGGATGTGGAAGATGCAGACCTCGAAGACGAGGTCGAACATGGCATATGAGGTACGCTGGATCAGGAAGACACCAAGCGAGAGGGCCACCATCACGTAGGTCGTAGCGCGCCACGAGCTCACGTTGTATGGCCCTATCTGTATCACCAATCTAGAAAAAGGGGTTTAGGTAAAAAATCTGCTGCTTCTCCACTGTAGGAGGACGTGTAGGTCGATGTCCTGCCATGACTTGTCGGGCAGTATCCTGCGCAGGGTCATGGGAAGGACGCCCGCTTTCATCTCCGTCAGAGCTATGTCTATTGGGTCGCTCATCTCCTCGGGCAGCTCCGTGAGGATTGGAGCTCCCATGGATAGCTGTAGTGACCTGGCGCCGATTATCCTCGCCCGCTCATACCTCGTGAGCTTCGGAGGTCCGATCCTTATTTCCTGAGTCAAATCTTCAACTCTTCACTTCTGGGATGTATATGCCCCTACATCATGGGGGGCATGCCGCCCGGCATCCCACCGGGCATTCCACCGCCGGGTCCTCCCGGAGGTGCGCTCATCTTCGAGGCTGCGATTATGTCGTCTATCTTCAGCAGCATCGTTGAGGCCTCTGTCGCAGACTTCACTGCCTGGGCCTTAACCTGCGTCGGCTCGTAGACGTCTAGCTCTGACATGTCGGAGACCTTCCCCTCTAATGAGTTGATCCCCGCCCAGAGGTCGCCCTTCTCATGCTTTGACTGCATCTCAGAGATGGCGTCGATGGGGTCCATGCCCGCATTCTCAGCCAGGGTCGTGGGGATGACCTCCATCGCCTCAGCGAATGCGGCGACCGCGAGCCTCTCCCTGCCAGAGAGCCCCTCGGAGTACCTCCTGAGCCTCCGGGCTACCTCGATCTCGGGAGCGCCTCCGCCCGCCACGATCTTGGGCTCCTGGACGACGTCCCTGATCACGCAGAGTGCGTCGTGGAGTGACCTGTCGGCCTCGTCGACGATGCGGTCGGTTCCACCCCTCACGAGGATGGAGACGGCCTTGGGGTTCTTGCAGCCCTCGATGAAGAGGAGCTTGTCGTCGCTTACCTTCTTCTCCTCGACGGTGGCTGCGTAGCCGGCGTCCTCGGTGTTGAGGTCGTCTACGCTTGTGACGATCTTGGCCCCCGTCGCCTTGGCGAGGGCTTCCATGTCGCTCTTCTTGAGCCTGCGTGCTGCGAGTATGCCCTCCCGGGCCATGAAGTGCTGGACCATGTCGTCGATTCCCTTCTGGCAGAACAGGACGCTTATGCCCGAGTCCTTGACCTTCTTGACCATGTCCCGGAGCATGTTCTCCTCCTGGTCCAGGTATGCCTGCATCTCGTCGGGGCTCTCGATGTGGATCTTGGCGTCGAACTCCGTCTTCTCGATCTCCATGGCTGCGTTCAGGAGGCCGATCTTGGCGTCCCTCACCAGCTTGGGCATGTCGGCGTGGACGACCTCCTTGTCGATTATCAGCCCGTTGATGAGGGCGGTGTCAGTTAGGGAGCCACCCGGTTTCTTCTCCAGCTTGATCATGTCTAGGTCGACCTCGTATCCGCCGTCCTTCTCCTCGGCGACTTGGAGTACTGCGTCGACCGCTATGTCTGAGAGGTAGTCGCTGTATCCGTGGATGAGCTTGCTCGCCATGGCGGTCCTTGAGACCTTCTTGAGGACGGCCTTGTCCTGGGGGTCGACGTTTATCGAGATCTCCTCCAGGTACTTAAGGGCCTGCTCCTGGGCGTCCCTGTAGCCGTCGATTATGACCGTGGGGTGTATCTTCTTGTTCATCAGCTCCAAGGCCTTGCCGAGAAACTCGCCGGTGAGGACCACGACGCTCGTCGTGCCGTCCCCCACCTCGTCGTCCTGCGTCTTGGAGACCTCCACCATCATCTTGGCCGCCGGGTGCTGCACGTCCATCTCCTTCAGCATCGTGGCGCCGTCGTTGGTGATGGTGACGTCGCCGAAGCTGTCGACGAGCATCTTGTCCATCCCCTTGGGGCCGAGGGACGTCTTCACCGCCTCGGCGACTATGCGGGCCGCCTGAATATTTGCGGTCCTAGCATCGGATCCTTGACTGCGCTCAGTACCTTCCCTAAGAATAATTATTGGCTGTCCACCGTAACCGGGTGCACTCAAACTTTTTTTACACCTCGAAACTATAAAGCCAACAGAAGATTGCAATATAAACATTTTCGTCGGGTCCAGATCGACCCTTTTTAATGTTTAGGTGTTGGATATTTTCTAAAAAAAATTACAGGGCCCTTTACAGGACGCCCTTGTCCGCATAGTCATTTTTCTTTGACTACTCTGTTCCTGAGTACTCCGATCTTCTCTACTCCCGTCTCGACGACGTCGCCGACCTTGAGGAACCCCGAAGGATGGGAGCTGCCCACCCCCGAGGGCGTGCCCGTCGCTATGACGTCCCCGACCTCCAGGGTCATCCCCTCGGACAGTGTACTGACGAGCGTCTTGATGTCGAAGATCATATTCGATGTGTTCGAGCTCTGCCTGACCTCGTCGTTCACCTTGAGCCAGATATCCAGATCCTGCGGGTCCCCCACCTCATCGGGGGTGACGAGGTACGGCCCCATGGGCGCGAAGGTGTCCAGGCTCTTCCCCTTGAACCACTGGGCGTGGAGCCTCTGCAGGTCCCTGGCGGTGATGTCGTTGAAGACCGTGTAGCCGGCTACGTGGCCGTAGACCTCATCCTTCGGGATGTACTTCCCCTCCCTCCCGATCACGATGGCGAGTTCCACCTCGTAGTCCAGCTTCTCCGTCGCCCTCGGATAGACTACGTCGTCGAAGGGCCCAGTCACCGTCGTGGGGGCCTTGGTGAAGTAGATGGGAACCTGGGGGAGGGGCCTCTCCTGGTCACTGTCGTGGCCTCCCTCACGGACGTGCTCAGCGTAGTTGAGGCCAAGGCAGACGATGTTCTTCCGAGGCCGAAGGATGGGAGCTTTGATCTCCACATCGTCCACCCCGTGTAGGACCCCCTTGGCTCTGAGGGCTCCGTCCTCCCCCTCATCAATGAGTTGAGCCGCATTGTCCACCGCCTCCCCGGCTCCCTTCAGGCCCTTCTCCCCCAACTGTAGAAGGGAGAGCATGTCGAGGTCTGTTCCGATGCCCGAACCTTTGAAGGCCACGTTTAGATCCAGCACAGAGCCTTTGACGATGGCCCCCAGGCGGACGTCCATCCCCGTCTTGTACGTGAGTAACTTCATCCTGATCAAGTTAGGTCACTGGAGAGCACATATAACATTAATTAGTGCAGACTTAGTAAATCAGGCTCATTGGTGGACATGTAGATGGATCTGAAGACACACAGGAAGGCCTCTCCAAGGCTGGTTGGACGAGTGGTCAGCCTCGAGGAGGGGGTCGAGGCGGTCGCCGAGCTGGAGACCGTGGACGAGATGGCGGTGGACGAGCATGGCCTGGTGCACGGGGGGTTCACGTTCAGCCTCGCGGACTACGCGGCGATGACCGCGGTCAACCACCCATACGTGGTGCTCGGGGGGGCGGATTGCCGCTTCGTCGCCCCGGTGAAGGCCGGAGAGACGATGGTGGCCAGGGCCTCTGTCAGGGGTGGAGAGGGGAGGAGAAGGGACGTGGAGGTCGAGGTGTCCGTCGGGGAGAAGAAGGTTTTCGAAGGCATATTCAAATGCTATGTTCTAGATAAACATGTTTTCGAGTAATATTCACTAAAAAATATTTATTTTTTCCTTTATTTTATGCGAAATCTTATATCCTGAAAGGAAAACTTAGGGGTTAATTCAGGTGGTAAAAATGCCTTTTGTTATAGATCCGGACAAGACAGGTTTTGAGAAGGTCCTGAGGGATTATCAGATCGAGGCCCTCAGGATGGTCTGGGACGACAACCCCAAGGGCGTCAATTCCAGGGAGGTATACCAGCACGTGAATAGGCAGCTGGATGGTGTGAGGACTATCTCCAGGGCCTCTATCATAAACTTCCTCAACGCTATGTGCGACGAGGAGGTGCTCACCTACGTTGAGGAGACGTGCAAGGGGGGGACCCGGAGGAAGTATTTCACGGGATTGAATGAGGAGGGGTTCAAGAAGCACATAGCCAAATCGGTGCTGGAGAGCCTGCTGAAAGACTTCCCCGAGCAGACCATCGAGGCAGTGAAGGAGACCCTGGGAGGACTGGACTAGGCCTCAGATAGGATCTCCTGTCGGGAGATCTTAATTTTCTGATCAGTTTTATTATTTGCTCAATCACCTTGTTCATACGCGCTATCGTCCAGGTCTGGTCAGGTTATATGAGGATCACAGTGGATGTCAAGGCTGATTCGAGGGAGGAAGGCGTCGAAGAATTAGGGGAAGGCCATTTCCTCGTGCGGGTCAGGGCGCCGAGGAAGAAGGGAAAGGCCAACACTGCCGTCCTCAAGGTCCTCAGGAGGCACTTCGGAAGGCACGCCGTGATACTGAGCGGCCACACGTCCACCAGGAAGATCGTGGAGATTGAGGAGTAGGGGAAGAGCTACCCGGGGGAAAAAAGGGGAGTCTTCTCCTACGGCGTCAGGGCTACGCTAGGAGCCCGATTACCTCTCGGACTACCCTGCCGGTCTCCAGCCCGAGCCCCTTGGCCTTCGTCGTCACCGCCTTTATCTCGGCGTTGAGGACATCCTCGAAGCTGTTGACGCCGCTGACTATAGCGGCCGCGGAGCCGACCTTCTCGGCCGCCTCGATGTTGAGGTAGCCGCACATCACGAAGCCCTTCCCGCCCTTGAGCAGGAGGAGGGGGGGTATGTCATCGAACTTGACCTTGAGGCCGTGGAACTTCACGCCGTCCACGTCCACTATCTCCACTTTGAACATATGTACCAACAGGTCTCAAGTGGACTCGTCGGATTTATCTCCTTCGACGGGGACCAGCAACATCCAAGCGCTCATTTGAGGATGGCGTCGTCCAGCGCCTCGATGACATAGATCCCGAGGGCGGCCATCAGCCTCCCGAACTGGCGCCTGAGGCCCACCTCCACCTTCACGCCCCTGCCCTCCAGGAGGCGGGTCAGGTGCCTGTTGAGCCTCCGTCCCTCCTCGTCGAAGTCCGTGAGCAGTACGACCGAGGACGCCTCCCCCTTCAGGGACTCGGCGAGATCGTAGTCGGAGACGTTGACCCTTGAGCAGACCTCTATCCTGCCCTCGAAGCCGATGAACCTGAGGGCCTCCACGTCCCTGGGCCCCTCGACCACGACCATTGCGGGCAGGTATGAGACCTCGTTGAGGAGGGCCCGGATCTCCTCGTGGATGAGTTCGGGGTCCCTCGACCCGGGTCTGACCAGTTTCTACCCTCCATCTACACGGATCCTGGGTATGAGGGCGACCGAGATGTCGTTCACGTTTGTCCCCGTGGGACCCGTGATCAGCGCGTCCCCCAGGGCGCTGAAGAAGCTGTATGAGTCGTTCTCCCTTAGGTGCTCGGGGGCGTCCAGGCCCAACGATGAGGCCCGCCTCAACGTGGTTCCGTCGACGAGGGCTCCAGCCGCCTCTGTGGGGCCGTCGACGCCGTCGGTGGCCAGGGTCGCTATCAGGGCTTCCAGGCCCACCATACTCTGGGCTGCGCTCAGCGCGACCTCCTGGTTCCTCCCTCCGATTCCCATGCCAGTGACCGTGACCACGGTCTCGCCCCCGAATATGGCTGCCACGGGGCTCCTCAGGGAGTCTGGAGATGAGATGGTCTCTCTCACGAGTTCAGCCAGGTATGGACCTGCCTTCGCGGCCTCACCCGTCAACCCCGTGGTTACTATGGTCGAGTTGTATCCCAGGTCCTCCGCCTTCTCGACTGCGGCCCTCAGTGCCGTCATGTTGCTCCCCACGATGACGTTGTTTACTCTGTCGAAGATCGGATCCCCGGGTTTCGGGGTCTCGTCTATCTCTCCACCTACACCTCGGTTGAACCTGTCAACGATTGGAGGGGGGACTCGTTCCCAGAGGTCATGTCTCTTCAAGACCTCGACCCCGTCTCCGTAGGTCGTCGTGTCGGGCGACGTGGGACCTGAGGCTATCGTTTCAAGGGGGTCGCCGACCACGTCCGACAGGACGAGGCCTAGGACCCTGGCGGGGGAGAGCCTCCTCGCGAGCTGGCCTCCCTTGAGGGCGGAGACGTGTTTCCTGACTGCGTTGAGCTCGTCTATCGAGGCGCCGCTTCTGAGAAGTAGCTGCGTCAGCGTCTTTACGTCCTCGAGGTCGACACCTTCGGCGGGATAGGTCATGAGGGCTGAGCCCCCGCCCGAGATGAGCACTATGACGAGGTCTCCCTCATCTAAGCCCTCTGTCTGGGAGAGCATACTCTCGACTCCTCTGACGCCGTCCTGATTGGGCACAGGATGTGAGGCCCCGTTGAGGCGTATGCGGCCTATCTCGGGGGGTGCGTCTGAACACTCGACGATGTTGATGCAGCCTCCGTCTATCCTATCCCCAAGGAGGTTCCATACTGCCCTGGCCATCGCTGCTCCTGCCTTCCCGCCTCCTACGACGTATATCCTGGTGTCTCCGGTTAGGTCGTAGTCGACGCCGCCGCATGACAGGGTATCTCCCGTGACCTTGCGGTTGCGTCTTAC